>Ga0335075_10004744_pt1 | contig 21175 bp, 22 predicted proteins | sample Lox_Sample_24_FD_206723 | JGI IMG/M metagenome (GOLD analysis project Ga0335075, IMG submission 206723) | Soil microbial communities from Loxahatchee National Wildlife Refuge, Florida, United States - Lox_Sample_2.4 | ecosystem: Environmental > Terrestrial > Soil > Wetlands | place: USA...
CCTGCTCCTGATCGGTGCCCAGTTCGTGAAGGACCGGCTCGACCTCTCGCACCACAAATGGCAGCGTGGCGAAGACGCTGGCGAGCACGATACCGGGCAACCCGAAAATGATTTTGAATCCGAAGTCCTTCTCGACGAACCCCAGTAGTCCTGCCGATCCCCACAACACGATCAAGGCCACGCCGACGATCACCGGCGAGACCGCGAACGGCAGATCGATAATCGCTTCCAGGATGCCCTTGCCGCGGAACCGGTTGCGAGCCAGCATCAGTGCGGTCGGGATACCGAAGATGACGTTGAGCGGTACCACGATCGCCACCACCAGCACCGACAAGTTCAGCGCCGACACTGCGGCCGGCGTGCTGACCCACGCGAAGAACTGGCCGAAACCGGGCGCGAAGGTCCGCCACAGGATCAACCCGACAGGAACGACGAGCAGCACCAAAACATAAGCCAGGGCAAGAAAGCGAATCAGGTAGCGAACCCGCGAGGATAGCGTCATGCCGACAACTCCTCGCGCTTGGCCGCGCGCGATCCGAAGGTACGCAAGATGAACAGCACGACGAACGAGATAGCAAGCAGCACAATCGATATTGCAGCGGCGCCGGTGCGGTCGTCATTTTCGATCAAGGTCCGGATCCACTGGGAGGACACCTCGGTTTTGCCCGGCACCGCCCCCCCGATCAGCACCACCGACCCGAATTCACCGATGGCCCGCGCAAACGTCAGCCCAGCACCGGTCAGCAAAACCGGAGTAAGCGAGGGAAGCACGACAGTCGTGAAGATGGTCGCGTTGCGTGCACCCAGCGACGCGGCCGCTTCCTCGGTTTCATGGTCGATTTCGAGCAGCACCGGCTGCACGGCCCGCACCACGAACGGCAGCGTGACGAACGCCAACGCCACGCCCACACCCCAGCCGGTGTGCTGCAAGTGCAGGCCTACGGGGCTGTTGGCGCCGTAGAGAGCCAGCAATACCAGGCTGGCAACAATCGTGGGCAACGCGAACGGCAGATCGATGATGACGTCAACGAGCCGTTTTCCCGGGAAGTCGTCGCGGACCAGCACCCAGGCGATCAGCAGACCGAAGAGCATGTTGAGGACGGTGACGCCCGCGGAGATGGTCAGCGTCACCCTGAACGACTCGAGTGCGGCATTCGAGGTGACCGCCAGCCAGAACGCCTGCCAGCCGCCGCCGACCGACTGCCAGCCGATCGCAGCCAACGGCAGTAGCACGATCACCGAAAGCCACACCATCGCCGCCCCGACCCGCAGTGACGTGCCGCCACCGCGAGAACCTCTGCGGCCGCCGCGGGCGGGTTCGGTCAGTTTCTGTGCCAGCGCTGTCGTCATCCGGTGGCCTGCGTGTAGATCTTGGTGATGCTGCCGGACTTCTTGTCGAACAGTTGGGCATCCACGGTGTCCCAACCGCCCAAATCAGCGATCGTCCACAGCTTGGCCGGCATCGGAAATTGACTCCGGACGTCGGCGGCGACGGCCGGGTCGACCGGCCGGAATCCTGCTGCTGCCCAGAGCTTCTGGGCCTGCGCGGTGTACTGGAAGTTTTTGAACGCGGTGGCGGCATCCAGATGAGCGGTGCTGGTCACCACCGCCACCGGGTTTTCGATCTTGAATGTCTGCGTTGGGTTGAGATGGGTGATCGGCTTGCCTTGGCGCTCGGTGGCGATCGCTTCGTTCTCGTAACTGATCAGCACGTCACCGCTGCCTTGGACGAACACGTCGGTGGCCTCGCGCCCCGATGCCGGGCGCAGTTTGACGTGCTGGCCCACCAGCTTGTTGATGAAGTCAATGCCCGCCTGGGGATCGTGGCCGCCGCTGCTTTTGACGGCGTAGGGGGCGAGCAAATTCCACTTCGCCGAGCCGGAGCTGAGCGGGCTGGGCGTGATGACCTCCACGCCGGGGCGCAGCAGGTCGTCCCAGTCCTTGATGTTCTTGGGATTCCCGGACCGCACCACCAGGGTTACCACCGATCCGAACGGGATGCCTTTGGTGGCGTCCTTGTTCCAGTCGCTGGAAACTTTGCCGGCCTTGACCAGTCGGGTGATGTCAGGCTCGACGGAGAAGTTGACGATATCGGCGGGCTTGCCGTCGACGACGCCGCGCGACTGGTCACCCGAGGCGCCATACGAGGTGATCACCTGCACACCCTTGCCCTCTTGTGCGGCATTGAACGCCGGAATCACCTTGCTCCAGCCCGGTTCTGGAGCCGAGTAGGCGACCAACGTGATGCTCGTGTGCGCGTTGGCCGGTCCGCCACCGCCCACAACGTCGCTGGCGCCGCCGTGACACGCCGCGACAACACTTGCGGCGACGGCCAACCCGACAACGTGGCGCCAACGCATGGCACCCCTGACGTCGTCGCGCAATGATCGACCTTTCGGTGGCGAGATTAACGGATCATGAGTCCCGCTACTACGGAAAGGCGAGGGTCAGCGGTTGGGAGAATTCCACCGACGCAAGACCGCGCGCGGGACGGAAGTCAGCTACAACAGTGCACGTCAGCCACAGCGCAATTGCCCACGGCAATGAGCGCCAAGATATGGCACTCGCTGTTGCCGGACGCTGCGTGCATGGCGGAAGCCTAACAGACCTCAGTGGGTCAGCAGCCAGGCGACGACCACCAGGACGACCAGAATGACCAGCACCAACGTCACCTGTGACCGCGGCATGCCCGTCTTTCCGGTCATCCCGGTTCTTCATCGCTGTGACGAACTCGCCGCATCAGCCGGATGCCCGTTATCCCATAGCCCAGCAGCGTGTCCAGCGCAACCGCGGTCAGGTATGCCAGTGTCAGTACGACCGGCATCACCACGATGGTCTGCAAAACGAACCCCAGCCCCGACAGCCATAGCTCGACGCCGTCCCACCAACTGAGGAACCCGTTCACCGGGCTCACCCTAGCAGTCGGACGCGTCAGCTCAGGCTGCTGACTTTATCCATCATTGCGTGAGCGATGTCGGTGCCGCTGGTGTCCAGGTTGGCCGAACCCGGGTCGGACGGCCGTCGATCACCGAAGAACACCACTTCCACCTCGACGAGGCAGTTGAGCCGCACGCCGACGGCGCGCGCCTGCGGGGTGGGCAGCAGAGGCGGCATGTTGGGTAGTACCGCGGTGGCGGTATTGGTCGCTGCGACAATTGTTTTGGAGGCATCGGCGACGCGGACGTCGCTGATGACATTCGTCGTGCTGATCGGGCCGGTTTGTTCGGTGCTCGTCGTGCCGTTGCACTGCCGCCACTGCTGCGAGAATTTCGCGAACAGCGCGTCGGCTTGTGCGGCTGTCGGCAACGCGACCACGCCCTCCATAACGCTGATCACTTGCGCGGGGTCGCCGTTGTTCCACCACGACTCGTACGCCACGTCTTTGACCCCGGCGGATTCGTAAACGCTTTTCTGCAGCATCATCGTGACGCCTCGGCACTCGGCCGGCGAGGTCTGATTGTCCGGCTGGAAGAGCTTGTCTGGGCCGCCGAATTCGGGCGGTTGACGAGCCACGAAAGGCTGGCCGAGCATCCGCGACAGTGCGACGTCGTCAAGCGGCACCCAGCTGACGATTTGCCCGGTCAGCGGTCGCGGCTTCAGATTCGGCGCCGGCTTCGCTGTGCCATCGACCACCCCGCCGCAGCCCACCACCGACGCGGCAACCACTGCCAACGCCAACGCCGATCCCACCGTCCGGCGCCGGCGGTTTCTCACTTCTTGGCCTTATCGGCAGCCGCGTCCGTCGACAGCGCGGCGATGAACGCCTCCTGCGGCACGTCGACGCGGCCGATCGTCTTCATCCGCTTCTTACCTTCCTTCTGCTTCTCCAGCAGTTTGCGCTTGCGGGTGATGTCACCGCCGTAGCACTTGGACAGCACGTCTTTGCGGATAGCCCGAATATTTTCGCGGGCAATGATTTTCGAACCGATCGCCGCCTGCACCGGGACCTCGAACTGCTGGCGCGGGATCAGCTCCTTGAGCTTGGTGGTCATCTTGTTGCCATAGGCGAACGCCGAATCCTTATGTACGATGGCGCTGAACGCATCAACCGCCTCACCTTGCAGCAGGATGTCGACCTTGACCAGCTGGGCCTCCTGCTCGCCGGCCTCCTCGTAGTCGAGACTGGCATACCCGCGAGTGCGTGACTTCAACGAGTCGAAGAAGTCAAAGATGATCTCCCCCAACGGCATCGTGTAGCGCAGTTCCACCCGTTCGGGTGACAGATAGTCCATCCCGCCAAGCTCGCCGCGGCGCGACTGACACAATTCCATGATCGTGCCGATGAACTCGCTGGGCGAGATGATGGTGGTTTTGACGATGGGCTCGTAGACGGTGCGCACCTTGCCTTCGGGCCAATCCGACGGGTTGGTCACCGTGATCTCGCTGTTGTCCTCCTTGACAACCCGGTAGACCACGTTCGGCGACGTCGAAATCAAGTCGAGGTCGAACTCGCGCTCCAAGCGCTCCCTGGTGATCTCCATGTGCAGCAATCCCAAGAAGCCACAACGAAATCCGAAGCCCAGGGCGACCGAGGTTTCGGGCTCGTAGGTCAGCGCGGCGTCGTTCAGCTGCAGCCTGTCCAGCGCATCGCGCAGGTCCGGGTAGTCCGAGCCATCCACCGGATACAGCCCCGAATAGACCATCGGCTTGGGTTCGCGGTAGCCCGTCAGCGCCTGTTTTGCACCGTGGCGCGCGGTGGTCACGGTGTCGCCGACCTTCGACTGGCGGACGTCTTTCACCCCGGTGATCAGGTAGCCGACCTCGCCGACACCGAGGCCGTCCGACGGCTTCGGCTCGGGCGAGACGATGCCGACCTCGAGCAGTTCGTGGGTGGCGCCGGTGGACATCATCACGATGCGCTCGCGCGGGACGATCTTGCCGTCCACCACCCGGACGTAGGTCACCACACCGCGGTAGATGTCGTAGACGGAATCGAAAATCATTGCGCGCGTTGGTGCTTCCGGATCTCCCGTGGGCGGTGGCACCTCGCGCACCACGTGGTCGAGCAGATCGGCGACGCCCTCCCCCGTCTTGCCCGACACGCGCAAGACGTCGCTCGGCTCGCACCCGATGATGTGGGCGATCTCGCCGGCGTAACGATCGGGGTCGGCGGCAGGCAGGTCGATCTTGTTGAGCACCGGAATGATGTGCAGGTCGCGATCGAGCGCCAAATACAAGTTGGCCAGCGTCTGCGCCTCGATGCCCTGGGCGGCGTCGACCAGCAGCACCGCACCCTCGCAGGCCTCCAGCGCACGGGATACCTCGTAGGTGAAGTCGACGTGCCCGGGGGTGTCGATCAGGTGCAGGACGTAATCGACGCCGTCGACCTGCCACGGCAGGCGCACATTCTGCGCCTTGATCGTGATCCCGCGTTCCCGCTCGATGTCCATCCGGTCGAGGTACTGAGCGCGCATCGACCGCTCGTCGACGACGCCGGTGAGCTGCAGCATCCGATCGGCCAGCGTGGACTTGCCGTGGTCGATGTGGGCGATGATGCAGAAGTTCCGGATCTGCGCCGGCGCCGTGAAGGTCTGGTCGGCGAAACTGCTGATGGGAATCTCCTGGTGAAGCCGGGATTAGGCGCTTCCAGGGTATCTAGCGAAGGGCGCCGCAGCACAATCGCGGGACGGGCCGGCCAAAACGAAACCCCCGACATGCCGGCGGGTTCGTTTTGGAGCCGAACTCTTGCTAGAGCAACCCAGCCAGGTCGGCCAGGCCAGCCGAGAGGAAGTCGCCGGCGGCTGCCAGGCAGTGCTCTCGCCCAACGCAGCGGCGATCGTGGTCGACGATCCGAATAGGTCGTCGAGTGGGATCGCGTTGAAGGCGACATCGGGGTTCAGCAGCGAGTACAGCTCGACGTTGTAGGCGTCGGAGAACACGGTCAGAGCTCCGTTGAACACGTCGAGGAGAGTGGGGGTACGACTGTCTGGCGCGAACGACAACGGGATGGTGTCGAACGGTTGGGCGGCCGTGCCTGGGATAACGTCGGTGCCCTGACCCGCGAGGGTGGCGTCGCCGACGAAGATGGCGTTCAGCAACGACTCTTCACCGCTGACAAATGCTGCTCAGGTCGTCCGCGGACGCGACCGGCGCCAACGCCAAGGCCGCCCCGGCCGCGAAGCCTCCGAGCACGGCGATTTTGCGCATGTTCATAGTTAGTTTTCCCCTCTTGAAGAATTTTGCTGGCGAACGGGCGTACTGCCAGCAGGTCCCCCAGCCCCCGCTGCTGACAACCTTAGACAAAGCTAACAATCTTCTGTGTTGAGGGGAGATTTTCACTGAGGTAATTTTAAGTCGCGCTTGTACTTTCTGCAGCTTTCGTATTGGCAAGCCGCTCACCGGCCTTGGCCCCGCCTATGCTGCGAACATGGCGTCGCAGTGGAAGACGTTGCAGCGTTTCCAGAGAAACCTCGAGAACCTGGTGTCCTTGGCTTCCAGCGAGGTGCCGGAGTTAGTCCGGCAGTTGCAGCAGTCGCCGACTGTGCAGCGGGGCATCAAGATCGCTGTGGATGCGATCCTCGGCACCGCGTCCGAACCGCCGGCCGAGATCACCGCGGGCCGTCCGGTGACCCGCGACAGCGCTCCCACCGCGCATCGGGCCCGCAAGCTCGTATACTGCCCCAACTTGGACGGCCGGGCCGACCCCGGCGAAGTCGTGTGGACATGGGTGACCTACGAGGACGATCCCACCCGCGGCAAGGACCGCCCGGTGCTGGTCGTGGGCCGCGACCAGCACACCCTGCTCGGGTTGATGATGTCCAGTCAGGAAACACATGCCGCCGACCGCGATTGGGTGGGCATCGGCAGCGGCAGCTGGGATGACGAGGGCCGCCAAAGCTGGGTGCGCCTGGACCGCGTGCTCGACGTCCCCGAAGAGGGCATCCGGCGCGAAGGCGCGATCCTGGAACGCGCTGTCTTCGACGTGGTGGCTGGCCGGCTGCGTCGCGATTACTCCTGGAGCTGAGTGATTAGCCCTGGGTGATGTAGGACTGGAGCTGCTCGTGCTCGGTCTCCAGCTCCTCCATCCGCGTCTTCACGACATCACCGATGCTGACGATGCCGATCAACTTTCCGTCCTCGACCACCGGCACGTGCCGCACCCGGTTTTCGGTCATCAGTGCGGTGAGGCTGTCCACCGTGTCGGACTTACTACAGGTGGACACCACCGCGGTCATGATGGTCGACACCGGCCGCGAAAGCACCGAGGCGCCGTGGGCGTGTAGCTGGCGAACAATGTCACGCTCGGAGACGATGCCGGCGAGACCGTCGGGCCCGGTCACCACCATGGCGCCGATATTGTGGCCGGCGAGCCCGGCCAGCAGTTCGGTCACCGTTGCGTCAGGGTTGATCGTCACCACCGAGCCACCCTTGCTCCGCAACACATCTGCAATCCGCATCAAGGCCTCCCGCTGATTGTGATCCGGTTCACACCAGGCTACGGCGAGATCGGTCGTCGTGAAAGCAGCTCGTGAAAATCCGGCCAAAGTCCAGGTCACCCGCGGGATTTATGACATACCTGGAACCATGATCGAAATCACCCTGCTCGGTACCGGCAGTCCTGTGCCCGACTCGAGCCGCGCCGGGCCGGCAACGCTGGTGCGGGCCGATGGGCAGGCTTTCCTGGTGGATTGCGGACGCGGCGTGCTGCAACGCGCAGCGGCGATCGGTCTGGGCGCCAACGGCTTATCGGCACTGCTGCTCACGCACCTGCACAGCGACCACATCGCCGATCTCGGCGATGTGTTGATCACCCGCTGGATTACCACGTTCGCACCCGATCCCGCGCCGCTGCCGATCATCGGACCGCCCGGGACCGCGGAGGTGGTCGAGGCGACGCTGAAAGCCTTCGGCCCCGACATCAGCTACCGGATCGCTCACCACGACGACCTGACCGCCGCACCGCCTGTCGAGGTGCACGAACACACCGAGGGACCGGTGTGGGACCGCGACGGTGTGTCGATCCGGGTCGCACCGACCGACCACCGGCCGGTGGCGCCGACGATCGGGTTTCGGATCGAAGCCGGTGGCGCCTCAGTGGCGTTGGCCGGTGACACCGTGCCGTGTGAGACCCTCGATGAACTCGCCAGCGGCGCAGATGCTTTGGTGCACACCGTCATCCGCAAAGAGCTCATTGCCCCGCTGCCGGTGCAGCGCATGAAGGACGTGTGTGAGTACCACTCCTCGGTGCAAGAGGCGGCCGCGACCGCCCGACGCGCCGGGGTCGGCACGTTGGTCCTGACCCATTACGTGCCGACTATCGTGCCCGGACAAGAGGAGCAGTGGCGCGCACTGGCAGCCACCGAGTTCGACGGGCGGATCGAGCTCGGCGACGACCTGCACCGGGTAGAGGTAACACCGGGCGGGTGACTTACTGCGCTCGAATATCGTTGCGCTGCAGCGGTAACCGTGCGCCGGCCACCACCAGCCAGGTCAGCGCCGAAACTCGGGCGACCGGCAGCATCGGCCCCAGCTTCGGCCAGACCAGCACCAGCGTCGTCAATTCGGAAAGCCCTGCGATCACCAGTCCGGCCCGGGCCAGCGGCCGCGGCAACAGCCCGGCGGCGAGGCCGGGCATCGCCATGCCGCCGACCAGAAGGCCCAACGCCACGATGTGCCCGGCGCCGCCGACCAGAAACACCAGGTAGTAAAGCGTCGCGGCCAGGGCGGTGTCGCCGCTGACCTCCGGCCGCGACAGTGGCCAGGCCAGAAGGCCGGTCAGGCCAAGCGCGCCGGCCGCGACGATTCCGCCTGTCAAGGCGATCGTCGCTGTCGGGACGCCAACCCCGAGTTGACGCAACCGAGCACTGGCCGTCGCCGCATAGACGGCCAGCGGCACCGACGATGCGAACACCGCCACGGCGATCACCTGAATCGCCGTTGGCTCGGCGCGGACGTACTGCTGGATCGCGGCGACTGGTCCGTAGGGCAGCGGCATCACGCCGCCGAGCGCGACGCCGATCGTCACACCTCCGAACAGCAGTCCTACGCAGATCGCCGCAACGAGCGCCAACGGCGCTCCGTCATGTTGGCGCGATGCGGCCACTACGCGAGTCGGGTGATTTCGACGACGACGTCGAGGTCGGTCGCGCCCCGTCCGGAATAGATGCCCTTCAGCGGGGACACGTCCGAGTAGTCCCGACCGACGCCGACACTGACGTACTGTTCGGTGATCTCACTGTCGTTGGTGGGGTCGAGATCCCACCAACTTCCGGTCCAGGCTTGAATCCAGGCGTGGCTCTGCCCGTCGACGGTGTCTCCGACCACCGCTTCAGAGTCGGGGTGGTGATAGCCGGAGACATAACGCGCAGGAATACCCATGCTGCGCAACACAATCAGGGACAGATGCACGAAATCCTGGCAGACACCCTTGCCCTCGCGCAGGGCGTCCAAGCCCGACGAATGGACACCGGTAGTGCCCCGAACGTAGTCCAGTTCGCTGCGCGCCCATTCCGCTGCCGCGCCAACGGCTTCGGCGGGTTCGTGATACTTGGCGATCCGCTTACCCACGGCGGTGACGCGTTTGCTCCTCGGCGTGTATCGGCTTGCACGAAGCACCTCGTCGAACCGGTCGACCACCGATTCGCTGTGCAAGTCAGCCCAGGTGACTTTTTCGGTTGGTGGTTCGGCTCGGTCGGTCTCCACCACCGACGAGGATGTCACGGTCAACTCGGTGTGCGGCGCATGCAAGTCGAATGCGGTGACCGCGGTGCCCCAATAGTCGATGTAGCGGTATGAGCGGGTCGCCGGGACCGTTTCGATACGGTTCAGGACGACGTTTTGCCGGGAGTCCGATCGCGGCGTGAGCCGGGCTTCGTTGTAGGAGGCCGTCGCCGGTGATGGGTACGCGTAGCCGGTGGCGTGCAGAACCCGCAGTCGCCACATCAGCTCTTCCCCTTCTTCGCCGACAGCGGCTCACGTTGGGCCGCGTCGGACCAGGCGACCCACGGTACAGTGTGAAAGTACTGTACTGCCAACGCTTCTCCGACGTCGTAACACGACTTCTGCAGGCTGGCCAGCCGCGTCTCCAGCGATTCAAGCAGCACACCCGGCCGAATGAATTCGAGTTCACTGCGCGCTCGGCCGAGCAGCCGCTGGGCTTCGGCGGTAGAACCGACCCGACTGTGCGAACGGTGCAGCAGTTCATCGAGATTGTGCTCGGCCATCTTCAACGAATAGAACACCGAACGCGGGAAGAGCCGGTCTAGCAGGATGAACTCGACGACCCGGTTGGCGTCCAGCACACCGCGATACGTGCGCAGATAGGTGTCATGCGCGCCCGCCGAGCGCAGCACCGTCACCCACGCCGGCGAGGACGCGCTGTCGCCCACCCGCGACAACAACATCCGCACCGTCATGTCCACCCGCTCGATCGCCCGGCCCAGCACCATGAAGCGGTATCCATCATCACGCGACAACGTCGAGTCGGCCAGACCGGCGAACATCGCGGCACGGCCCTCGATAAACGATAAAAATTCGTGCGGGCCAAGGCGTTTGGCGGCGCGTTCACGTTCGCCCAGGGCGTTGAACGTGCTGTTGAGGCATTCCCAGGTCTCGGTGGACGTCACCTCCCGGGCGGACCTCGCGTTTTCCCGCGCCGCGGAGATGGCGTCAACGATGGAGCAGCCGCCCGCGGTGTTGCGCCGAAATGCCACCAGGTCGGTCAGCGACCAGACGTCCAACTGGGTATCCGGCGCCTCAATGTCCAACACGTGCAAGAGCACTCGGGAGGTGTGGTCAGGGTCGACGCTGGAATCCTCCAGCAGTTGGTGGATAGTCACATCGAGGATGCGCGCGGTGTCATCGGCGCGCTCGACGTAGCGACCGATCCAGTACAGCGCCTCGGCATTACGGGCCAGCATCAGCGGATCACCGCCCGTTGCTGCTGTTGCTGTTGCTGCTGAGCGGGCTGCTGCTCCTGCTTCGAGCGCAGCTGCGACTGTTGCTGCTGCTGCGGAGACTTTTCGCCGTCCGGGTCGCCGTTGGACGTCGTCACCGGCGTGGGCAGCGATCGCACAATCTCGGCGGCGCCCAGCTCACGGTCGACCGCTGAGCTGCGCGGCGCGAGCACCCAGGTGTCCTTCGACCCGCCGCCCTGACTGGAGTTGACCACTCGCGAACCCTCGACCAGCGCCACTCGCGTCAGACCGCCGGGCAACACCCAGACGTCGTCGCCGTCGTTGACCGCGAACGGACGCAGATCGACATAACGGGGTGTCAGCGTGTCGTCGATCTGTGTCGGGACCGTCGAGAGCTGCATCATCGGTTGCGCGATCCAGCCGCGCGGGTCGTCGCGGATCTTCTTGCTGATCGCGGTCAACTCTTTCTTGGAGGCCTCCGCGCCGAAGACGATGCCGTAGCCGCCGGACCCTTCGACCGGTTTGATCACCAGTTCGCCGACCCGGTCAAGCACTTCTTCGCGTTCGTCGTCCAGCCAGCACCGGAAGGTGTCCACATTGGCCAGCAGCGGTTTCTCGCCAAGGTAGTACTCGATGATCGTCGGCACATAGGCGTAGACGAGCTTGTCGTCGCCGACGCCGTTGCCGACGGCGCTGGAGATCACCACGTTGCCGGCTCGGGCGGCGTTGAGCAGGCCGGCAACGCCGAGCACCGAATCGGGCCGGAACTGCATCGGATCCAGGAACGCGTCGTCGATGCGCCGGTAGATGACGTCGACCTGACGTTCTCCTTCGGTGGTGCGCATGTAGACCTGGTTGTCGCGGCAGAACAGGTCGCGACCTTCGACCAGCTCGACCCCCATCTGCCGGGCCAACAGCGAGTGCTCGAAGTAAGCCGAGTTGTGCACCCCCGGGGTCAACACGACGACTGTCGGATCGGCCTCGTTGGTGGCCGCCGACTTGCGCAGGGCCCGCAGCAGGTGCGCCGCATAGTCGTCGACGGCGCGCACCCGGTGAGTGGCGAACAAGTTGGGAAAGACCCGCGCCATCGTCCGCCGGTTCTCCATCACGTAGGACACCCCCGACGGCGAGCGCAGGTTGTCTTCCAGGACACGGAAGTTTCCCTTTTCGTCGCGGATCAGGTCGATGCCGGCGACGTGAATGCGCACGCCGTTGGGCGGCACGATGCCGGCTGCCTGGCGGTAGAAGTGCTCACAGGAGGTGACCAGCCGGCGTGGGATCACTCCGTCGTTCAGGATCTCCTGATCGCCGTAGACATCGTCGAGATAGCACTCGAGGGCCTTGACCCGCTGGGTGATGCCACGCTCCAGTCGCGTCCACTCAGCGGCCGAGATCACCCGCGGGACCAGGTCCAGCGGAAACGGCCGCTCTTGGCCGGACAGCGAGAACGTGATGCCCTGATCGCTGAAGGCCCGGCTCAGCGCCTCGGCACGGGCTTCGAGGTCAGAAGCATCCGACGGCGCAAGCTCGGCGTAGATGCCTTTATACGGGCCACGGACGTTGCCCGCAGCGTCGAACATCTCATCGAAGGCCTCGCCGTAACTGCTGGCGGAGTTGTAGCCGTCGAAGATCGGTTCATAGCGCTGCGACGGCAGCTTTTCGCTGCGCGGCTGCCGCCTTGTCTCGACGGGCACAGTTCGAAGGGCCACCCTGCCATGCTGCATCACGCGCGCCGTTTCTGCAGGCCAAGGGCCTCTGCTTTGGGAGAATGTATCGCGAACTGGTACCCTGAGCAGCCGTTGCCCAAGCGAAGAGACGCCAGGGCAAACCATGACACCGCAAGCCGCCCAAAATGTACGTCGAAGGAATTAACGCGTGGCCAACATCAAGTCGCAGCAGAAGCGCAACCGTACGAACGAGCGTGCCCGACTGCGCAATAAGTCGGTGAAGTCGTCGCTTCGCACGGCTGTCCGCGCCTTCCGCGAGGCCACCGCCGCCGGCGAGAAGGACAAGGCCGCCGAACTGCTGGTCTCCACCAGCCGCAAGTTGGACAAGGCGGTCAGCAAGGGCGTGATTCACAAGAACCAGGCGGCCAACAAGAAGTCAGCGCTGGCGCACGCGCTCAACAAGCTCTGAGCTCTCGCGACCTAGTCACCGGCTACTAACTCGGCCACTTTTCGTACCGCCGCTTCCAGCGCGTAGTCGGCATCGGCGGCCGCGCCCTTCACATCGGCATTCAGCGCCGCCACCAATCTCATCGCGGTAGCCACCATGTCGCGGGACCAGCGCCGGGCCTGTTTCTGCGCTTTCTGCACCCGCCACGGCGGCATCCCGACTTCGGCAGCCAGCCGGTAGTGATCACCAGAAAGTGGCCCCACCCGACCGATGGCGTGCACGGCCTCGGCCAACGCGTCGGCCAACACCACAAGGGGCTCGCCGCGCATCATCGCCCACCGCAGCGCCTCGACCGCCCCTTCGACATCACCGGCCACCGCCTTGTCGGCGATGTCGAATCCCTTCACCTCGGCCCTGCCACTGTGATAGCGCCGCACCGCGGCCACATCGACACGGCCGCCGGTGTCGGCAACCAATTGTGAACAGGCCGAAGCGAGTTCGCGGATATCGGAGCCCACCGCGTCCAGCAGCGCACTGACCGTGTCGTCGTCGGATTTGACATTCAACGAGCGAAATTCCTTGCGGACGAAGTCAACACGCTCGCTGGCCTTGGTGATCCGCGCACACGGATAAACCTGCGCGCCGAGCGTGCGCAACTGACCGGCGAGCGCCTTGGCTCGCCCGCCACCTGAATGCACGACCACCAGCTCGGTGCCCGGGGGGACGTCGGCAGCGGCGTTGGCGATCAATTCCGCGGCTTCTTTGCCCGCCTCACCGGCGGCTTCCAGGACGACCACCCGCTCGTCGGCGAACAGTGACGGGCTCAGCAATTCGGCCAGCTCGAAGACGCCGACTTCGCTGGCTCGCAGCCGACTCACCGGGACATCGTCGGTGCCCGCACGTTGCCGCGCCGAGCGCAGCACCTCTGCGACGGCGCGCTCGACCAGTAGCTCCTCATCGCCGAGCACCAAATGCAGTGCCGAAACCTGCTGGCTCACGCCCTCGATCGTGTCATGTGCGGCCGACAGCGCCGCCGGCCCCTGCCAACAGACCGGACAGCGACCACGCAACTAGCCCGGCGGCGGCCACCGCCAACCCGGCCCGAAACCAGCACCGCCGCCACAACACCGCGGTCAGGACCGCCGCGACGGCGACGATGAGGAAACCGGGAATCCCGGACGGAACCGGCATATTGGCGGCGGGCATCCCGGCTGCCCAATGCGCAATCCGCAGCACCCACCACAGTTCGGGCCCAGTGAACCGGATCAGCAGCTGCGCCGCGCTCGGCCAGAACAAGCACAGTGCGCCCCCCGCACTACCCAGCACGGTGATCGGCGCGATCAGCGCCGCCACTGCGAGATTGGCTGCAGCGCCCACCAGGCTCACCCGACCCGAGATCCCGGCGATCAGCGGTGCCGTCACCAACTGCGCGGCGCACGCGACGCAGACGGCGTCCGACAGCGGCTTGGGCCAGCCTGCTGCCACCAGACGCCGCGACCAGATCGGCGCGATGACCACCAGCGCCGCCGTCGCCACCACCGACAGCGCGAGGCCCGCGTCGACGGCCAGTTGAGGGGTGACGACCATCAGCACCAGCACGGTGGCCGCCAGAGCCGGAATGGCTTGCCGTCGACGCGAAGACAACACGCCGACCAGCGCGATCGCGCCCATCACCGCCGCGCGCAGCACGCTGGCCGTGGGCTGCACCACGATGACGAACAACACCAGCGCGGTTGCGGCCAGCGCCACCGCCGCCCGCGGCCCGATCAGCCGCGACGTGAACAGCACGGCGCCGCACACGATCGTGACGTTGGCCCCGGAAACCGCTGTGAGATGCGTCAATCCGGCCGCGCGGAATTCCTGGCTCGTCGTCGTGTTCACCGTTGACGTGTCGCCGAGCACCAGCGCGGGCAGCATCGCCGCCTGGTCTGCGGGCAGCGCACGACGCGCCGTCTCGGCGAATGCCGCGCGGACTGCGTGCGCGGCCCGGTACACCGGTCCGGCGTGACCCATCGTCGGCTCCCCGATCGCGATCAGCACCGCCACCGTCAGGTCGTGGCGGGAGGGGCGAGTGATTCGGGCGTGGAAGCGCATCGGCTTGCCGACCATTACCACGCTGAAGTCGCGGGCCGGCGCGAACACCACTACGCGGCCTGAGATCGGCTCGTTTCCGAGTTGGTGCAACGTGGCACGGAACATCAACCGGCCCGAACGCCCTGAGCCCACCGACAGTGCGCTTTCACTGGGCGTCACCATCACCTGCGCCGCCGTTCCGAACGCCGCAGCGACAGGGTGGCGAGCGACTGCGTTGGCGCGCAACGCGATCGCGAACCCGAAGCCCGCGCCGACGACACCAACGGCGACGAGGCTCACGCCGACGGCGCGCATCTGTGGGCTTCGGTGCCCGACCCGCCACAGCAGGACGCCGAACGCACTCCCCGCCGCACAGACCGACCCGACCAGACTGCCGATCGGCCACCAGATGCCCGCGGCGGTGACGGCCCAACTCGTCAACGCGGCCGGCACCAGACGCGCATCGAGCCGCGCCGTTGTCGCGTCGCCGCCGGAGGGGTGCTGCACCGTTCTTAGACACGAACCAGCGGGCGCAGCTTTTCCAGACGGCCGGGGCCGATGCCGTCGACTTCGGCGAGCTGGTCGACGCTGGTGAACTTGCCGTTGGCATCCCGCCAGGCCACGATCGCAGCCGCCGTCACCGGCCCGACCCCGGGCAGCGCGTCCAACTGCTGCACCGTTGCGGTGTTCAGGTTGACCGCAGCAGGCCCTCCCGGTTTATCCGGACGACCCGGACGACCTGGATGGGACCCAGCGCCCGGCGGGCCCGGTGCGGCCGTGCCGGAGCTCACCGAACTGCCCAACACGGGCGGCTGTCCCTTGACCGGTGCGATCCCGACGACGATCTGCTCACCGTCATCAACCTGGCGGGCCATATTGAGCCCGACGGTGTCGGCACCGTCCGTCGTCCCGCCGGCGGCTTTCAGCGCGTCGGCGATCCGCGCCCCCGGCGCCAGCGTGACCAGCCCGGGAGTGTGCACGAGGCCCACCACGCTGACCACGACGGGTTGGTCCGGCTTGGCCGTTGCACCCGGGTTCGGGCCGCGACCCGACGACGACACCGGCTCGACCGGCGGCAGTTTCGCCGATCGAACCGGCGCCGGCTGGTCGCGCATCAGGGTGAAGATGGCGACCAGCACGGCAATGGCTGCTATCGCGGCCAATGCGATGGCGCCGGCGCGGCCCGGGTCGGCACGCACCTTGGCGAGCCAGCCGTCGGCACTCCGGGCGGAGCCGTCCGGCAGCCAGCGCGGCAGCAGAGAGTTCGGGTCGTCGGTGTCGTCGGCATCGCTGTCCGGTTGGGCGCCGAGTCGTCGATGCAATCGCTCGGCGGGCAGTTCTGTACGCATGCGCCGACCGTAGGCGCGCCGACCGTCTCAGCTGGGCCGTCGCCGGGCCTGCCGGCACCGGCTGTGGACAGGCTGCCGGCTGTGCACAACCGCCTGATCACCGAGCCGCCTGACTGGTTGGTTGGGCGTGCGGATAACGTGCACGGCAGGGACCGTCGGATCCAGCAGAGGAGGCTGCCATGCAACTGGCGCTCACATCGGACGAAGCCGCCTTCCGCGACGAGCTGCGCACCTTCTACACCACGAAGATTCCGGCTGAAATCCGCGAGCGGACCCGTTCGGGCGAAGGACTCGACCGCGACGACATCGCCACCAGCCACAAAATTCTCAACGAACACGGGCTGGCAGTACCCGGTTGGCCGGTCGAATGGGGCGGTAAGGACTGGACGCCGGCTCAGCACCAGATCTGGCTGGACGAGATGCAGCTGGCCTGCGTGCCGGAGCCGCTGAACTTCAACGCCAAGATGGTCGGCCCGGTGATCGCCGAGTTCGGCTCGCAGGAGATCAAGCAACGCTTCCTACCGCCGACGGCAAGCCTGGACATCTGGTGGTGCCAGGGTTTCTCCGAGCCGGAGGCCGGCTCGGATTTGGCGTCGCTGCGCACCACCGCATTGCGTGACGGCGACAGCTACGTCGTCAACGGCCAGAAGACGTGGACGACACTCGGCCAGTACGCCGACTGGATTTTCTGCCTGGTCCGCACCGACCCGCAGGCACCCAAAAAGCAGGCCGGCATCTCGTTTCTGCTCATCGATCTGGACACCCCCGGCATCACGATGCGCCCGATCAAGTTGATCGACGGCAGCGTCGAGGTCAACGAGGTGTTCTTCGAAGATGTCCGAGTACCCGCCGATCAGCTTGTCGGAGAAGAGAATCAGGGCTGGAGCTACGCGAAATTCCTGCTGGGCAATGAGCGAACCGGCATCGCCCAGGTAGGCCGCACCAAGGTCAGGCTTGCCGACGTCAAAAAGCGCGCCGCCGACTCCGGCCTGCTCGACGATCCGCTGTTCGCCGCCAGGGTCGCCGAATCCGAAAACGATTTGCTGGCACTAGAACTCACCCAGATGCGGGTCGCGTCCGGGTCGAAGGGCGGCAAGCCCAACCCCGCGTCGTCGGTGCTCAAACTGCGTGGCAGCCAGTTGCAACAGATCGCCACCGAATTGCTCGTCGAAGTGGCCGGCCCCGATGCGCTGCCGTTCGAAGCCGGCCACGACATCTCATCACCGCAGTGGGCACAGGGCAGCGCACCGCACTACCTGAACTACCGCAAGACGTCGATTTACGGCGGCAGCAACGAAGTACAGCGCACCATCATCGCGTCAACCATTCTCGGCTTGTAAGAGAGGCACGGCCATGGACTTTCAGTTGAGTCACGAACAGGTGCTGCTGCGCGACACCACCCGCGACTTGCTGTCCCGCAGCTACGACGCGGAAAGCCGCAACAAGGTCATCGCCTCCGACCTGGGCTGGAGTCGAGAGGTGTGGACGCAGCTGGCCGAAACGGGGATTCTCGGGCTGGGATTCGATCCCGACGAGTCCGGACAGATCGAGGTGATGACCGTGCTCACCGAGGTCGGTCGCCGGCTGGCGCCCGAACCCGTCGTGCATGCGGCGCTGGGGCCGGGGGCGATCATCGCCGATGTCGGCAGCGACGCTCAGAAAGAGCTGCTGGGCGAGGTTGCCGAGGGTCAGCGGTTGCTGGCTTTTGCGCACCTGGAGCCTGGGATGCGGGCGGCGTCCGTTAGCGATGTCGCGACAACCGCTGCCCCAGAAGGTGATTCGTGGCTGCTCAGCGGACGGAAGAACCCGGTGTTGGCCGGCGATTCCGCCGACACCCTGGTGGTCAGCGCGAAACTGCCCGACGGTGGAATCGGATTGTTCCTTGTCTCCGATTTGGAAGGCAAAGACGCCGTGAGCCGCCAGCCGTACCGCACCTTCGACGGCCAACGTGGCGCCCAGATCGACCTGGACAAAGCTTCGGGCGAGCCGCTCGGCGACGCAGTGGACGCATCGTCTGCCATCCGTAACGGCATCGTCCGCATCCAGTCCGCGTTGTGCGCCGAGGCGGTCGGCGCCATGGAGGAGGCACTTCGGTTGACCACCGATTACCTCAAGACGCGCAAGCAGTTTGGTGTCACGCTGAACACGTTTCAGACGCTCACCCAGCGCTCCGCCGACATGTATGTCTCGCTGGAGCTAGCCCGCAGTATGAACTTCTACGCCGCGATGTCGATCGCCGACGGCAACTTCGATCCGGTGATCGCGTCGCGGGCCAAGCTGCAGATTGGCCGGTCGGGCCGGCACATCGCGCAGGAGTCGATTCAGCTGCACGGCGGCATCGGCATGACCGCGGAATATCCGGTCGGCCACTATGCGGCCCGGCTCACCGCCATCGATCACACCCTGGGCTCCGCCCAGGACCTGCTGCATGTTCTGATCGATCAGGTCGGCGACTATGACGTCGTGACGCTGTAGATTCGAAAGGATTCGTATGGCCGAGCTCTCCGACGAAGTCACGGAATTCCTGTCAGCCGGCACCCGCACCGGAATACTGGGTTACGTTGCGCCCGATGGTCGGCCGCTGGTCGCTCCGGTGTGGTTCATCGTCGACAACGGCGAGCTGGTGTTCAACACCGGCGGTGAGTCGGCGAAAGGCCGTGCGCTGGCCAGGGATTCACGCGTCGTCATATGTGTCGACGATCCGCATCCGCCCTATTCGTTCGTGCAGGTGCAGGGATTAGCCTCCGTGCAAGACGGCGCCGACGACCTGTTCGAGATCGCGACGCGGATCGGTGGGCGTTACATGGGCGCGCACCGCGCCAAGGAATTCGGCCAGCGCAACGCGGTGCCCGGCGAGTTGGTGGTGCGGGTTGCGCCAACCAAGGTCAATTCGGCCTTCAATATCGCCGACTGACTCACCAGGCATCAACGCGGCTCTGCGACGGACTCAGCGTCAGCCGCCTCAGTCGCCGCAACCGACTCCACCTCAGCCGCAACGGACTCCGCGTCAGTCGACTCCGAATTCGCCTCGGCCGCCGCCGTCTCGCCCGACTCCGACTCCGCGTCGGGTAGCTGCGCTGCGAGATATTCACCGAGTCCGCCGATGGTCGGATAGTCGAACACCGCGGTGGCGTTGATCGTGAAAGCGCCACCGAACTGGCTGTGCAACCGGTTGCGGAGTTCGACCGCCATCAGCGAATCCGTACCCAGGTCCAAGAACCGACTGGTTGCGGCGGGTGGTTGCGCCAGCCGCAGGAAGCCCTGCACTTCGCGCTGCAGGAATTCGGTGATGAAGCTGGCCCGCTGCGCCACCGGGATCTCCTGCAGTTGCTTGAGCAACTCACTGTCGACCATCTCGGTCATGTCGCTCGGCAACACCAGATCCAGAATCGGTGGACGGGAACTGCCCAGCACCTTCCCCGCACGCGCCCAGTTGGCCTTGAGAACGGTTGCCTGTCCGGTGCCGTTGGCGACGACTTCGGCGAGCGCGCCCAGCGCGGCCGAGGGTTCCAGCGGGAGCAGACCCTGCGCACTGATATTCGCGCTCGCGGCATCTGACGACGCCATACCGCCGCCACCCCAGGGACCGAAATTGATTCCGGTGGCCGGCAGCCCGTGCGCCTTGCGGTCCGCGACCAGACCGTCGAGCAACGCGTTCGCCGTCGAGTAGTTGGCCTGGCCCGGAGAGCCAAGCAAGCTCGACACCGACGAGGACACGATGAAGAAGTCGAGCTTGTCCTTCCTCGTCAACCGGTCCAGGTGCAACGCACCGAACGCCTTGGGCGCCAATGTCGTCCGGAACCGGTCCAGGTCCTGCTGGTTGAGCAACGCGTCGTCGAGCACACCGGCCAGATGCGCGACTCCCGCGAGCGGAGGCAACTCCGCGCGGATCCGCTCCAGCAGCTTCTCGACATCCGATTCCTCACCCACATCGGCCGAGAAGGTGTGGATGCGGCACTTGTAGCGCTCGGTGATCTCCTCGATCGTTTTCTGCGCCTCCACGTCGGGCTCGCGCCGACTGGTCAACACGATGTCACCAGCCCCGAGCTGCGCCAGGTACGACGCCGTACTCAGACCGATGGCACCGAGACCGCCGGTGATCAGGTAACTCCGATCACCACGCGGCGCAAGCGGATTCGGCATCTGGCACACGATCTTGCCGATGTGCCGCGCCTGCTGCATGCGGCGGAACGCCGTCCGGGCCTCCGTCAGCGGGTAGATCTCGGCGGGCAGTGGCGTCCACTCCCCCTTGGCCAACCCTTCTGACACCTCGCTGAGCAAGGTGCGAATGCGCTCGGGTTCGGTGAACATCACCGTGTCCAACGCGACGATCTCGTAGGCGATGTCGGGTCGGGCCTCGGCCATCTGCGCATGCGTCCAGATGTCGCGTTTGGCGATCTCGGCGAAGCGGCCGTTCTTGGCGGTTGCCCGGACTGTCGCCTCGACGAACCCTTCGCTGGTCAGGCTGTTGAGCACCACATCGACGCCGGCGCCGTCGGTGTCCGCGAGGATCTGGTCAGCGAAATCGGTTGTGCGCGAGTCGTACACATGCTTCACGCCGAGCTTGCGCAGCGTCGCTCGCTTGAAGGTGCTCGCCGTCGCGTATACCTCTGCACCGTATTGTTGCGCCATCTGGATCGCGGCCAGTCCGACACCGCCACTGGCGGCGTGGATGAGCACCTTGTCGCCGGGATTCAGCTTCGCCCAGTCGAACGAGAGCCGAACCGTGAGCGCCGCGGCCGGAATGGTCGCCGCGTCAACCGCGCTCACCCCGTCCGGGAT
>Ga0335075_10004745_pt1 | contig 21175 bp, 23 predicted proteins | sample Lox_Sample_24_FD_206723 | JGI IMG/M metagenome (GOLD analysis project Ga0335075, IMG submission 206723) | Soil microbial communities from Loxahatchee National Wildlife Refuge, Florida, United States - Lox_Sample_2.4 | ecosystem: Environmental > Terrestrial > Soil > Wetlands | place: USA...
ATCAGGCGTGCACGAGTTGCTTTCGTCCAATACCGAGCTGACGTCGAGCCGGGTTGCGGTGTAGAGAGGGGAGGGCTGGCTCAGGTCCGATGTCTGCTCTGCGCGCTTGGCGATGCTCATGGCAGCGTCATCGGTGGTGATGTTCGGTGGGATGTTCTGGACTATCACGGTCTGGCCGTCGTCGCTTATTGTGATCTTTGCCTCGAGCCGCAGCTCGGTTGGCAGGCCCGCCGCAAAGGCTTCGAGATCGCCGGCGACTGTGCAGCCAGTGATGAAGTCAGGCGGGCCGATCATGCTGACAATGTCCTGCGCGGTCGCTCGGGGATGCCGCATGACGTGACGGATGGCCTCTATGACCGCTAGCGGCCGGAACGGCGGCTGCGTGCCGTCGCGGTAGGTGGTGCCGTTGATGAGCCCGACCGGCACCGGCGCGAGGTCCCGGCGTTCTGCTGCGAGTGCCACACGTCCCGCCTCCGCGAGACGTGACTGGGTATAGCGGCGGCTCGCCACCGGATCGTTGCCGCGGCTGCCGAAGTTTCCCCGGCCGTCGACGAGAGTGACGGGCATCTTCCAGGGCTGCGCCAGGTCCACGAGCACCGGGTAGGCGTACCACGGCGCGAGGCCTATCCGGCTCTCCGCCTCATGCAGGACATGCTCGTTAGACCGGAAACCGCGACCAGCCGTAGCAGCAAGTGCCTCCAGGATGGCGACCTGGACGGCACCGACACCGCTGCGCTCGCTCAACGCCGCACTTCCTTGAACCGGCGGCGCAGCTGCCACGCGTCGGAACTGGCGGCGACCACTACCTCGGCGCCCGCTACCAGCATGACATCGGCGTTCGTTCGCAGCCGGCCCCAGTCGAGCCGACCCCGTCGCAGCAGGCAGTCGATCTTCCCGTATGAGGTCATGACCGTGACGAGATCCAGCATTGCAAGACGGGCGGTCTGGGGGACAGCGTGAGGCTGAAGAGCCATGCCCGCCAGTGCGGCTCGCGCTCGCTGCATGTGCTGCTCGCCGGGCTCGATCACCACATCCGCATCGCCTACCGGGATCAATTCGCCCCGAAGCCACAAGGCAGCGCTGCCGACCAGCACGAACGACACCCCGGTAGTCGCCAGCACGGCGGCCGCCAGTACTCCAGCCGGATAACCGGCAGGATCGCCGTTCGTGCCATCCTCCGCACTGGGTGCTGACCCGGCCATGTGGTTACGCTAGCGCCCCCGAAGAGTCGGCCAAGCAGCCCAGCCTTCCTGAACATGAACGCGGAAGGCGGTCCCTCGACGTGGCGCATGGACATCGGCTCGAGCGGGTGACCGAGACCAGGCGAACGGGTCAACCGTTGCCGGTTCACCGCTGGCCGGGCAGCGGGTCACCTTACACATGGAAGGACCATTGATGGCCGTCCTCAGCCACGATGGGACACTGCTGCGCACCATGGCCTGCCCCATCTCCGCCGACCGCCGTTACCGGCTGCGCGGCGCCCGCCGCGCGAAGCCCTTGCCACCAGCCCCTGGCCGGCCCATCACCCGCCACAAAGCCAACGCCACCGACAAGCGCTCCCAGGCCCGCACCGCCCTGCAAGGACGGTGACCCCGCCGTCGCCGTGATCCAGCCAGGCTTCCCGGGCCAGCCGAGGATACGCCGGTCCTTTACCGGCCTCAATGTCGTTCGTCCTCGCGCTGCGCGATGCGGGCGCTCCACGTTGACCTCGGCCGCAGCACCGGCGTTACTGAGGCACCTATCCGGGAAGCCAGCACCACCCCCGGACGCTACTGACCTGGGCAAAGGGGGGTGGCGGTCACCTCACGGCGGGAGCGGGACCGGCGGTGGTGGACTGTCATACTCCCCAGCGGCATAACGCAGCCGCTGATTCATGTCGCCGATCGCCTGACGCAGGTGACGCTGATCATGGTCGGCAGCCAGCAAGCCCTGCTCCACAAATCGCTCCGCGACCTTTCTTGTGGTCCGCGCATCGAGGTCGCCGCTCCAAATCACGCCCTCCAGGATCGCCAGAACCCCGACCAAGACCTCGGCATCGCAAAGCTGCACCGGGTTCGGCGCGGGAACAACCGGATCGGCAGCCATGACGTAACGATGCCACAGGCCTACCATCTGGCCCGATGGCACGCCGTCATCGAGCAGTACGACTGCTGCGGTCACTACCGCGCCGACGTCAGTTGCTCCAACTTCCTCACCACCACCCCCCAGTCCCTCGCCTAGCCCGACCACGCCGATACCAGCCACGCCCGCACCTACCGGCAGCAGCCCCGCAAGCACCGGCAGCAGCCGCGCCAGCACCGGCAGCAGCTTCCGGCGCGTGGTGCAAAGCCACTGCGAGCGTGTACTACACACGACGAGAACAACGCCTATGTGCGCTCGGCAGTGTCATGGCAGCTACGGAGAACCAGGCACCACCAAGATCAGCTTTACGCAGGTCTCCACACTTTAAACGGGCATGTGCGTGGACGGCGGCCCTTCCGTGCCGGTGATGGCCGGATCGGTGCAGCTGGCGGCCATCGAGCAGGCTCCCGCCAATCAGCAACGAGCGCTCACAGCCGATGACGTTGCTGTACTCGTGTGCTGCACGACGTAGGGCGTGGGCGTCATGCGCCTGTTGCGGCTGACGATTGCCGGGGGGAGTTACCGGCAAAACCGAAAAGCATGACCCTTGTGGGCGGCCACCAGGCAAGTCTCAGACGGCCTTGGTGACATTGCCGCCAGAGCGATGATCCAGCTGCCCAGCCGGGCGAACTCTATGCAGCCGCTGGCCGGGTCGCACAGAAGTGCCCGCCCGTCCTGCCCGCCGCTGGCTACCCGCCCGCCGGGCAGTGCCGCCACAGCGAAGACCCAGCCCTCGTGGCGGCCGAGCTCGGCCGGAGGGTGGTGCGGGTCGGCCGGGTCCCACAGGAGAACCCGCCCGTCATCGCCGCCAGTGACTATCCGCCCGTCCGGCAGTACCGCCACCGCCCGCACCCAGTCCTGTCCGTGACGCCCAAACCGGGCAAGGCGATCGCCGGACACGGTGCCACACGGCTGCAAGCAGGTCAAGACGAGCTGGGCTGGGCCGACTTCCAGGTCCGCTCCGACATCGCAATCCGCCGCCACCAGGCCCTGGTCAACTGCGCGTTCAGCTTCTGCTGGGCCGCCTGGTTCGCCGATACCCCGCCGCACCACGATCCCGCGCCACTGCGGCCAGAACCAGGCCGCGGAGAGAGGGGGGCCGCGCGCAGCCTTACCGACGCCAGCGCCGTCCTGGCCGCGGGCGCTGCGCGCGGTACGCGCCTGGCTTTCCCCCTGGACCGTGCTGCAGCGCTGGTGGCAGGCATGGTCAAAAGCGCCCCCGCCGCCGCAGCTGCAAGCCCTGATGAACTCGGTCGCCGCAGGCCAAGGCCTGCACCTCTATATCCGGAATTAACAAACTACCGCTATGAAGGGATGCGGACTGGGCCCTGTCGTAGCCGCGCGATGGGGCTGGTTTGTCAGGGTGGGCTGAGGCCGAGGGTGACGATGGTCCGGGTGGCGTCGCAGGCGTGGTGGCGGGAGGCGGCGGCGATGCTGGTGTGGCCGCTGGCTTTGAGGGTTCCGATCGCGGCGTTGCGGAGTGTGGCCATGACGCGGGGGCCGTTGCAGGTGCGGGTCTGGGAGGCGTCCTCGCCGTAGGTGACGTCGCGGATGTTCCCTCGCGGTGCAAACTTGATCACACCGGATATCTTCGTGGTTTCGGCAGGTCAGCGCATGATCAACACCCAGTAGTCACGCAACAGGTGTTGCACCAACCATCCTGTCTCGAGCCGGCGAGCGTCAGAGCAGCAACGACAACGAGCACGACACCCCTGGAGGTGTGTTGCAGAAGCTCTCTGTGGAGCTTCCGGGTACCACGTCGTGCGACAGGCTGGGGACCCCTGGAGAACGGATGTGGTGCAGTGCCTCGTCGAGGTCGTCGTGGGTGACCTTGGCTCTGGCGGCGAGCGGGGCGCTGAAGTGGATGACGCCGCGGTACAGGGCGTAGGGGATGGTCCACTTCGAGCCCATCTCGGTGGTCTGGCCCTCATCGATGTCTGACTGCCGGGTCTGGGTGACGCGCGTGATGCCGTTCTCGACCACCAGCACCGGGTCAACGGACCGGGCGAAGGTGAGCTGGACGCGCCCGCGGGTCTTGCCCGCGGCGCGACCTTGGAGGCCATCACCGCACCGAACATCCGTACGTCGTAGAAGTTCTCGATCATCCAGTCGCGAGCCTGCGCGACGGGCTTGGCCTTGGCGCCGGTGTCCGCGCCCAGGGCCGCATAGGCGCGCTGGTGGCGTTCCTCCAGGGCGACCCCGGCCTCGACGTAGATGTCGTAGCCCGGGCGTCAAGCGTGGCCGTCGCGCTCGGCGCAGGCGCTTGGGCCGGGCGGACGGTCGGCCTGCCCATGGTTCTGCGCGTCGCCTTCCCCGGCGCCGGGTTCGTCTGCGGTGCGCGGTTTCCGGGTGCGGAGCAGGATTGCCACGAATGCTCCGGCCGGGGCGGTTCCTGCGGCGATGGTGAGGAAGATGGCGGACAGGAGGACCAGGATCCCGGTGCTGGGCATTCCGCGCTGGCGGTACAGGGCGATGAGGGCAAGCACCTCTCCGCATGCGGCGGGGGAAAGCACCGTGACCATGCCGGTCCGCAGTAAACTCGTATCGCCCGTCCGACACATCGTGAACGCCGTGTTCGTACCTCCACCGAGCGTAGCTGTCGACCTACCTGCGCTCGACCCTGCATTGTGGATCAACCGCCGCAATCGGGTCGATGAATCGCTGCAATACCTGCTGCCGGACTCCACCGCGGGGGCTCGTGAATTCTATTCGGCGGCCATCCTGTTGATCCCAAACGTACATATGCAACGTGGACGGCGGCCGGGTTGACCATTGGCACCCCACTGCGAAAGTCGGCGAGTTCGGATCGACAGCGGAGAAAGGCGATGCTTCGGGCGTAAAGAATTTGACCCGCATGCCGCCCCACGCCGAGACGAACCTACCCGCATTGCCGCTACCAAGAAGCGGGCGTTGCGCAGCGGTACGGAACATGTCGGCGCACTCCTTGACGGAGAGCCTTGTAGTGACGACAGCGCCGCGAACTGCCATGCCTGACCCCCAAGATCAGCTCCCTGCCAGAGCCAATTTGCTCTCCAATATCTCCGAAAACAGCCTAATTGGTCGTCTGGCATACCAAAACGTAACTATGCCAGCCTCGGTGGGGCGGCGACAAGAGTGCCCGCAAAGTCCCTTATCCACGTGCTGCACATGCCAGCACGAGAGCAAGACCTGCCATGCCAGCGCCCACGCCGAGCGCTCCGAGTCGGCAGGAGGGGCGGAACGCTCCGGCGTAGATCCTGGCGGGGTGCTTGCTCTCGCGCGCGGCGATGTCATTCGCCCGTAGCCAGTGGGAATCGCTGCCCGACCAGGCGCAGGCCCGGTTCGCTGGGCTCGTCGCAGTTATCGAGTTCGCCTGCAGCGCCTGCGCGCTTGACCAAACGGCCCCACCGCTCCTGTCGGCCGTACCGCTGGGCGATCTCGCGCCCGCTCGGCAGCGAGCCGTCACCGGCCCGGTTGGCCAGCGCCCACTGCCACGCCTGCCGCCGAAGATCCCGGCTCGCACCACCCTAACCAGGCTCCTCATTGCCCGGGCCGGGCCGAGAAGGACGCTGCCGCGGACGTTGTGCGTTCCCGTCGCGACCTTCCCGGCGGGAGATCTGCAGCCCGGGCTTTCTCAGCTGAGCCTTGCCGCTGGCCGCAGCGCTTCGGCGGACCTGGCGCATCAGCAGCTCGTAGGCCCCGATCAGCGCGAACGACGGCCACGCGGCGATCACCCACCCCGTTGCTGTCGGCTCGGCGACCGCGACGTTGGCGGCCAGGCTCGCCACGCTACCCACTGCCAGTAGCGCCCACGGCAGGATCCCGCCACTGCCGCCGGAACGCGAGCCGGCCAGCAGCGTGGTCGAGGCGGCCACGATCATGCCGTCCACCGATAGCGGGATGAGCGCCGCGACCCAGCCGGGCTGCCCGTGCAACTCGACCAACAGGTGCACGTGCAGGTAGGAGACGGTCACCGCGATGAGCGCTAGCAGCGCTACGCACCCGGTTGTCGCCCACCGGATCCACCGGTCCGGCCTCGCCCTCACGACCGGCTCCCGAGTGCAAATTCGCTAGCCAGGACGCATTGGTTTTTGGGTGCATTCGCCCCTCGGACACGAACCGGCCGTCCATCAGAGTCGTAGTTATGTGACACACGTAGCTCGGGCATGCCGTGTCCGGCAGTGGGCGCGGTATGGGAGCAGCGATTCGCCGCCAGCTGCGGTTAGACGCGGTCAGACGCTCTGATCGCGCGTACCCAAGAAGCTCTGACGTGCAGCAACGTCCTTGAGCGGCGGCTTTGTTGGCCTGCGCGCTCAGTTCGGGACGAAGAGGCCGCGGGCTCAGATCCCGCCACCCCGACCAGTGCGGACCGTCCCGGCCCGGCGGGACCGGGTTGGGACGGGCCTTGAGCACGGGTTCGTAATTTCGCCGAGCGCTTCATGACCCTCTGCGAAGATGTGGCCGGTGGGATGGGAGGCACTCGAGCAGTGGGGTGACGACGTCGTTCGCAGCGAACCGCTCACTGGCGGAGCTGGCGTCAACGGGGTGTGGAGCGTGCGCGTCAACGGGCACCTCGCGGTCGGTCGGCTCGGCCATCGCAGCGACGCTGATCTGGCGTGGGAGACCGATCTGTTGCGGCACCTCGACCGTGAAGGGATGCCGGTGCCGGTGCCGATCCCGACCACGGACGGCCGGCACTTCGCCGACGGTCTGGTGGTGATGACCTACGTGGAGGGCGGACCGCCCGAGACCGAAGCCGACTGGCGTCGCGTCGCCGACACACTCCGCCAGCTGCATCGGCTGACACAAGGCTGGCCACAGCGCCCGGGCTGGCGATCGTCGACCGACCTCCTGCATGCCGAGACCGGGACGAAGGTCGACCTCGGCGAGCTGCCGCCCGAGGGTGTGGCTCGATGCCGGGCAGCGTGGGCGCGACTCACCGGCCGCACGACGTGCGTCGTCCACGGCGACCCCAACCCGGGCAACATCCGCATGACCGCGGATCGCGTCGCGATGATCGACTGGGACGAGTCACACGTCGACGTCCCCGACCTCGACCTGGCACTGCCGCACAACGCCGCCGGCCTCGACGACGACGCCTACGACATCGCCGCGCAAGCGCAGGCCGCATGGGCAGCCGCCGTCTGCTGGGACCCCAGCGGGACCGACCAGTTCGCAGTCAAGCGGCTCGCCGAAGTTCGAGCGGTCTGAGCAGCAGCGAATCGACAGAGCGCACCTAACGCTGCACGATCGCGCACGTCCAATGCAACGACCCCCGCTGCGAGGAGACCTGGTGGGCGCCACTCCACCGCCCAGGGCGATGGCTGCTCGGCCACCGCGACGACCCCGATCGCTGGACCGAGTAACCATGTGAGTAACGATCGCCGCCGATAACGGCGGACAACAGCGCACGGCAGCGGACCACCTCGTGCAGGTCAGGCACAGCAAAGTCCTGTCAACGGAGGCAGCTAGCTGGCTTCGGGACGAAGCGTCCCCAGATGCCGGTTCTGGCATCGTAGCTATCCGGTGAAAGGGGTCTGTCTCATAGCGGCCGCGCGGCACCGCCCCTCCTCGACCCAGCGTGAGATGAGCGCGGTGTCGGCGCCTGCTTTGATGCACAGCTCGGCGATCTGCAGGTACACCGCCGCATCCGCGTCCTGGTCGTGGAAGCCGATCATCAGACCCGCCTCCTCCGCCAGCAGGTCGATCCGCCCATCGGCGACCTCGGCCAGCTCAGCCAGCGCCGCAGCCTCCCCTGCGCCGGTCAGCGGCCGCCCGCGCACATGACGCCGGGTGATTGCCGCAATCCGCGCTGAGGTTAGCCGGTCCCGATCCGCTCCTGTTACTCTGCCATCATAGAACACAGGTTCGATTCATTACCAGCACAACGCGCCGACGTAGTCAGGCCGCGCGGTCGCTAGCCCGACGCGCCGTGCAGACGCGCGGCGCCAGGACAACTGGTTGGGCCGACCGGCTGTGACCGCATCGGGGATGCGGTGGGAGAGCGTCTGCCTGGGATGATTCAGCCCGCTGGCGCAGTGATGGCACGGTGAAGCTAGATCGCGCCTGACCTGGGCCGCAGGATCGAGGCGGAGTCGCGTGCCTAGCGGGACGGCGCAGGAGTGGAAGCGGCGTGTTGCTACGTGGACCGGTTTCCAAGGGCGTTGTGGTTTGTGCTGGCGAGCTTTGCGCGGACCTTGGCGGCGTCGGGGTGCTGGATGTCTTCGAGGATGGCCAGCGCCTGCTGCCAGGATTCCTGGGCCTGCGCCAGCTCACCGGCGGTGTGGCGGGTGTCGCCGAGGTGGGTGAGGGCGTCCGCTTCGTGGAAGCGGGCGCCGGCTTCCCGGTACATGCTGAGCGCGTGCTGGTAGCAGGCAGCGGCTTCGGCGAGGTTGCCGAGGTGGTGCTCGGCGTACCCCACGCTGTCCCATACATCTCCCTCAAGCCAGCGGTCACCGGCTTCGGCGCTCAGGGTGAGTGCCTGGCGGCAGAACGCGCGGGCCTGCTCGTAGTCGCCGAGAAGCCCGTGGCACCAGCCGACGTTGTTGAGCGCTCCGGCCTCTGCTGCCTTGTCACCGATGGCCTTAAGCAGGCGGAGCTCCTGCTCAGCGTGTCTGAGCGCGTCGGCGTGGCGGCCCTGCCGTCCGGCTAGCCAGCCGAGTCCCCGGTGGGTTTTGGCCTGGCCGGGGCGGTCGCCGAGCCGCTGGTAGAGCGAGAGGCTGATGGCGAAGTGGCCACGAGCCTGATCATGGTCGCCGAGGTCAGTGCAGGCTAATGCCAGGAGGCGGCCGGATAGGGCTTGCGCGGCGGTGTTGCCCAGGCTGGTCGCGGCGGCCAGCGCCGTGCGCTGGGTCGCGGCCAATTCCTGCCAGTGCCCGCGGGGATACAGGAAGCAGGCCATGGCCCAGGGGAGCTGCCAGGCGTGGCTGTCGAACCCGGACCCGGCGGCGAGGGTGACCGCCGCGAGCAGGACCTGATGCTCGGCTTCGAACCAAGCCAGGGCCTGCTGGGAATCGGCGGGCTGCCCGGGGGCGGCGCCGGGCCCGGGCGGGGCGAGGGCCACCGGTTCTTGTGCCGGGTCCAGCAGGAGGGCGGCACGCGCGGCGGTGTGCAGGTAGTGGTCGAGCACCCGGCCGGTGGCGGCGTGTCCGGCTTGGCTGCCGGTGTGGTGGGCTTGCTCGGCGGCGTAGGCGCGCAGCAGGTCGTGGCAGGTGTACCGGCCGGGCAGGTGCTCGGCGATCAGGTGCGCGCGGGCCAGTTCCCTCAGCAGGCGGCGAGCGTCGGCCTCGGCTATTGCGGCGAGGCTGGCGGCGGCGGGAACGGTGATGTCGGGACCGGGGTGGATGCCCAGGAGCCGGAACATCCGCGCGGTCTCGCCGCTGAGCTGCTGGCAGGACCAGGAGAACACCGCGCGGACCGCGGTGCGGGGGTCCCCGGCCGCATCGAGCAGGTCCAGCCGCGGCTGCTGGTCGGCCAGGTCGGCGACCAGGTCGCTGAGCGGGACACCGGGCCGGGCGGCGGCCAGCTCGGCGGCCACGCGCAGCGCCAGGGGGAGCCGGGCGCACTGGCGGGCCAGCTCGGCGGCGGCGCCGGGGTCGGCGCGGGCCGGCTCGCCGATCAGCTCGGTCAGCAGGGTGACCGCCTCGGCCAGGGGGAGCAGGTCCAGGTCCAGGCGGGCGGCGCCGTCGCGGGCCACCAGCCCGGGCAGCGCGTCGCGGCTGGTCACCACCACCGCGCACCCCGGAGCGCCGGGCAGCAGCGGCCGGACCTGCTCGGCCGTGCTGGCGTTGTCGAGCACCACCAGCATCCGCTTGCCCGCCAGCAGGCTGCGGTAGCGGGTGGCGCGCTGGTCTTCGCCGGGCGGGATGTCCGGGCCGGGCACGCCCAGGGCACGCAGGAACCCGGCGAGCGCCCCGTCCGCGGTCACCGGGCGGGCGGCGTCATAGCCGCGCAGGTTGACATACAACTGCCCGTCGGGGAACCGATCGGCGACCTGGTGCGCCCAGTGCACCGCCAAAGCGGTCTTGCCCACTCCGGCGGTCCCGCCGATCGCGCTGATCACCACTAGCCCCTGCGCGGGCTCATCCAGCAGCCGGGTAAGCGCCGCCAGCTCGCCCGCCCGGCCGGTGAAATGCCGCACGGCGGCCGGCAGTTCCCGCGGCACGACGCGCCCCACGCCGCCCGCGGGCCACTGCGGCCCGGACAGGTCCAAGCCGGGGTCGCCGGCGAGGATCTGCTCGTGCAGGCGCCGCAGCTCACGGCCGGGTTCGGTGCCGAGCTCCTCGATCAGTACCCCGCGGGCGGCCTGGTAGGCGGCCAGCGCCTCGGCCTGGCGGCCTTCGCGGTACAAGGCGAGCATCAGCAGGGCGTGCAGGTGCTCGCGCAGCGGATGGGCCGCCACCAGCCGCCGCAGCTCACCGGTCACCTCAGCGTGCCGTCCCAGGTGCAAGTCGGCGTCGATGCCGGTCTCCAGGGCCTGAAGCCGCAGGTCTGCCAGCCGTGGCACATCCCGCAGTGCCAGCAGATCCGATTCCACGTCTGCCAGCGGCTCGCCCCGCCACAGCGCCAGCGCCGCGCGCGCCCGAGCCGCTGCGGTCTCCCACGAGCCGTCCCTGGCCGCCTGCCGCGCGGCGCCGAGCAGAAGGTCGAACCGGGTCATGTCCAGCTCACCGGCAGCCACGCTGATCACGTAGCCGCGCGGCCGCGTGCCGATCCGGGAACGGCTCTCGTCTCCCAACGCCTTCCGCAACCGCACGACGTAGTTCTGCACAGTCACCCGCGCCGACGGCGGCGGCGTGGCGCCCCACAGCGTCTCGGCCAGCTCCTCCACTGCCACGACCCGGTTAGCGTTCAGCAGCAGCGCCGCGAGCACTGCCCGCTGCTTGCCCGCCGGCACCGGCACCACCGCCTCGCCGCAGCGCACAACTAATGGCCCGAGCAGGCAGAACTCCAGCCCCGTCACCCGTCACCATCCGTCGTGAGAGCCCCCCGCGGCCACGTGCTGATCGAATGCTAACGCGATGCTGACGGCTCGGGTAAGTCTCGGCACATGGCCGCATATCTCCCCCGAAGGAGGGGACACCGCCACCAGGCCAACGCCGCTGGGCGGCGGCTCCATTCACGCACCCGCAGCGGCCGCAGCGCCTGGCCGGGCCTCTTATCCGGCAGACAGGAAAGGAAGGCAGATTGGTGCGAAAACGGATTACTGCCCTGCTGGCTTTGTCAGCTCTTGTCGCGTTAGGGCTAGCGGCGGCAACATCGGCAAGCGCGAGCACAGCGCCAGCTTCTTCAGTAAACGCCGCCCGCCACACGGCCATGCCGGCGGCTGCGAACGCAGATGCAACTCCCGCTCCTGCGCCGTCGCCATCACTCAGCCCGGCTCCGCTGCCTACGGCGCAGCGCAGCGGGACTCGGCAGGCGGCCGGCAGTCCGGACTTCACGTCCGCTGGCCTGTGCCTCTCCTACAACAATTACTATGACTGCCTCTATTATCCCGCGGAGCACGAGCAAGCCTACATCAGTGCTACCTATTATACGCCGCTTGAGGAGAATTACGTCCGGACCGTCAGTGGAGATAACACCTTCACTTATGGGACCGGATACAACGGCCTCTACAAAGGTGCCAGCGTCTACTGCCTTGAGGACATCAACGACGACTTCGTGACCGTAACCAATTTGGGCAGCGCCCAATTTATAGTGAATGGGTGGGCCGGGTCCTGCACCGGCGTGTATGACGAGTGGGTCGCCGTAGGACAATGGCTCGTCAACGTCGGGGCAACCGACTATTACGCCGCCAATATCGGTGATGAATACCCGTACTCCCAGGTTATGGAAGCGGCCTGTCCCACGAATGACTGCGGGATCTGGGTAAAAGAATCCTCTCCCAGCGGTGACGATTCCGATCAGTGGACCTACGTCCCCTAGCGTAGCCCGCTGAGGACGAGGAGCCCCCTGGCCCATCAGCTCCGCGGGCCGGGGGCTTCCGGCACCGGGCACCGGATGACCCGTGTGTTCGAATAATTCGACAAACCGGCGGCTACCGTGCTGATGGGCAAAGCGCCGGCCAGCACTCGACGATACGGTGGCCAGGCCCATAGCGCTGCGCCTTCCAGGAAGACAGCCACATAACGGGTACTGCCATTCAGCCGCGAGCCCGCGCAGGCCGCAGCGGCGGCCGTCAGCCCGCCGACCTCGGATTCCCGACCCTGCCCGCGCAGCGACAACCTGAAATCGCGATGCCCGTTTCACCCTGACAGTCCAGAAAGTCCAAGTTCAGAGAACACGCTCCATCGCCAGCTCCGCGTTCTCTCGCCGCAGCCGCGCCAGCTCCGCCCGCTCATCCTCGCTCAGCACGCCTTCAGATCCGCGGCGCCGCTTGTCCGCGTTCACCCAGTTGCCCAGGGTGCCCTCGTTGATGCCCAGGTCCCGGGCCACCTGCGCGATCGGCCTGCCGGTCTCCCGGACCAGCCGCACCGCGCCCTCCCGGAAATCCTGATCGAACTTCCTGCGTGTCTCTGCCATCGCCATCCTCCTTAAGGCGATGTGTCCACGTTACGAGGGGAAGCCCAGCCCTGGCTAGCGAGCAGGTCGGCTAGTAGTACTTTGTTAGGTCGTTTTGGGTGCGTGCGGGGCTGGTCTGTAGTGTCATTCCAGGATGGCCCCTGAAGAGATCGCGGAGGTCCGGCCGCTGTTTAGCAGAGTTCGCCGGGCAGATGCTGGGCGGGCTGACGCGCAGTGATCAGCGGGCTGCGGGTGAGCTGTATGTGCGGGGGATTCTGACCGATGGCCGGCGTAAGTTGATGCAGCCGACGGCGGAGCGGCTGGGGATAGATCATCAGCGGCTGCAGCAGTTCATCACGTCCTCGACCTGGGATTACGCCGCTGTGCGGGCGAATGTGGCGCGGTGGTTCGCGGCGAGACAGCCGGTGGAGGCGCTGGTGGTCGATGACACCGGGTTCGCCAAGGACGGGGCGGCGTCGCCGTGTGTGGCGCGGCAGTATTCCGGGACGCTGGCAAGATCGGTAACTGCCAGGTCGGGGTGAGCGTGCACCTGGTGAATGAGCTTGCCTCGTGCGCGGCGGACTGGCGGCTGTTCTGCCCGCAATCGTGGGATGAGCGGGCGCTGGATGACGGCCGTATGTGGTCGCGGTCAAAGGCACCAGCAGCGCGCACCCGGCCGGGGCGATCCCGGCCACAGCTCCCTACGGCGAGATCAGGGAGTACGTGAAAAGGACGGTTGCCACCCGAGGCGTAGTCAGCCTCGCGTTCGTACATCCGAGATCAACTGGCGCACTCGCCACCCGGATCGCTTCGCCAGCAAAACGCTCGGCCAATCCGCAGCGGATATGCGGTCGCGCTGTTCTGGCAAGCCTTGATTTAGCCCGCTGGTTCTGTGATGGTCCGGCCCAGTCAGAGCCGCGGCCCCACACATGCGCTCTAGCTTCGGCTGCGTGCTGCCATTTGGCTGCGGACTCCGGTGGAGTTGTAACGGAAGCGCGCCATCTCGACGGTCACGTTGTACTTCTGTGCGATCGCTTCAGGACCGAGGCCTTGGCGGGCGGATGCGACGAGCAGCGGGCGCGGTAGCAGCAGCGTGCCGCCGAAGTTCGTGGCTTGCTCTTCCTCTTCTGGCCTGCAGGTGCGAAAGGGCACGCCGCTGATTTCGCGGATCTCTGACAGCTGGTGTTTCAGCAAGATGTGCGAGAGCTCGTGGGCGATGTCGCTGGCTAGGCGGCCTGGGGACCGGAGCGGACTGGAGACGATGATCGTGCGCCCGGCTACTTCGAAGGTGGCTGCGGAGAAGGAGTAGGCCTGGATCCGCTCGAGTTCCTCAAGGCAGGTGACATCGATCAGGTCGCTGGCGCTGATGACGTCGACGCCCATGTGGCCGGCGAGCCTGGTGACGTCGAGTGCCTCGGCGGGGCTGAGGCCCAGCTCGCTGCGCAGCCGGAGTACTTCCCGTTCTGCGCTGGCCTTGAAACCCCGTGGCAGGCTCACTGCTGGCTGCTCGTGGCCCGGTCTTCGAGTGCCTGGTGCAGGTCGACCAGGATCGACGCGAGTCGGTCGGGGATCCCTGGCCGCAGTGTCGATGCGGCTCGCAGGTGGCAGGCGACCAGGGCCGGGCCCGGCTGGGCCTTCGCGGCGAGCGCGTCGTACATCTGCCGGATGACCGTGGCGATGCTGCTGGCCTGTTCGGGGGTGAGGCGGGGATCGGCGCTCAGATGGGCGATCGCGACCTCGACGGGGGTGTCCTGGCGTTCGGCGATCGGGGTGAAGAACCGGCTCGGTGATACCCCGGCCCAGGCGCACAGCGCCGTGAACGATGCCAGGTCCGGCAGGGCTCCGGACTCCACTCGCGAGATGGTGCTGACGCTGACGCCCGCTTCGGCTGCCGCCTGGCGCATCGAGCGGTTCCCGCGGTGCGCGCGCACGATCAGGCCCAGCTGCGCGGCATCGAGCCGCTCCGCTGCCGTTGTCTGGCGGCCGTGTGGCTCACTCACTGCCGAGGGGGACATTTCGCCTAGCCCGCTGCGCCATACGGGCGATGGTAGACCATGAGTTTCGCTTTGCTGCAACACGCCGCGCGGTGCTGCTTGCGCCCGGGAACCTCGCCTGTCACCATAGCCACGACAGTGCAGCACTGTCACTTTGCTGACACAGAGGAGTGATCATGAGCGATCACGCAGGGCGCCAGACTGTTCCCATCACGATCGACGGGCGCGAGTTCGAGGTAGAGCCAGGCCGTCACGAGACCGCCGGCGACCGGCGCTTCCCTCTGACCGGACCCCACGCCGCAGCCCGAAAGACCCGCGAAGAACGCGCCGCCCGCAGGGCACGGCCTGCCGTGCGACTCCGACAACAGCTCAGCGCATTCGCCGACTGGCTTGCCGCTCTCTGAACCGCAAATCGTGCCAGTAAGGCAAGCGCCCTCTCAGAGATAACTGAGAGCACATTTCCTGATCGCATCGGGGATGTGATCCCAACGGCTCTTCCATCGGTGATGCGGGATGGTGGCGCTGTGGCAGCTGGCCGCTGACGTGCTGGCTACTGGGTCCTCCAAGGCCACAGGTTAACTAACTTAGGCGGCGTCGTTAGACGGAAGGTGTGTGACGGCCATAGCGAGGCGTCCTCTCCCGAGGAAGACCAGCGGATCTCGGCCCTCTTCGGGCTCGTCCGCCCAGACCATATGGCCCCAGATCATGACGTGGTCCCCCATGTCGACGGCGCCTGCTGTCCTGCACTCGAAGCTGGCGACACTGTCATCGACGACGGGAAGCCCGCTGATCGAGGTGCCCAACTGGACGTTCGCGAACTTCGCGCTTCCGCTCTCGGCTAGCGTAAGAGCCACGTCGACCTTCGACGCGTCGAGAATGCTGACTGCGAAGGCTTCGCTCTCGACGAAAGCGCGATAGCTACTGGTGGTCACACCGATCAGGACGCCAACGATCGGCGGGCTGCAGGACAGGCTGACCACACTGTTTGCGGTCATCCCACGGGGCTCGCCTGAGAGCCGCTCGACGGTAGTGACCACCGCGACGCCCGTCGGAAGCGCCCCCATCGTGCGGCGGAACTCCTGCTCGGAGATGACGGGAACGGCAGTCGAGACGGCGGTGAAGGTTTCGGCAGCCCGCTCAGCGCATAGACTGTCGACCTCGTCCGAGGCGCCGGCAACCCCGAATGCCGCCACCACTGATCCCCTCTCCTTCACCACGGCACCACCCCCGCCCACACCCATGTCGCCTCGCCGAGTGAGCAGAGCCTCGAACCACGGCTGACCCCTTAGCTTCGCCATGGAAGCGACGTCGATGCCGATCGACGCGCAGGCGAACGCGGTCGCCTGCGCCTCCTCTTCGAGTAGCCACGGCGTGCCTTCCATCCGTAGCGAACCGAGGGAACGACCTCCTCCGTCATAGGCAGCGATGGCGATCTTCACATCGTGAGACCGGGCTAGCGCGACTGCTGAGCCCATGGCTGCCATGAGCCGGTCCATGCTCACCGTCCTCTCAGCTGGCCGCCTCGACCACGAGCCCGATGCCAAGTCCTGCATTGCAGCAGAGTGACACGAGTCCTCGTCTCGACTCGCGGCGTCGCATCTCGTGCACAAGCGTCGTGACCAACCTGGCGCCTGAGCAGCCCAGCGGGTGCCCGAGCGCGATCGCCCCACCATTGACGTTGACCCTGGACATGTCGGGTTGTAGCTCGCGCTGCCAGGCGAGGATGACAGGGGCAAAGGCCTCGTTGATCTCGAACAGGTCGATGTCGTCAATCGTCCAGCTCTGGCGCTTCAGCACGAGTCGGGTGGCGTCAATCGGGCCAGTGAGCCCGAGGACCGGATCAGTACCGACGGCGACCTGTGGTCCGACCCGCGCCAGGGGCGAGAGACCGAGCTCTCCGGCACGCCGGGCGCTCATGATCAACATGGCGGCGGCGCCGTCACTGATCTGGCTCGAGCTGGCGGCGGTCGTCGGCCCATCGGGCGTGAACACCGTCCGGAGGGTCGCCAGCTTGTCGAGGCTTGTCTCCGGGCGGATGCCCTCGTCCCTGTCCATCAGCACCGTGCGTCCTTCGCCCGGTATCGGGACGGGAACAATCTCGTCTGCGAAACGACCCTCCTGCGTTGCCCGCCAGGCGAGCTCATGGCTCCGGAGGCTCAGCTCGTCGGACTCCTTGCGTGACAGATTCCACCTCTTCGCTATCAGGTCCGAAGAGACACCATTGCTGACGAGGTCGTAACGGGATCGCAGGGTAGGTGACAGAGGATCTCCGTAGGTCTGTCCCGTAGCGCCAAGCGGCACCCTCGTCATGCTCTCGACGCCTCCGGCCACCACGATCTCCGAGATGCCGGCCTGGATCTGCGCCGCAGCAATCTGAACGGCCCGGAGGCCCGACCCGCACTGGTAGTCGACAGTCGTTGCGGAGACTCCCTCTGGAAAGTCGGCCGTGAGCACCGCCTTCCGGGCGATATTCAGCGCCTGCTCCCCTACCTGCATCACACAACCTACGAGGACCTCCTGTATGGACTCGGTAGATATCCCGGTTCGCTCGACGAGCGCTTTCAGCAGGTGTGCGAACAAGTCGTCTGGACGCCACGTGATGAGATTGCCCTGACGTCGCCCGATCGGAGTGCGGACGGCGCCGACGATCACTGCCTCGTTGGTTGCTGCTGTGTCCGTGGTCATCGAGCGGTCCGCCCTCGGGCCGCGCGCTCGTTTATCGAGCTCACTGGTTCCTCCTTCGAAAGACACTTCGTTGGCCGCTCGGCGCTAGCCCGCCATGGGTGAAGCGAGCTCACGTGACGTTACCTCGTCACGGATCTGACGCTTGAGGATCTTTCCTGTCGCGCCTTGGGGAAGGCAGTCTCGGAACTCAACCGATTTCGGGACCTTGAAGTCCGCGATGCGCCCTCGGCAAAAGGTAATGAGGTCGGCTGCCTCGGTCGTCGCCCCGTTTCTGAGCACGACAACGGCATGGACTCTCTCACCCCACCTCGGATCCGTGATGCCCACGACGCCCACTTGCAGGACGTCGGGATGCTGAGCGAGGACGTTCTCGACCTCGACCGGAAAAATGTTGTAGCCGCCCGACTTGATCCGGAACATCTTGCGGTCCACCAGGTAGACATAGCCCTGCTCGTCCTGGTGACCGAGATCGCCGGTGTAGAGCCATCCGTCCTTCACGAGCTCGGCGTATTTGTCGGGCTTTCGCCAGTAGCCGGGCACAGCGAGGTCGGTGGCGACCACGAGCTCTCCGACTTCCCCCTTCGCTACGTCGTTGCCGTCGTCGTCGACTATCCGAGCCTCTGCATAGGGCAATGCCCGTCCGATCGAGGCCAGGACTCGCGGCTCGGATTCGAGCGCTGCCCGGTGATCCGACGGGTAAAGCATGTGGGACATGCCGGTGAGTTCGGTCGTGCCGTACATCTGCAAGAACGGGCGTTTGAACATTTCCATCGCGGCGCGAATCGTGGTGGGCGGGATCGGCGAACCTCCGTACTCGAACTGCCGCATGGACGAGGTGTCGGTCTTGCCGGCGCTCCCGCTCGACAGCATGGAGGCGAGCATCGTGGGCACGAACACCGCGACCGTGATCCGCTCGCGCTCGATCGTCTCAAGCGCCTGGTCCGGATCCCACTTGCCGAGGATGACGGTCGAGGAGGCGTGGTAGAGGTTGCGGCACAGGTGAATGATCGGGACGCCGCCCGCGGGCATCGTGTGGAGCCAGACGTCGTCGTGGCACGCGCCCTCGCACAGCGCGATGTTGATCATCGAGTGCAGGACGTTCTGGTGCGTGTAAAGAGCACCCTTCGGAAGCCCGGTGGAGCCTGTCGTGTAGCAGATCATCAGGAGATCGTTCGGCGTCATATCGAGTGGCTCGTCACTCGGGTGGCGGGCGATCAGCTCCTCGTACTCGGACGTTGGCCCGCCGAACGCCATGCAGTCGACTCCTGCGCGCGCCTCGGTTATCGCTTCACTAGCCCGAGCCGAGTTTTCGTCCTGCACGAAAACCAGCGCCGGCTCCGAATCGTCGATCACAGCAGCGATCTCGGGCGTCGACAGGCGATGGTTGATCCCTACTCGTACGGCGCCGATCTTGGCGCAAGCGATCATGAGCTCGGCGATCTCAACGCAGTCAGCCGCGATCATCGCGACGCGGTCGCCAGGTCCGACACCCTGCGCGCGAAGAGCCCGACCGAGCGCATCGGTCCGCACGCCGAACTCGCCCCAGGTCACTCGCCGCTTTTCGTCCGCGTAGGCGAGGTGGCTTGCCCAGGTGTGCTGGTTGTGGCGCGCCAGACCTCCGACCGTCAGCATGGGCCTGTCCCCTTCACTCGATTGCCAGCCCGCCCGATGTCGACGCGATGGCCTCGGTGGGCTAGGCCTTGAGACCGTTCAGGATGATGTCCATGAAGTCGTTGGCCAGCTCGGCCGGCTTCCGCGGGCCATCGGGCCGGTACCACTGATACGTCCAGTTGAGAGTCGAGATGACGACCAGTACGGCACTCTTCACGTCGGCGGCCCGGAGGACGCCCGACTCGATGCCGCGCTCGATGATGCCCGCGAGCAGATCCTCGTAGTGCTTGCGCATCTTCACTATCGATCTCTGGGACTCGGCGTCGAGCTTCTTCCACTCGTTGAAGTACACCGACACGGCTGCTTTGTAGGCATGCAGGACGATGAGATGCTGCACGACGAACTGACGAAGCTGCGCCTCGGCATCGTCGTTCTGCACGATCGCCGCCTCGGCACGCGCGATGAACTCCATCCCGATCCGGTGCACGATCTGTTCGAGCATCTCGTTCTTGCTCGAGATGTGGCTGTACAGACTGCCGCTCTGAACGCCCATGCGCTTGGCAATCTCGCGAACCGTGGTTCGTTCGTACCCGACCTCGCCGAACAGCTGTGTGGCCACCTCTAGGAGCGCCGTGTAGGAATCGCTCGGCGGGAGCACTGCTCTGTCGCCAACTGGCGGCCTCTCCTCGGGGAGCGTGCCCCGGTGCGTCTTCAAGCCCATGCTCCCGCCCGACCCAGTCCTCGCCAGTGCTCGGCCCTCCGTTCATCGATCGTTCGTCGGCGCCAATCTCGGCACGCCGCAGGCTCACCGGAATTTCCCGATGACCGACGAAGCAAACACGTCAAGCATCTCAAGCTCTTGCGCATGGTCGAAGTATCCTACGTGGTGCCAAAGAACGAATTCCTCCACGCCGAGTTCACCGTTCAGCCGCGCCACCTGCTCCGCCACCTCCGCGCCGATTCCTTTGAATACTCGGCCCATCGGGACGTTGTAAGGCGGCGTGTCGTAGGCGAAGTCGAACAGCTCGGTGAAGCCGACCATGAGGTCATCCACGGCGCGCTCGTCATTCGCCATCACAAGGTGAGCACCGATCGCGAGAGCGTCAGCTGGTGAGACCTTGCGGCCGACGTCGGCTGCTTCCGCCTGGTAGACGTCGATCGTCGTCTTCACGAAGTCGTCCTTCGGGACGAACGACACGAGCTTCCCCCCTTCGCGCGCCCAGAAGCGAGCCGACTCCATGCTGAAGGCGAAGGGAGCGTAGACTGGCGGGTAGGGATCTTGTAGCGGCCGCGGAACGATCCCGACCTCCTTCAGCGCGTAGCTGTCGTCCACACCTCTCCCCCACTCGTTGGTCGGCTTCCAGTCCCAGTGGGTCGTCTGGACCGGCACCTTCCAGAACCTGCCGTCGATCGCCGTTAGGTCGTCGGTCCAGAGCGACTTGATGATGTGCCAGGCCTCGTAGAACGCCTCCCGGTTGGCGACGTCCTGCGCCGACTTATCGGACGTCGCACTCGTCAGGCCGAGATGCTGCGCGAACGTCTCCGCCCATCGCGGAGTGTTGCCCCGCGAGAAGCCGCAGAACAGCCGGCCGTTCGTGAAGTGGTCCGCCAGCGCCAGGTCCTCTGCGACGGCGATCGGGTTCCGGGTCGTAAGCGGTATGCCGAGCTGCCCGACCCGAAGGTTCTTCGTGTGCTGAGCGACGAAGAGACCGTAGAGCAGGGGGTTGGTCGTGACTTCTATGCCTTCGACTTGCATGTGCTGCTCGGTCATGCACATGCCGTCGTAGCCCGCCTCGTCGGCGAACTGCATCTGCTCTGTCAGGCGCTCGAGCACACGACTGAAGCGGCCGCGGTCCCGTCCGGGCAGCTCGGGCGTCCGGCCCTCCCCGCGACTTCGCATATAGGGCTGCACCAGGATCGTGAACTTCATCGGGACTCTTTCTCCTTCTGATATATGGCTGGGTTGACTGGCCCACTGAGTCCTATGCGCTGGCCTCTGACGTGGGAACCTGCCCAGCCGCGTGCGAAACGTGATGTGCGTCCGACTCGGTGCCGACAGCGGAGCCGCCCGCCGCCCGCAGCCGCCAGTTGAGCGCGAGGTAGAGCCCGCCGGCGATCAGGACGCCGGGGATCCAAGAGATGTCGCCGCCGCCTAGCGCTCGGGCGACCGGGCTCTCATAGACCCCGGAGATGTTGGCGAAGAGGAACTCGATGCCGAGGGCGCAGAAGTAGCTGATGAAACCGGACCTGTTGACAAGGCCGTACGGTCCTCGAGGCTGGAAGAG
>Ga0335075_10004746_pt1 | contig 21166 bp, 17 predicted proteins | sample Lox_Sample_24_FD_206723 | JGI IMG/M metagenome (GOLD analysis project Ga0335075, IMG submission 206723) | Soil microbial communities from Loxahatchee National Wildlife Refuge, Florida, United States - Lox_Sample_2.4 | ecosystem: Environmental > Terrestrial > Soil > Wetlands | place: USA...
GTCGGCCTGGTGATTACCAGTCAAACGCTGTACGCAGCCACGGCGGCCTCGCTGCGCGAGTACGCCGTCCTGCGAGCGCTCGGTCTGCCGCGCTGGCGCATCTCAAGGCTGGTGCTGGCGCAGTCGTTTTGGATCGGGCTGGCGGGTGTGGCGACCTCGTTGCCGGCGGCGATGGTGTTGGCGCGCGTGGCCGGCGTCATCGGCGCCGAGGTGCAGTTACCTGCGTGGCTGCTGCTAGGTACGATAATGGTGACGATGGCCATTGCCCTTTTTTCCGGTTTGCTGGCCCTGCGCTCGCTGCGTCTGGTGGAGCCGGCCAACCTGTTGCGTTGAGAGACTTCATGTCGGAACCGAATGTCACCATCACGGCGCAGAACCTGACGCGCTCATTCGGCCGCGACGAGGAGCGCACCGTCGCCGTCCACGAGGCGTCGTTGGAGCTGCGCGCCGGCGAGATGTCGCTGTTGATGGGACCTTCCGGCAGCGGCAAGACGACGCTGCTCGCCATGCTGTCCGGCCTACTCCGTCCCGACAGCGGACGGGTGATGACTCTAGGACGCGACCTGTGGCGGATGTCCGACGAGGAGCGCGAGCGTTTTCGTCTGCATCATTGCGGCTTCATCTTTCAAGGCTCCAACCTGATGCCGGCCCTCAGCGCTCGCGATCATCTGGAGATGGTCCTCCGCTGGGGCACGGGGATGCCGTGGTCGGAAGTGTCCCCCAGGGTCACGGAGATGCTGGCCGTGCTCGGCCTGTCCCGGAAAGCGAAGCTGTTGCCGGAGCATCTCTCCGGCGGCGAGAAACAGCGCGTGGCCATCGGCCGAGCGCTCATCAAGCAGCCGGACCTGTTCTTCGCCGACGAGCCGACCAGCGCCCTCGACTGGGAGCACGGCAAGCACGTCGTCGAGCTGCTGCGCGAGACGGCCCACCGCGGTGCGACGGTGGTGATGGTCACGCACGATTATCGTATTCTCCCCTATGCCGACCGCGTTTATCGCATGGAGGACGGCTGGCTGCGCGGCCAGGAAACGCCGTCGGCATCGGCGGTCATCGGTGCCACATGAACACGAAGAGGTGTTTTCTCATCCTGGGCATTGCCATCCTGGTCGTCGGCGTCGGCGGCGCGGGCTGGGTGGCCAATCACTTCTGGGGTCCGTCCACGCATCCCTCGGCCCCGACCGCGGGAGAGAGCCGGACCGATGGCGGCGAAGAGGGCGTGGTCTGTACCGGCTACGTCGATCTGGAGCATGGCGTTCGTTCGCTCGCTCCGCTGCGTCCCGGCCGCGTCGCTGCGATCATCGCGAAGGAGACCGAGCACGTCGAGGCCGGCACTGCCATTTTGCGTCTGGAGGATCAGGACGTGAAGTTTCAGCTGCAAGCGGCGGCGGAGGCCGTGACCGCGGCGGAGATCCAGCTGGAGGAAGCGCTCAAGTTGACGGAACAGCAGCGAGCGCGATTGGCCCAGCAACAAGCCGCTATCTCGGCCGCTGGCTTCCGATTACATGCGGCCCGTCAGCTGCTGCAACACAAGGAGGAGCAGCTCAAGGACAAGCTGGTAAGCTCCGAGGACGTCGTCTCGACGCGCGACGAAGTCAAGGCGCTGGAGCAACAGGAGCAGGCCGAGCGCGAAAAGCTCGCCGAATTGAAAACGGTCGATCCGGATCTGACGGTACGCAAGGCCCGCGCTCAGCTGAAGCTGTCACAGATCCGCCGCGACCAGGCCCGTCATCAGCTCGATGAATGCACTCTGAAAGCGCCGGTTGCCGGCACGGTGCAGCGCATTACGGTCGGCGCCGGCGACATTGTTACCGGGAACCCGGCGCAGCCGGTCGTCCGTTTCGCTCCCGACGAGGCGCCGCTGGTTCGCGCCGAGGTCAATCAGGAGTTCGCCGATCGCGTTCATGTGGGACAGAAAGCGCTGATCCGCGATGATGCGCGTGCCGGAGCGAGCTGGCGCGGCAAGGTCGAGCGTGTCGCCGGCTGGTATCAGAAGCGGCGGCCGACGACGCAAGATCCCTCGGCCTTCACCGATGTGCGAACGGTGGAGTGCTTGATTGCGACCGATCCGGGCCAGCCGCCGCTGCGTCTAGGCCAGCGCATGCGGGTGATGATTGGACGGGTGCCGTCAACTGAGGGGAATTGAAGGAGCTTCTTTGATCAATTCTGCGATTTGGTCGCCCGAGTATCTTGGGGCTGCGCTCCGTTGATGGAGCTGCTCCCAGAAAGCCTCTGGTTCCTCTCGTCGGAAGCGTGGCGAACCGTGTCCCAATCGATGGACGCCACCCAAATCTTCTCGTGTGGGTCATAATGGACGATCCCTTCCGCGAGTAGCTCATCGGATTGACCTTGATCGTCCGCGTCATCCATGAAGAGCGTGAGAACAAGTCCGTTGCGCAGCTCGATCCCTTGACGGGCCAGGTCTGCGATCGTGCCAGCGCACGTCAATCGCAGTCGATTGAAGTCGTCAAGATTGTGGAAATCGGCATAAACCTTGGGTGTGGCCATTGGAGAAGCTCCTCCAGGCCCTGTACTTTTCCATCCGCCTGCACGGTTACTCCGGAACCGTTGACAAAGTTCTCCGGTAGATTCACTATAGCGCGAGCCAGCTCGGTGTTGTGTTCCAGAATATGCAAATCGCAGCAATAGTGAAACACCCGTTGCGCACCCGGCTTCGACTCGCGTGCCAGGAAGCGTATCGATCCCACAGGATGCCAGGCATCTCGCGTCCACACGGGAAAGCGTTTGCGCGGATCGCGGACCGGAGGATCCTCCGCGGCCGGCGCTTGCTCCACCATCTGATCGATGAACCACAACCGCCCACCGCCGCGCTCCAGGCGCAGCGAGTCGATCTCGGCGGTGGTGCAAACTTGCTGAGCCAACGGCAACAGCTGCCAGCGGAGGCAATTTAGAGTAAAGCGCTCCACATGAGGGAAGACAATCCGATCGTGAGGCCGCATCTCGCGGCGGAGGTGGCGGCCGATCTCGGCGGCCCAGGCGGCTTCCACATCGTAATACGGGTGCAGGCTATCTTCCGCAGCCTCGGACACGGCGATCAGGACCAGCAGACCGGCCACGCCCGCGGCCGACCATCTCCGCCCCAGTCCGACGGCGGGCAGCCTTCCGATCACATCCGCGATGCCCGACCCCAGCAACAGACAGATACCAGGGACGAGATGTTGTTCCAGACGTTGATCTCCCGCGTAGGGATAGCGGCGCAGCGCGGCGGCGGCGAAGCTCAGTGCGAACGGCATCAGACACAATGCCAGCAAGCCGAGCTGACGTTGACGATACAGGGCGTGGACGCCGGCGGCGGCGAGCAGCAATCCCAGCAGACCGCCCCCGTTGAACGCCAACGGATAGGAAAGCATGTGGCCGGTGTGGCAACGCACGAGCCAGCGCAGAGCGGGCAGCGGCTGACGCGGGAGAAAGCCGCCCTGCCAGAACCCGGTCATGAATGCCTGCACCGACGGCAAGGTACCATCGTGCCCCTCGTGCCCGACGAAGTGCAGATGAGCGGCGAACGTCGCGGTGCAGAGAACGCTGTAGGCGATGAGCCAACGGCGTGCGGCTGTGCTGCCCTGTCTCCATGCCACAGGCAATAGCACGAGGCCGACCGCTCCCGCAACGAAGATCGCCGGATATGATGCCGCCGTCACGAACGGAACCATCAGCGCCAGGGCGACCAGGTTGACGCTCCGCTGCGGCGCATCCAGATAGCGGACCGCCAGGGTTAGAAGCAGCGTGGCGGCGAACAGATCAAAGCTGTACGGCTTAACCGTCGATGCCAGGTGAACCGGCGTTTGCGCGACGGCCAGGATGCCCACCGCGAACGAGGCCGCGAGCGGCATCAGGCAACGCCGGGCCAGGCGCCAGAACAGCACCAGCGCCGACACCCCGGCCAGTAAGGGCGCCAGGCGCAGCAGCGCCGCCGATCCGCCCAGGTACTGATAGACCGCTTTCTCGATCCACAGGAAGAGTAGCGGAGCGACCTGGAAGTTACCCAGCTCGTGGAGCAAGCCGCGAAAATCGCGGCGGACGAAGTTGAGCGCCAGCGATGCCTCGTCGCGCCAGATGGGGTAAGAGAGGCTGTAGACGTAGAGCCGGCAAGCCACGCCGAGGAGGAGCATAGCCAGGCCCAGCCGCGACGCCCAGACGGCCGGCGCCGGCGCATCGTCCCCCTGCTCGGTGCAACCGGCGTCGCGCCAGTCTGCTGTCAGGCCGGCCAGACATGATCCCATGGAGGATCTCCTTGTCCTGAGCTTCCGGATTGGCGCACGAGACGGGAGAGATGATTCCTTGTCGTTTTCCTCGTTTTCGGTTGCATGTTTGCTGGAGCTTCAGTTAATTTTTCCCGGAGGGCAGAAATGGAGACAGGGGACTTGTTGCACCGAAGGCGGGAGCCTATAATTTTCTAACTCAAAATTTGGGGCGTGCTTTCCTCCATGCAGACGGGAGCCAGACGGATGCCAGCCAAGCGGGCGCCGTGGAGCCTGACCATTACCAGCGACCTGAGCCTGCTGGCCCTGGTGCGAGCCTTCATCGAAGGGGTATGTCGCGTGGCGGAATGCGACAGCCGTACCACTGATGCCGTGGTCGTGGCCACCGATGAAGCGGTCAACAACGTCATTCGCCACGCGCACCGCGGACACCCCGAAGCAACCATTCAGATCCAGTGCTTTTTCCACGACGACAGCATCGAAGTCCGCTTGCTCGACGAGGGGGCGCCGTTCGACCTCGCCGCCGTGCCGCACCTTGATCCTGCGGAGCTGCGCATAGGCGGCCGTGGTGTTTTCCTCATGCGAACCCTGATGGACGAGCTAAGCTGCCAGCCGCGCGGTGAGCAGGGCAACACGCTCCGCATGGTGAAGCGCCATCCCGCCACTCCCCTACTGCGCGGGGCTTGACCCATCGCCGTCAAACCGAGTATCCATCACGGCTCGCTTCTCCCATTCGCCCGGTGTCCGCGCATTCCCGAGCATTCCAGGCTCTCTGCACTTTTCATGCTCCCCCTTTGCCCGGTTGTCTCGCGCCGACGCGCGAAATGTCTGAATCTTGCCCCGTTGCCGGTCGATAACTGAATGTAGAAGGGTGGAGTGAGCAACCGAACAGGTGGCCGCTCTTCCCAGCCTTCATGGCTCGCCTCGCTCGTTTGGGGCGTTCGTCCCGGCTGAGGAAGCAGCGTGAAGGCGCGACCCTGGAAGATCCGGAAAACCCGTCAAGGTCGGGGCTGCGATTTCCTGTCCGGACGGCCCCGTGGGTTGATTCGTGCAAATCTCAACCTTTAGAATGACCTGTCGTCGTGGCGCGGTGACCCGTACAAATCCCACGTCGTCAGGAGCGAGGATCCGATGAACCGACACATGCCGACCTGTCCGCGAAAACCCATCCCGCACAATCGTCTGCACTGGCTGTTCAACCCGCCGGTCGACGTGGAAACCGAGGAGTTCCGCCACGATTTAGTGGCGCGGGTACGCCGGGCCATCGCCGACGGCATCTACGACACACCGGAAAGATGGGGAGCGGCGCTGGAGCGCCTGGCCCAGGATTTGCAATAAACGCTGGATGCGAGCCGAGCCTGAAGCGTCAGCCAAGATTTCTTCTAACCTTTGCTGACGCTTCAGGCTCGGATTGTCTATAATGACAACCAAGAATCATTCTTGATTTTGCCGGACAGAGGAGACCGGGTCGTGGAGCTGCCAGCAGTTGTCGTGTCGCAAAGTCCCGAAGCCAAGTTCCGCGAATACCTGGCCAGCCGGCCCCGTCCGCAGCGATTCACCGAGCAGCAGCGCGACATGGTGCAATTCATTTTCAGCCAGCACCATCATTTCGACGCCGATGAGCTGTTCGACGACATGAAGCGCGCCGGTTTGGGCGTCAGTCGGGCCACGGTGTATCGCACGCTGAACAAGCTCGTCGATGCCGGCCTGCTGCGCCGCCTGGAGCTGGGGCCGCGCATGTTCTACGAGCACGATTACGGCTATCCGCAGCATGAGCACATGCGCTGTGAGCAGTGCGGCAAAATGATCGAGTTTCAGAGTCCGGCCATCGAGGCCACGCTGCGCGAGGTGTGCCGGCAACACCAGTTCCACGCCACCGGACACACGTTCGTCCTTCGCGGCACCTGCGCCGAATGCAACCGCGCCCGCATGACCAAGCGCCGCCTCGATCTCGTCTAAATCGAATCACGAAAACACGAAAGGAAGAAAACACGAAAAAAACCATGAGAGCAAGAAAAGAGGTCTTTGGTTGCTGGTGCTGTCTTCTTCTCTTTCGTGTTTTCTTCCTTTCGTGTTTTCGTGTTTCGATTTAGGCGCCATTGGCGTCACGGCTCGCAGATCCAGCGGCGCGGCTCCTCCCAGCACGGTTTCAAATCGAACGGACAATCGCGGAACAGATCGCGCGGATAGATGGTGTTCGGCTTGATGACATGCGGATCGACCAGCCCGGCGACGGCCATGGCCGCCACCACCAGCTCCGAGCAGAACCAGCTCGGTCGATCGATCTGGGCGCTGCCGAACAATCGTGCGTGCAGAGTGCCGTGCGCGCGGAGCGGCGTTACTTCCAGAACGAGGCGAAACAGCGCGAAGCGCTTGCCGGTCTGCTCCAGGGCGAAGGATGTCAAGCGGGCCGACTGCTCCGAGCTGAGCGGGACACGCAGCCGTCGTATCCACACGGTCCCAGGATGCGTGCGCATGCGCGGCAGAGCATCCATGAGATAGACATGGAGGTAATCGTAGGGTCCGGCTTCGAGAATGGCAGGCCGTCCGTCCGGGAGGTTGACAACGATCCCGGAGTGATACGGCTTGCCGGTGCGAGCTAGTGTGTAGAACACGCGCGACCGCAGGCTGTCGTGGGCGTAAAAGACCACGTCGCCCGGCTGAGGCAGGTACGGCTCGCGCGGGCTGGCGGGGTCGTGCGGACAGACGAGCAGCCAGCCGCACGGCTCGGCGGCGTCGCAACGGCTTGTCGGCCCGTTGCCGCAACAGGTCAGGACGATCAACAAGATTGCCGCTGCCAGCGCGCCGCGTTCCATGAGCGTTCCCACTAGTGCGCATCCTTGCAGGCAATGTCCTTTGTGACATCGGCTGGTCAGCGTTGGTCCTTGACTGATTCGCTTTTTTTCACGAGTTGCTGGCGAAAAGGGGTGGAGTGTGATAGGTTAGCATTCCGTTCAACAGCGCGATTTTCTCGACCGTTTGCGGCGTAGGGCGAAACCGCAACCGGCACCCCTGGGAGGCCTTTTGCGATGACGAAGAAACAAGTCAACCGGCGAAACTTTCTGAAAACGACGGCGGCGGGCGCCTCGACCCTGGCGCTGACGGCGGCGTCGTATGCCAAGGTCAAGGGCGCCAACGGCAAGCTGCGGATCGGCTTCCTCGGCGTCGGCGGACGCTGCCAGCAGCACCTCGATGTTATTTTGCAAATGCAGAAAGAAGGCAAGGCCATCGTCCCCGTCGCCGTCTGCGATGTCTGGGACGGCGACCAGGAGCTCGGCAAAGGGAAGGGGCGCGGTCTGTATCCGTCGGCCAAGCGCTGCGGCATCAAGGAGGACAAGGACCACGTCACCAAGGATTATCGCAAGATCCTCGATCAAAAGGACGTGGACGTAGTTGGCATCGCCACACCGGACCACTGGCACGCGCGCATGGCCATCGACGCCCTGAAGGCGGGCAAGGACGTGTACTGTGAGAAACCAATGACTCGCACCATCGCCGAGGCGCAGGCCGTCGTCGATACCGCCAAGGAGACCGGCCGTGTCATGACCGTCGGTGTGCAGTCGATGGCCGACCCGACCTGGCACGAGGCGCACAAGTACATCGCCGCCGGCAACATCGGCAAGGTGCTGCAAGGACAGACCAGCTACTATCGCAACTCCAGCGTCGGCCAGTGGCGCTACTATCCGCTGAAGAAAGGCATGACGCCCAAGACGATCGATTGGGACCAATGGCTGGGGTACAAATTCGAGGTCAACGGGATGCCGCTCGGTCCGAAGCCCAAAGATATGCCGTTCGATCGCGCCGTGTGGGCACAATGGCGCTGCTACTGGCCGTTCGGCGGCGGCATGTTCACCGATCTGTTCGTACATCAGACGACGCACCTGATCTCGGCGATGGGTGTGCGTTACCCGGCACGCGTGGTCGGCGCCGGCGGCATTTACCTGGAATACGACAACCGCGATGTGCCAGACACGGCCACCGTCGTCGCCGATTACGGCGAGGGCTGTCAGGTCATCATCTCGGCGACGATGGTCAACGACACGCAGCTCGGCGAAATGATTCGCGGCCACCTCGCGACGATCAAGTTTATCGGCGGCGGCGATTACATGAAGGGTTTCGAGGTTTACGCCCAGAAAATCAAGGGCGGACCAGCCAAGGCCGACCAGAAGCTGAGCGAGCCGATATACACCTTCAACAATCCCAAGAGCGGCAATGCCACTTACGCCCTGTACGAGAATTTCCTTGAATGCGTCCGTTCGCGCAACCGCGACACGCTCTGCACGCCGGAGCTGGGGGCGGCCGCCTTCACCACTGTAAACATGGGGGTCCTGAGCTACCGGCACGGTAAGGTATTGTTCTGGGACAAGGAGCATCGCAAGACCACCGATGTCGATACGGGCTGGGCGCGAGCCTGGGAGAAGCGCAGCAAAGACCGCGGCAAGCCCGGCCATGTCCTCGGCTGGAACGCCGGCGACAAGGGCAGCACGTTGCAGCCGCCGGAGTATCAGAAGCTGGAAGGACCGTGGAAGGACGGCCAGGATCCGGCCAACACCAGCGCCGGATAGGATGAGACCATCAGAGCCCGCAGCGTAAGCGAGGGCGTTTTTCCCTCGCTTACGCTGCGGGCTCTGATGGGCGGAGCATCTCATGTCCCCGACACGCGATCCCTTCGACCTGACGGGTCGCCGCGCCCTGGTCACAGGCGCCAGTCGGGGCATCGGTCTGTCGGTGGCGGCGGCGCTGACCCAGCGCGGCGCCGCCGTCGCCATCACCGGACGCAAAGCTGAAAGTCTCCACGCCGCCGCCCAGCAGCTGCAAACTACCGGCGCGGATGTGCGTCCGTTCGTCTGCCACCAGGGCGATCCCGCCGCGATTGCCCGTTTGTTCGAGCAGCTCGATCGCGCCGGGTTCGAGGCCGACATTGTCATTATCAACGCCGCGACCAATCCTGTCCTCGGTCCCCTGGTGGATCTCGATCTCGACGCCTGGCGAAAAATCGTCGAGGTCAACCTGACCGGCGCTCTCCTGACAGCGCAGGCGGCGGCGCGGCGCATGCTCTCGCGTCGGAGTGGGTCGATCGTCTTCATGGCGTCCATCGCCGGCATCGAGCCGCTTCCGGCCCTCGCCGCGTACAGCATCAGCAAGGCGGGCGTACTCGGCCTGATGCGGGCACTGGCGCAGGAGCTTGGACCGAGCGGCATCCGCGTTAATGCCGTGGCGCCGGGCTTGATCGAAACGCGCTTCTCGTCGGCCTTGTTTCAGGATCGCGCGGCTTACGAACGGATCATCGGGCAAACGCCGCTGCGACGCCACGGCCAGCCGGACGACGTTGTCGGGGCCGTCGTGTTCCTGGCGTCCGACGCGGCCGCTTACGTCACGGGCCAGGTACTGATCGTGGATGGCGGCGGCCGAATGGGTTGAGGAGCCTGTTCTCCAAGCCGCTTGCGGCTTCGCGTGTCTTTCCGGTTGCGCTAAGCCGCAAGCGGCTTGGAGAACGGAGGGGACCATTGAAGAAACAATCATCGTGGGCTAAAATTGCGTTGACGAGATGATAAGTTGAGATGGAGGCCCCGCACAAGGGACCGGCGAGACCAGTGACGAGATAACCCGTTGCACCTCCGATTCCGTGCCCCTTGACGGGCCGGCGGATAGAAGGAGCGAGTCTGTGCAGATCAAAATCTCCGTGCGGCATGGACACCTCAGCGACGCCACGCAGCAGGCCATCCGCGACAAAGCCGAGAAGCTCCTGCACTACTTCGAGCGCCTCACCATGATCGAGGTGACGGTGGACATGAAGAAAGACCAAAAGGACGTCGAGTTTGTCGTGCAGGCGGAGCACAAGCACGATTTTGTAGCCCACGTCAGCCACACCGATCTGATGGCGGCGGTCGATCTGGCGCTGGATAAGCTGGCTCTGCAGCTGCGTCGCTACAAAGAAAAAATTCAGGACCATCGCCGGACCCCCTCGGCCGGCGAGGTGGCCGGCTCGCCCGCGGCGGAAGAGTCCAGCGAGGAGTGACAGAGGAGCTGGCATGCGTATGTCCGACTTCGTGGTGCGCGACGCGGTCATCCCCGAGCTGCCCGCCACCAACAAGGAAGGCGTTATTCGCGCCATGGTCGAAAGCCTGCGGGCCGCCGGCCAGTTTCGCGGCGCCGATCTGGAAGACATCATCCGGGCAATTCTCAAACGCGAATTTCTCGGCTCAACCGGCATCGGCCGAGGCGTCGCCATTCCCCATACCAAGCACAACAGCGTCGAACGGCTGATTGGCACCGTCGCCATCTCCAACAAGGGCATCGCATTCGACAGCCTCGATGGAGAGCCGGTCCACGTCTTCGTCCTGCTGATCTCACCGCAGGACCGGCCCGGGGACCATCTTCGCGCGCTGGAGAACGTCTCGCGCTCCCTGCGCGATGACAACTTCGTCCGCGCCCTTCGCAGCTCCACGACACGGGAAGAGATCCTTGCCCTGCTCGACAGGGCCGAACATTAAACCACGACCCTGCGTTTGCCGCTTGCGGCTTAGCACGGATAGCGCTAAGCCGCAAGCGGCAAACGCAGGATTGTGTATAGCGGATTGCCATGAACGGGGAGTCTCTGATTCAGAAGGTGGTCATCACCAACCCGCAAGGGTTCCACATGCGCCCGATGGCCGCTTTCGCCCAGCTGGCGGCGCGCTTCGACAGCAGCGTCAAGGTCAGCCGGGAAGGACAAAGCGTCAACGGCAAGAGCATTCTCGACCTGATGCTGCTGGCCGCCGCTCAAGGGACCGAGCTAACCCTCGAAGTCGCCGGACCCGACGCCCCAAGCGCTCTGGATGCTCTGGTCAAGCTTCTCAAGAGTCCGGCGGAGGAAGAATCGTCCGACCCGTCCATTTAAGAAGTTGTGAGGGTTAGCGACGCTTCGCAGAAGCGTCCCCCCCGACGCTTCTGCGAAGCGTCGCTAACCATCCGGTCAAGGGTATGGAAATCAAACGCGGCATCGCTGTCTCTCCCGGCGTCGCCATCGGTCCAGCCCTCGTGCTGGACTCCGAGTGGTTCCGCATTCCCCAACGCGGGATTCCCTCCAGTCAGATCGACAGCGAATGCGAACGACTGCAACACGCTCTCGGCCAGGCCGCCGCCGAGACCCGCGCCAATCAGGAAGCCGTCACCGCCAAGCTCGGCCCGCAGTATGGGGCCATCTTCGCTGCTCACACCCTCATGCTCACCGATCCGGCGTTGTCCCGTGAGATCGAGACGCTGATTCGCAACGAGCACCACGCCGTCGCCTATGCCGTCAGCCGGGTCATGCGCCGCTACGCCAAGGCACTGGAAAGCATCGAGGGCGGCTACCTCGCCGACCGCGTCGCCGACCTGTTCGACATTGAAAAGCGCATTCTTCGCAACTTGCTCGGCCAGCGCCGCGAGCAGCTGTGCGACCTGAGCGAGCCGGTCATCGTGCTGGCCCACGACCTGACGCCCAGCGAGACGGCCGCCCTCGATCCGCAGCGCGTCCACGCCTTCGCCACCGAAGCCGGCGGACGCGCCAGCCACACCGCCATCGTGGCCGGCATCCTCGACATTCCCTCTGTCGTCGGCCTGGGCGGCTTCATTACCGACGTTTCCGGCGGCGATGTCGTTATCGTGGACGGCCATCACGGACTGCTTATCATCGACCCGGATGAAGAAACACGGGAACGCTATGAGCACGTTCGCGCCAGCTTCCGCAGCCACGAAAGCCAGCTCCAGGAGCTGCGTCATCTGCCGGCCGAGACGCGAGACGGCGTGCGCGTCGCCATGCTTGGCAACATCGAGTTTCCCCAGGAAAGCGCGCCGTGTCTGGAACGCGGGGCGGAAGGCGTCGGCCTGTATCGCACGGAGTTTCTCTATCTCGGCAAGCAAAGCGACCCAACGGAAGAAGAGCACCTGGAAGCGTATTTGACCGTCCTGCGGACGATGGGAGCGAATCGCCCCGTGGTCATCCGTACCCTGGATTTGGGGGCAGACAAGTTCCTGCCCAGGGGGAACGGCGTGGCGGGAAACGGCGTCGGTGGGACCGGCGTCTCGCCGCTCGGTTCGGTCGGGCTGCGGGCGTCTCCCGAGCGCAATCCGTTTTTGGGTTTGCGGAGCGTGCGTCTGTGTTTGCGGAATTTGACCTTGTTCAAAACGCAGATGCGTGCCATTCTGAGAGCGAGTGCTTTCGGCGACGTGCGCATCATGTTCCCCATGATCAGCACGCTGCTGGAGCTGCGCCAGTGCAAAATGATTCTGGCGGAGGTCAAAGAAGATTTGGAGGAGGAAGGCATCGCCTTCAATCCTCAGCTCCCGGTGGGCACCATGATTGAAGTGCCCTCGGCCGCGATTTTGGCCGAGCAGCTGGCCCGTGAAGTGAGCTTCTTTTCCATCGGCACCAACGATCTGATTCAGTACACGTTGGCGGCCGATCGAAACAACGAGACGGTGTCGACGCTGTACAGTCCCGGTGATCCATCCGTTCTCCGCCTGATCGAGCGTGTGGTGCAGGCCGCCGCGAAACACAACCTCGCCGTCAACGTCTGCGGCGAGATGAGCGGCGACCCCCTGTATACGATGTTGCTTCTGGGCCTGGGGATACGCCAGCTGAGTGTAACACCGCATGGTATCCCTGCCATCAAGCGCGTTATCCGCTCCACCACGGTCGAGGAGTCCGTGGCGGCGGCTCAAGAAGCCATGCGGCTGGAAACAGCCCGTGATGTAAACAATTATTTGCGGGAACAGACCCGACGGATTCTCCCCGAGGTGTTCGAGTAAACGATCATTGCTCGCGTTGAGACCATCTGTGAATCCTTTCGTTTAGCCGCGACGCGGAGCAGAGCGCGTTTACGTTTCGCGCGAAACGATAAACGTCGCGGCTAAACGAAGCCCTCCGCCTCGGAGGAAGTCCACCATCCGCCTGTTCCCCCCGATGGGGATGAACCGTGCCTGGGGCTTCCGATCTACAATCTGCCGACCCGGCTCCACCAAGGGAGCGCGCCTGCCGGCCCGAAACGAAACACCCTGCCGACAAGGTGCGAATCCGCTTTTGCAAGAGCGATGCGCTGCGCCTGCTCAGTCATCATGATTTGATGCGCACGTTCGAGCGCCTTCTGCGCCGCAGCGAGCTGCCCTTCCATCGCTCCCAGGGCTTTCATCCCAAGCCGCGCCTCATCTTCGCGCTGTCGCTGCCTCTGGGCGTCATCGGTCGTGAGGAAGTCGTCGAGCTGGAGCTGGAGAAGAGCTTGGCTGTCGAAGAAATTCACGCCCGACTTGTCTGTCAGACACCGCCCGGTCTGGCAATCCTCTCTGTCCGCCGGATTCCTCTGAAGGTCAACGCTCAGGTGTGCCGGCTGGCCTATGCGCTGCCGGTGCCGGCGGAACGTCTGCCGGACCTGAGCCGCCGCATCGCCGATGTGCTGGCCGCCCGCGAATGCTGGATCGATCGTTATCGGCCGCATTCGCGACAGGCCGGTCGCCGGCTCGATGTGCGTCCTTTCCTCATCGACCTGGTGATACACCCGCATCGCGGCCCCTCTCCAACCGTGATGCTGGAGATGATTCTCCGTTTGACCTCCTCCGGGACGGCTCGGCCTGAAGAAGTGCTGCGCCTCCTGGGACTTGAAGATTTGCTTGACGCCGGCGCCGTCCTCGAACGCAGCCGGCTGGAACTTAAAGATGAAGGATGAAGGATGAAGGATGAATCAGATTGGTTCGGTTCGTCCTTCATCCTTCATCCTTCATCCTTCATCCTTCATCCTTCATCCTTCTGGAAAAGGGATCGCATGAAAAAAGAGATGCTGATTAACGTGTTACAGCCCGAAGAGTGCCGTATCGCCATTTTGGAGGACGGCGTTCTCGAAGAGCTGTATGTCGAGCGCACCAGCCACGAGAGCTACGTCGGCAACATCTACAAGGGGCGCATCGTCAACATCGAGCCGAGCATTCAAGCGGCCTTCGTGGATTTCGGCGTCGGCCGCAACGGCTTCCTGCACGTTTCCGACGTGGAGCCGACTTATTACCGTCACCTGGAGCAACGACGCGGCGAGCGCGGCGGACGCCGCGACCGTGGCCGCGATCACGATCGTCGCCGTGCGCCGATGGAGTTCGAGGTCGAGGATCTCGACGCGGAATCGCTGGCCCCTCTGGATGATGCCTCCACGCTCCTGCCGGATGAAGCCGCACTGGATGTACAGTCGGCGGAGGAAGTCGTCGAGATCACGGAAGAACAGATGTTTCCTGGGGTCGATGCTTTTGCCGAGGAAACTCTGGAAGAGACGGGAGAGGAAGCAAGCGTCGCGGAAATGCCGGCGGAGAGCGAGATGGAGCTGGATACGGATAGCTCCGTGACGGCGCTGCCGGAGACGCGCATCGACGAGGAGCCGACCCGTCGTCGCCGTTCGCGCGGCCGCACGCGTTCGCGCAAGAGCGCCGCGGCCGAGACACCTGCCGAGGAGACGCCGGCCGAGGAGACCGAAAGACCAGCCGCCGCGGGAGCCAGTGAGGAAGCAGCTGCGGAGTCGCAGGAAAAGCCGCCTTACATGGGCTCCGCCGAGCGGCGCACGACGGAAAAGGATCCGGAGATTAGTCCTTCGGGCAGCGATTCGGGCATCAGCGACGAGGAGCTGCTGTTCTTCCCGCGCGAGTCAGAGTCAGCCGCTGAGCCGCCAGCCCCCGAGCCGATCGAGGAGCCGGAGCTGGAGCCGCGCGAGGAGGAATACAGTCGGCCGAGCGCCCCGATCGCACCGCCGCCGCGAGCACGTCCCGCACTGTCGGAGCGCCGCGGCAGCATCGAGGACGACCTGGCCGCCGACCTGGAAGCTGCCGAGATCGGACCGCTAGGGAGCGAGCCAACCGCGCCGCCGGTCTATGCCGAGGAGATCGCAGAGCCGGTCGAATCCGAGCTGGAGCCGGAGCCGGAGCTGCCGCCGCGCCATACCGCGCGGGAGGACGACAGCATTTACGAGGGACCGCGCAGGCATCGCGACGACCGGCGAGACGCCGGTCCCACCGATCGGCGAGACGCCGGTCCCACCGATCGGCGAGACGCCGGTCCCACCGACCGGCGCCGCCGCAATGGGCATCGCGACCGCGATCGCGGCCGCAACGCGCATCGCGACCGCGGACGGGGCGGTTTCCGGCGCGATAAGCCGCTCATTCAGGACATCTTCAAACGCGGTCAGGAAGTGCTGGTGCAGGTCATCAAGGAGGGACTCGGCACCAAGGGGCCGACCCTGAGTACGTACATCAGCATCGCCGGCCGCTATCTCGTGCTGATGCCGGGCCTCAATCGCGTCGGGGTCTCGCGCAAGATCGCCGACGACGAGCAGCGCCGCCGCCTCCGCGAGATCTTCAACGAATTGAAGCCGCCGCGCGGTCTGGGCTTCATCATCCGCACCGCCGGCATCGACAAAAACAAGAAGGAGCTACAGCGCGATTTGCTCTATCTGTCGCGGCTGTGGCAGGTCGTCGTCCGCCGCATCCGCAAGATGAAAGCGCCGGCCGAGATCTATCAGGAAAGCGACATGATCACGCGGACCATCCGCGACACTTTCACCAACGACATCGACACCATCTGGGTCGATGAGGCGTCGGCATTCGAGCATGCCCAGGAGTTCTTGCAGATTGTCATGCCGCGCTACGCCGCCCGCATCAAGCTCTACGAGGGCAAGGAGCCGCTCTTCCACAAGTACGGTATCGAGGAGGAAATCGCCCGCATTCAGCAGCGGAAAGTGCCGCTGCCGCACGGCGGCTCCATCGTCATCGAGCAAACCGAGGCGCTGGTGGCCATCGATGTCAACAGCGGCAACTTCCGCGCCGACAACAACGCCGAGGAGACGGCGTACCAGATGAACCTGCAAGCGGCCAAGGAGATTGCTCGCCAGCTCCGCCTCCGCGATCTCGGCGGCGTCATCGTCAACGACTTCATCGACATGCGCGAGGAGAAGCACCGCCGCGGCGTCGAGAAAGCCATGCGCGATGCCGTCAAGCGCGACCGGGCACGCACGAAGATCTTGAAAATCTCCGCCTTTGGCCTGATCGAGATGACGCGGCAGCGCATCCGTCCCTCGCTGAAGCGCAGCGTCTACCAGGATTGCCCCTACTGCCACGGCATGGCCCAGGTGAAAACGTGTGAGAGCATGAGCATCGATGTGATGCGCATGATCCAGCTGGCGGCGCACCGCGAGTACGTCCACCACATCGAGATCCGCGTCGCCGAGGACGTGGCCAATTATCTGCTTAACAAGAAACGCCGCGAGATCGCTCGTCTGGAGGAAGCGGGCAACATCCTGGTGCAGATCCGCGGCACCTCGGCGGCGCCGCCGGAAACCCTGGAGTTTGTCTGCTACGACAACAACAATAACGAGGTGAAGCTCTTTCCCACCGAGCTGCCCATGAGACCGCGAAGGTGACAACCTAGATGACCGCTTGCGGCTTAGCGTTTTACGCCCGCTAAGCCGCAAGCGGCGTTGTCGGCAAATCACGCCTTGGACTTGACACTTCCTCCCGCCTTTCTATACTCCGCCGCTCGCACGTGAAGCCGTGTTAAGGATCGAGCATCGAATGGTGTTGGCGTCCGCTGCGTCCCGGCGGCCGGACACGGCGACGAACAGGCAGCGACCAAGGGAATGCACAAGTTGGAATGCAGCTCATGAGCGACAGGATCAGGGTTGTTTCGGCATTTCGACTTGGGCATGGGAATGGAGGCGCCGTAGTGAGGTATCCCTCGTGCCGCTGGCTGGCGAGCCTGCTCGCGTTGGTGATGGCGGTCGGCATCTTTGCCGCGGCCGTTCTCCGCGCTCAGGATCGCTCCGGCACCGCAGCGCCGGCCCGGCACTGGTGGGATGTCTCCAGGCCGGCTCCCGCACCGAATGCCCCGAACGGAATGCGGCCCGTCTCGGCTGCCACAGTTGCGCTCCCCGCTGAATTAAAGGGATTTGGATTTCATTTAACGCGAGATCGACGCGGCGAATCGAAGCCGCTCATCGTCGATGCCGATGAGATCGCAACATGGACAGAGAAGCTCGGCAGAACCGAGTATTGTGTGTTTTTGTTCCGCGGCCTGGTGTTCGTTCAGCTCGGGAATGTCAAGGCGCGGTTCGAGCAAGGCGTCGCTTGGATCGATCTGAGCCACATGAAGCTCACAGGGAAATTGCGTGCTCAGATTTACACCGAGGGCAAGGTACGCATCGAGGAGGACACTTTTTTTGGGATTCACGACTACTCGAACGGGATCCTCGATTTGACAACGCGCGGCGAATTCAAGATCAATGCCCATCGTGTCCCTCTGATGCGACAGTCACGCGCCGAGGATCCCCTGGTCCAGCGCGGCCGGGCCGCGGGACTGGGACCGCGTTTTATTCAGACGCGCAACGGGGCTACGGCCCCATTGCAGCGAGCCTCGTTTCAACAGGAACGCCAGTTAGTCCTGCCGCCGACCGTGCAGTCGGGGGTGAAGCCGGCGCCGGTAGCGTCGCCAAGCTTGCAGCCCGCGCCTCCGTTGCCCCAGCTTCCAATGGGAACGCCGTTGCCAAGCAGCACTGCCCCGAAGACGGCCCCGCTGGAACGCGTGTCGCATTATGGCCCGCCGGTGGATGCCTCGGCAAACAGCAGCTCGACTCCGACACAGCCGGGACCGGAGGCGCTCATTCCACCGCCGCAGCAAGCCGGCGGCGCTCCGGCGCGTCCCACGTCCCAGCCCGGCGAGGGACCGCAGCCGCCCCAGCCGGACGGCCCGGCCAATGGCGCGCCGCGCGCGCCGGACGGCTCGGTGCCGCCGTCCGGACCCACGCGCGTTCCACCCGGTACGCCGCCCGTGCCGCCGCCGTCGCGCCCCCTACCGCCGCCCCCGGGAAAGGCCACGAAGGTCACGCCCAATTTCATCGTCGCGCCGCGTCAGGGCGGCAAGAATGTCCACGGAGAAAAATATATCGGCCCCAACGGTGAGTCGGCCTTCATCATCACGGGCGGCGTCATCCTGCAAGTGCGCAACGCCAACCGACTCGGCATGATTGACATGGAAGCCGATCGCGTTGTTGTGTGGACAAAGGGCGACGCCAACGTGTTGGCGGAGAACATTCAAAGCCAACAGGGGCATTCCAGCAACGATCTAGAAGTCTATTTGTCAGGGCATGTTATTATTCGTCAGTCGCCAATTTACAACCCCAAGCGGAATCAGCGCACCATCACCGCCGACGAGGTGTACTATGACGTGAATCGCAGCGTTGCCGTCGCCCTCAATGGGCAGATCGAGATGAGGCAGCCGCTCTTGAACGATCCGATCATTGCCTCAGCCAAGGAAATTCGCCAAACATCCGCCACTACCTTCGAGGTTGTCAACAGCGAAGTTTTCTCCAGTCGATTGCCTTCGGACCCCGGTCTCAAGGTTTATTTGCAAGAAGGCGTCTTCGAGGATCGCACCATTCCGCTCCGCAATATTTTCGGGATGCCCGTCCTCGACCGCAAAACCGGAGAGCCGGTGCTGCTCCGTCAGACGTGGTTAACGGGCGATAACACGTTCTTCCAGCTGGAAAAGATACCGTTCTTTTGGTTTCCCCATGTATCCACGAACGCCCAGGAGCCTCTCGGTCCGGTACAGACATTTAATTTCGGATTCAGTCAGATATTCGGCCCTGAGTTCGGCGTGTCGCTGAACTTGTATGAATTGCTCGGAATGCAGCCGCTTCCACAGACGCGCTGGCTGTTGAACCTCGATTATTTGTTCTATCGCGGTCCCGTCCTCGGCACGCTTTACAACAGCGCCGCCAACAATTTTTTCGGCATACCGGCCCAGTACAGCCACACGCTGCGCGCTACCGGCATGTACGATAAAAATTACGACATCCTCGGCGGTCCGCGTCCTGTCACGAACACTTTTAGTCCGCCCGGTTTTCGCGGCTGGTGGCTCGATCGCTTCACCATAATGGACATGCCTTACGGCTTCAGCTTCCTGGGGCAGCTGTCGCCGGTCTCGGATCGCAACTTCATTGAGCAGTATTACAAACGACCGTGGGACCTCGATCCGAATTTCGACACCTTCGGGTTCCTCAAGGAGCAAAAGGAGAACATGGCCTGGTCGGCGATGATCCGGCCGCGCTTGCGTCCGTGGGTGACGATGACACAGGATTTGCCGCGCTTTGACGGCTGGATCATTGGCTCGGATTTCTTTCATTTATTCACCAATACGACGCACGCCAACCTGGAATATGCGATCCTGAGTACATCCAACGACCCTTTGCCCCAGGTCAGCGTGACGGACCAGAACGATGCTACTCTGCGCGCCGACTGGATGGATGAGCTGGAATTGCCCTTCTACCTGGGGCCGTTGAAGCTGGCGCCGTACGGGCGCGTCGAAATGACGGGTTATTCCAGCGATCTCGCCGGCAACCCCATTTTCCGTCCCTGGGAGGCCGCCGGCGCCCGCGCCAGCATCCCGTTCACGCATCTCTATCGCAACGTGGCGAGTGAGCTGTGGAACATTAACGGTCTTAACCATAAAATCAATTTCAACGCCAACTATGTCTATGCCTACTCGAACGTGCCCTATACGGAGCTGCCGCAGCTCGACCGTCTCAACAATGATGCAACCAACCAAGCTCTGCGCGACCTCCGCGGAGGAATAAATGGCGTCCCCTTTCAGGCCATTTTCAACCCTGCCGGGGTGTACGACAACCACGGTTACAGCTTGCTTTACTCCCCCTATTTCAACACGCCGCAGACAATGGCCATCCGTCGTTTGCTGTTCGATCGCGATGTCGATACGTTAAGCACGATTGAGGAATTGCAGTTCTCAGTAAACCAGCGTTTGCAGACGAAGCGAGGTTTTCCAGGGGCGCAGCACATTGTGGACTGGATGACGCTCAATCTATCCGCCTCGTATTTTCCAGCGTACAATCGCGATAATTTTGGCAATCCCTGGTCGTTCCTTCAATACAGTTACCTGTGGAACGTCGGCGATCGCACCGCTATCGATAGTACCGGCTGGACCGATCCTTTCCCCGGCGGCGTGAAGATGTGGACCATCGGTGCTTATTTCAACCGGCCCGACCGTACCAATTTCTACCTGGGTTTCCGTTACATCGATCCGCTCATGGTTCGCGCGGTAACGGCCGCGATGACGTACATTTTCAGCCCCAAGTATGCGGCGACGGTGAGCGAAACGTACGATTTCGGCACCGGCGAGGCCTTCGCCAATACCCTAATGTTCACGCGCATGGGTTCGGACTTGCAGGTCAGCCTCGGTGTCTCCTACAATGCCTTGCAGAGCAACTTCAACTTCTTGTTCAACATCGTTCCCAATTTGCTGCCCGCCAACAAGTCTATGGGAGCAATGGGCGCGCAGGGCGCCGGACAGGGCGTCCTCAACTCGAATTTCTAGCTCTGAATTGGGCCTCGACACCGGATAGATGGACGGGATGTTCCAAAAGCGTTTTTCTGGAATGAGAGAGCCGGCAAGGAGGGGTACAAAGCGATCATGATGATCTTACAATCGTCGCCCCGGCCGTCGGAAATCGAAGAAACAGCGGTGCGGGCTCGTCCACGGCGCTTGTGGCGCGATCGACTGGGACCGGCGTGCCGCGGCATCAAGCTGGGCGTCCGTGGTCATTCGCGGTTCTTCGTCCATTTCTTCTGCACCGCTCTGGTTCTTGCCGCCGCCATTGTGCTGCGCTGCGATCTCGTCCAGTGGTGTTTGCTGCTGGGCTGCATCGGTCTGGTGCTCGTCACCGAGCTGCTCAACAACGCTGTCGAAGCGGTCTACCGCGGACTGGATGACGAAGGCATGCAGCGCGCCTTGCCGTGCCTGGACATCGTCGCCGGCGCCGTGCTGCTGGCCAGTATCACCGCCAGCGTCATCGGCGGCTTGATTTTCCTGTCGCGGCTCATCGAAATGTGCGCTCCCTTGTTCGCAAGTAGACAGTAACGCGCCACCTTATAAAACTCGTTTAGCCGCTGGC
>Ga0335075_10004748_pt1 | contig 21164 bp, 15 predicted proteins | sample Lox_Sample_24_FD_206723 | JGI IMG/M metagenome (GOLD analysis project Ga0335075, IMG submission 206723) | Soil microbial communities from Loxahatchee National Wildlife Refuge, Florida, United States - Lox_Sample_2.4 | ecosystem: Environmental > Terrestrial > Soil > Wetlands | place: USA...
CAAGCCCCCTCCGGTCCTTCAGCTCGCCTGAACCCCTAGATACACGGCCCTCTTCGGCGGCCGCCGGATGTCGTTGTTTTGCCTCGGGAATTCCCGTCCATGCATCCAGGCACTGTCAAAGTCGGGTATGCGGGCATAGCCTTAAATGCGAGACGCGTCTCGCGATCGCGCCAGTCAGTGCGAGATGAGGAGATGCCGAATCGAAATTCTGTCTGATGGAGCAACCTGAGAACCGCTGCATCGAAATTTGTAAGGGAAGCAACCTACAGTAGGAGCTGGGCGGCGGCGAAACACTGCGTAGCTTCACTTGGGTCCAAACGATCTCGCAACAGTAGTAATGGACGGGCCGAAGTTCTCGTATTTGGCGATTGTTGCCAATAATTAACCAAATTTTTGGAAATAGACATTGCGGCCTAAGAGGGCCATCGTTCTACATTGGCAATACACTCATTCTGGGAGGAAAACCATGACCGTCAACTACATCTGGACTCTGACCGGCGGCGAGTTCCAGGCTGGCAACGCTCTCAACAACACGCAGACCGACCAATTCCAGGTCTACGGCGCCGGCAACATGATCCTAAGCCTGGGCGGAAACCTGATCGTCAACGGCGGCAACCTGGCCCCGTATGGTGGGGACACCACTACAAGTATAATGCTGGATCCGACTTCAGGCGTCACCGACACAATGACGCTGGGTGGCTGGGACAACTCGCTTGTCGGCCTCGGTCCGCTGTTCGACTCGACGATCAAGTTCATCGTCAAGGGCGTGCGCGGTGGCAATACGGTGAACCTCGACAATTCCGGCGGCCACACAGGGATCAACATCCTCGGCCCGGGCAACTCGGTCACGCTGAACGGCGACGCCACCAACAGGATCTCAAGCCCCGGCGGCACTGCCTCGATAACGGTCGGCAGCCCCGACGACAACCTGTTCGGCTATAGCACTACAATCGTGCTCGGCGGAACGGGCAACATCGTCAAAGGCGGCGACGAGAACTTCACCGTCAGCGGAGGCCAGGGCACCGTGGTGCTCGGCGACGGCTCCAACAACGTCAGCATGACTGGTACCGGCAACAGCGTCACGGTCGGGGGCAGCAACAACACTATCGAAGCGGGCGGCTCGGGCGCGACTGTCGCGATCCGCGGTGTCGACTCACTCGATTCGCCGAACTATATGCCTGACGCCGATGACGGGCCTGTTCCCCCAAGCCCGAGCGACTACGTGATCATCGCGGGCTCTGGCGACAAGGTCAGCGCCACTTACGAGAACGTCAATGTCTGGGGCATCGCCGTAACTGCTGCGGCCACCATCACGCTGGGCAACGGCAACAACCTCATCGCGCTCGGCGGCACCGGTGATAATACGGTCACTGTTGGCAACGGTGCCAATCTCATTAACGCGACTGGCAATTCCAGCTCGTACAATCTGGGCGACGGTCCGAATGGTATCGTGCTCAGCGGCAACAGCAACATCGTTTCTGTGACCGATCCGGCTGGCATCGGTCTCGACAATGTGCAATTGGGCGGCGGCTCCGGCGATACAGTCCATCTTGACCACGCCGGGGGATCGGTGACCGGGACGGCGACCACGGGCATCACCACGGTGACGCAGACCGGGCCGAGCGCGGTCAACGTTGATCTCAACAATGGCACCGGCAACATATCACTTGGTAATGGCAACGACACCGTCACAGCAAATGGCGCCTCCAGTGTCATCACCGCTGGCAACGGCAATGACACTATCACCGCCGGCGGGAATGGCGACAAGATCACTCTCGGCAATGGCAACAACATTGTCACGGCCAACGGCAACACCGACACTATGACGTTCGGCAATGGGAACAATACTGTCACGGCCAACGGCAACACGGACACAATGACGTTCGGCAGTGGCAGCAATACAGTTACCGCACTGGGTTCTGGCGATCACATCACGATGTCCGCTGCGACAACCAGCACGGATACCGTCTCGGTGGGCTCAACCGACACTGTTCGGATCACCCAGGGCACGGACTTCCTAACCGCGAACGGTGCAGGTGATACCTTCTATCTCAACAGCTCCAACTTCGGCACTACGGTTAGTGCGTTCGGGAACAGCAACAGCGTGTTTCTTGGCACGAACTCCTCGGCGCTCATCCACCTCAATCCGGCCGGCGTCGGCGAGTCCATCACTGTGCAGTCGCTGGGCGGTTCTGACAATTACTCGGGGACCGCAGAGCTGAGCGGCTTTGGCCCGTCGGACACGATGGACCTGCAGAGCCTCGTCGGCGGGCTCAACGGAATGGCGCTCAGCAATTTCACACAAGTACTCGATAACATGACGTTCGGGGCGACCTCGGACACGCTTCACCTGCAGGGTGGCGGATCCGTGATATTCGACTCGCCCATCGCATTCAAAACGGCCGAGTTCGCCTTTTCCCACACGAGCGGACCGGTCTAACGACAGCGACCACGCAGGTCCAGTTGCTCCTGCATCAAGGCGCGGTCGCCGCCCCCTCGTTCGAGGGGGCGGCGGCGGTGCCTATTTAAGCCTGAATTCGGTTTGATTCTCGGCACGAGACGACCGTAATGACTGTCGCATGGCCCGGTGACCACAAAGCTGTGCAAAATGGCCATCTGGTGGCTCAGTTCGGCAGTTGTTCCAGCTTTTAACTCCCGCCACAGCCAGCTGAAATCGTAGGTCGCCATCGGATCGTTTGGGCGTTGCCGTGATTGGTTCTCGACATGCTTCAGCCACGCGGCAACGTTCCGCCGCCCGCGAGCGCTGCGTGCAGCGGCGCGCGGCGAGACATTGCCGAGCATGGCGTGAACCGGCTGGAGTTGGCAGATCGGCGCGGAACTGGCTAATGCCAGCAGGTCCGGCAATCGGGAGATGCCCTTCGCGCCGATCGCCCCAAATTCGGCGAGGTACCCCGGAGCGCGTTGACCAGCATGGTGCGCTGCCGCGCCAGGAGTTCGCGTGTTCGATGCGGCGTGACGAGTGCTTGCCGCTCGGTGCTCTTGATTCTGCCCCTGAGATGCTCAATCGGTTGCTAAATCGGCACAAACCTTCGACTTCGACTCGAAGCCAAAGGCGGAGTGATTCCCCGTACAAGGGCTTCCCCAATTGCGCGGACGGATGGAACGACGACGGGCGAGCGAGGGGGCGTGTCCGCAAAGCTCCTGTCCGTCCCGACTCCTCAGTTTCTGAATCCGTTGACATGTCGGCTCGGGCGCATAAATATGGCTGACTATGCACCCACACGCGAACTTCCCCGCCCTTATTCCGTCCGATTTGCTAGACGCTAGGTTATTTGCGACGCGCGAGGATATGCTAGCTCGTCTTGGAATACCGACTGGCGGGACGCTTGTCGAGGTTGGGGTAGCGCTAGGTGACTTCTCTGAGTTCATGATCCAGACGCTTCAGCCGAGCCGATTCATAGCTATAGACACTTTCCAAATGCACCTATACCCAGAACATTGGGGGCGTCCCTCAACGCAGATCTTTAAAGGCAAAACGCACGCGGAATTCTATCAAGCAAGATTTAACCACGAGCGTCGTGTTGAGTTACACGTTGGCATCAGCCACATAACACTTGAACAGTTCCAGGATCATTCGTTCGACCTTATATACGTGGACGCTGGTCACGATTACGATAGCGTGGCCACAGATGCAATGGTGGCCGCTCGCAAGGTCAAGCCGTCAGGTGCTCTAGTTTTCAATGACTACACTCTATTCGATCCCTTTCTTAATGCACCGTATGGTGTAGTACCAGCAGTCAACGAGCTGATCCGCAGAGGCGAATGGCAGGTAGTTGGTTTCGCACTGCAACGACACATGTTCTGCGACATAGCCCTGAAACGCGCCGGCGGCGCTTTATAGGCTCGTGCTGCGATAAATCATTGAACGAGCCTTGTGGGACACAGCATGCAATCTGCAACGGACCGAATGTCGGGGTCACGCCATAGAACGGATGCTGGATTCACCCTAAGCGGGACAGATCGAGAACGTCACGCCACCTCGCCGAGCGGCTGGGTGTCGGCGCGCAATGGGCGAAACCCATCGTGGGCGACGTCAGCATCAGCGTCCCAAAGATAGTCGCCGGTCAGGTTGATGTGCTGCCAGCCGACCGGCGCAAGGTGGACCAGGAGTGCTTCGGGCACGACCTCACTCTGCTGACGCAGAGCGTCGAGCGCACGGTCGAGGTAAACGGTGTTCCACAGCGCGATAGCAGCGGTGACCAGCGTCAGCCCACTGGCGCGATATTGCTGGATCTCCACCGTGCGATCGCGCAGCCGGCCGAGCCGGTGAAAGCAAATAGCACGTGCAAGCGCATTGCGAGCTTCACCCTTGTTCAGTTCCGCAGTTGCCTGTCTCCGAAGCTCCGGCATCTCCAGCCAGTCCAGTGTAAACAGTGTGCGTTCGATCCGACCGATTTCTCGCAACGCCAGCGCCAACCCATTCTGCCTTGGATAGGCACCGAGCCGCTTGAGCATAAGGGAGGCGCTCACTGTGCCGGTGCGTACCGATGCGGCCAAGCGCAGAACGTCTTCCCAGTGCTCGGTGATGAGTTTCTCATCGATACGGCCGGCGATGAATGGTTCCAATGCAGGCCATGTGCCAGCCGCACCGAAAGCATAGAGCCTGCGCTCCGCAAGATTGGGGATGCGCGGGGCGAAGCGGAATCCAAGCACGTACGCCAAAGCAAAGACGTGATCACTGACTCCGCCGCCATCCGTGTGATGGGTGGCTATGTTCAGATCAGCCTCATGGTAGAGCAGACCATCAAACACGTAGGCAGCTTCCCCAGCGGGCGGGATTGCGACCGAGTAGTAGGGCGCCTGGCGGGCAGACAAGTGGGTGTAGAATAGCGTGGACGCGTCCCGCCCGTAGCGGGCGTTCACCGCGCCCAATGCCTCCCCAGGGCCGCCGGTGAGGAAATGTTGTCCGTCAGAGCTGGATACATCGGCAGCACCGAACGAGGCAGCAAGTGGGTGACGCTGCTGCGCATTCACTAAGAGTGCAAGCGCCTGACGATATGTTTCCTCGCGCAAATGCCAAGCCGATGTCCAGGCGAGCTGCCGATAGCTGGCGATTGAGCAGGCCTCGGCCATGCGCGTGAGGCCGAGATTGGTGGCATCGGCAAGCACGGCAGTGAGTACCACACGTCGATCATCGGCTGGTTGGCCCGAATGCAGGTGTGTGAACGCGCCGCTGAAGCCAGTCCAGCGATCCACGTCGGCAAGCAGACTTGTGATTCTCACGCTGGGCATCATGCCATAGAGGCGGTCAGCTAACGCTTCAGCTTCCTCCGGCGTCACTGCTTTGAGTGGTGAAATTTTCAGGTCGTCGTCCTTGATCTGGACATCCTCCAGCTTATCCGCAGCCGCCTTGGCAGCCACTTCGGAGAGGCGCCGTTCCAGCAGAGCACGGCGTTCGCTGAGATACTCTTCCGCGGACGCCGGCGCCGCCACGGGCAGCGGACCAGCCTCACGCATGGCAGCAAACAAGGCGGGCGGGATCAGCTGATCCTCGATGGCACGCCACTGGCGACTACCCTCGACCCATACGTCGCCGGCGCGCAGTCGGTCGCGCAGCGTCAGCAGGGTCGCTGCCTCCCAGATGCGGCGCCGCTGGACGGCATCCGCGCCCTGGACCGCCTCGCGCCATGATGGCCGGAGAAAACTGGTCGGCAGGCTGCGCGGCCACGTCCGCCCGCCGCTATCGTATACACCGCGGAGAGCTTCGATCGCCCGCAGCGTCGCGGCTGCGGCAGGCACGGCGCGGAGTTGGGACGCGCCGAGGAACAACGGCCCCAGCCGGTGCAACACCGGCCAAGCCCGCCTGGCCAATGCTGGGAGATCGGCTCTGTCGGGTCGGACAAGACGTTCGGCCTCTGCGACGCTGCGGGCCAGCTTGTCCCAGCCAACGGCGGAGGCGACCGTATCCTGCAAGTCGACACCGTTATCTCTCGCTTCAATCAGTGCACTGCCTAGCTTCACCAGCAGCCGCACTTTGTCGTTGATTGCGCGGGCATCGTGCAGCAGGGCGTTCTGTTCGCGTACTTCGGCACGTCGGAACATGCGACCGACGGCGCGGTCGAATAGAGCAACGGCGTCGTCGGTCAGCCGTGTGGTGGTCTCGAGGACGGTCGCGACCAACGTGGCATGACGGCGCAAAGGCGACAGTGCTCGCAGGTGCTGGGCAGTGAAGCGCGCACCCTCACGGGCGAGCTTGCGCAGCCGCTCGGCGTGGGCCCCTTCTGCGCAGGCAGGATCGAGGGCGATGGCACGCAAGGCAGCAAGTTGCTCGACGAGCCGTGCAAGCGCTCGGTAACTGGGCGCGCCGGCCGGCTGACGTGCCCACGCCAGTCCGCTCATCGATGTGCCTTCTTTGATCGCCAGCAGTGCGTCCAGTGCCTCATGCTGCGCGGGCAATAGACCGCGTGTGAGCTGATGCGCAACATGGCGCTCGGCTAATGCTGTCGCCGCTGCAACCAACTGCTCGATGATGAACGGACCGGGGACGATCAACCGGCGACGCCGCAACTCGTCCGTCAGCGCCAATGCGATCGACGTCACGTTTGTCGTGGCGAGCGCCACGGGCAGCAACCACGCCAAAATTTCGCGGCGGCGCACCGGCGTGAATTCAGAGAATCCGAACGTCGAGCGCAAGGCGTCGAGCTGTTGGTATCGTGTTTGAACCCGCGCTCCGTAATCAGCAAGAGCTGCTGGCTCGACGCCAACTTGCTCAGCGACGAAGCGAAGGGCATTGGCAGGAATTACCTCGTCCGCGCGTAGCAACCTTCCGGGATAACGCAAGGCGCAGAGCTGAACGGCAAAGCCGAGCCGATTATGGCCGCGGCGGCGACGTTCGATGGCGGCGAGATCGGCCGCACTCAAGGTCCAATACTGGACAAGAGCGGCTTCGTCAGTCGGCAGGGCGAGCAGGGTCTCCAGCTGCGCCTCGGTGAGCGCGCGGCGTCTCGGCATGGCAAATTGTCCCAGATAAGGTTAAGGCTATTTGGTCTGCTCCAGACCCGAGCAGGAACAACGGGTTGCGGCCCGTCAAGCGGGGAGAGTTCAATTGGGACAGCGTGCCGCCCTCTACTGCCGGGTCTCGACCGCCGATCAGTCGTGTGCGCGCCATGAGCGCGACCTTACCGCCTTTGCCGAGCGCGCGGGCTACGAAGTGGCCGGCGTGTTCAAAGAGACCGGCTCGGGGGTGAAACTGGATCGCGCCGAACGGCGCAAGGTAATGGCCTTAGCACAGCGGCGTGAAATCAACGCTGTGCTGGTGACCGAGTTATCGCGATGGGGCCGCAGCACGCTCGATCTGCTGCACACACTGAAGGAACTGGAATCCTGGCGCGTGTCGGTGATCGCGATGAACGGGTCGGCTTTCGACCTGTCCACACCGCACAGCCGGATGATGGCCACCATCATCGCCGGCATCGCTGACTTCGAGCGTGAGCTAATCCAGGAACGCATTCGCTCCGGCATCGCTGCGGCAAAGGCCCGGGGCAAACGGCTCGGCCGCCAACCGGGACACCGCCCGAAGTCCGACCGCCTCGCGCCCAAGGTCCTCGCACTGGCCACCATAGGCCGCAGCTATCGCTTGATCGGCCGCGAGTTGGGCCTGAGCAAGAACACCGTCGCGGACATTGTGAAGCGAAAGAGAACTGAGGCCGACAGCGCCAAGCTGACCCCAGCCGCAGCTTCCGACACTGATCAGGTGGTGCGGTTGTGACCGTCGGTCGGTCACATCGTCGACAGACACTGCTATGAGCGAGTTGACTTTAGGTGCGCCCCTCGGCCTCGGGAAAGAAGCTGAGGTATTTGCCTGCGGCGCACTGGCTATGAAACTCTACAAGCCAACAGTCCCGAAACGCTCTCCGTTCCGCGAGGCTGCGATTCTCGCAATGGTGGAGTCTCTCGGATTAACTGCCCCCATTGTTCACGGCGTACAACAGATCGAGGGCCGATGGGGCGTGCGCATGTCTCGTGTCGAAGGACCTCCATTTGCTGAGGCGATGACCCACCAAGCGGGAACCCTGCCTGCTCTGCTGAAACGCATGGCCCAGCTGCAGTTGCAGGTGCACAGCCATCCGGCAACGCAATTTGCTAGCCAGAAAGCGAGACTTGCTGCAAACATCCGACGAGCATCTATGCTTGGCGAATCGCGCCGGAGCGTTTTGCTGGCCGAACTCGCCCAGCTGCCGGAAGGCGATTGTCTGTGTCACGGCGACTTCCACCCACATAACATTATGGGACCACTCGGCCATGAGGTCCTGATTGACTGGCTCGATGCGAGCCGAGGCGAGCCGACAGCCGACGTGTGTCGCTCTTATGTGCTGCTTCGGCCCACGGCCCCAGAAATAGCCTCTGCGTACGTTGACGCCTATTCGCAGGTCAGCGGGAAAAGCCGCGATGCTGTCATGACCTGGCTGCCGTTCGTCGCTGCGGCGCGGCTCGCAGAAGGCGTACCTGAGGTCAACGAGCTGATGAAGATGGCTGACGGATAGGGATGCACATACGGTCTCGTCGTCCCGCCTGGTTTAGGGGCAGACCACGCGTTCGATGTCCGTTCCGCTTAGGGTGAATCCAGCAACCGTTCTATGGCGTGACCCCATGTCGTTGCCCCGTCTGATGTCAACAAATCGTGATGCGCGAGATGACATTGCGTGCAATACGACCAGCCCGGTCGGATGAGCTATGAGCTACTCGAAAGCGGCAAGGAGGAAGATTACTGAACATGACGTCCGTGCCGACGACTGAAATGGTGGCGGGTGTCAATTTGGATTGATGCCGGAGGCCCCGAGCAGCGAAGCTGCGCGGGATCAACTGGAGACACGACGAAGAAACATGCTGAAGGAGGTCCAGAGCATGTCGCCACGTCTGATCACGATGTGTGGGCTGCGATTGATATGCTTTGAACATTCGATATCAAGCGGAAAGGTCACCAGAGACTCCGAGATCGTGAGATCCGGCTCGCCACCGACCAGGATAAATCGTGGGTGACGTAGAAACATGCGCTCGAGTTCTTCCCATCGGAAGTACTCGCGATCGCTGTGCTCAGTGAGGATCAGCTCGGTGGTGATGCATGCGATCCCACCAGGCCTTAGCACCCGCGCCATCTCGTCCAAGGACTGGGCTTGAACATCGCGCGAGCCAAAATGCTCGATTGACGATAAGCAAAATAAGAAGTCGAAGGACTCATTGGGAAAGCCCAGTTCTTCCCCACGCATGCGCAGGACCTTTAGTCGGTCCTCCCGATAGGGAAACGGCGCAAAACGGCGTGGATCCTCAAACATCAAAGGCGTACCCTCATGCGCTGCATTATCGTACAGATCGGTTGCCACAACCGTGCGAACGGTGTTGGCAAAATAGTAAAGTGGCGTTTCTGTACCAGCACCCACCGCGAGACATGCAGAGTCAGCATGCACGGCTCCAAGTGTCGTGAGCCCGTGGATGCATGTGGCATATTCCCAGGACTTTCGATGAATTGTCACCGACTGACGTATATCACGCATGAGGTCGCTGAGAACGCCGCCGGCCTCCCAATCTGGCAGATCAGGCAATCGGTTCAATGACGTGCGTTCTCGCTCCCGCGCCCGGTCATCAGGAAGCACAACAATTTTCGGGTGAACCACACGCATGGGGCTCCTCATTCGTTGGTCCAGATGCTTCGTTGCATGCCCGCGGAGCTCCGCGGCGATACGATCCGGCAGGAAGCGCTGCACGTGGTTACGAGCCAGCGCATCGAATTCAGCGATCGTCACCTTCCCACAATCCAGTTGCAGCCTAGCGTCCGTCTCGCCACGAAGCCCCGCAGCGACCGAAGACGTGGTTTCGACGAGTGCCGCTTCTAATGCCCCGATGTCCCCGGTCGGCACCATTCGCCCAAGACCCGCAACAATGTGCGGCAAGTTATATGCGTCGTAGCCGATCGGTACGCAGCCTGCTCGCAATCCCTCCACAACCGGCTTGCAGAAGCCCTCATGGTACGACGGAACAGCTAAGATATGAGCGGCGCGATATAACTTGGCTAATGTCTCGCTATCAACGGTGCCAACCAGTGTTGCGTCAAGAGTTCTCAAGTCGTCAACAGCCGCCCGTACGCGCCGAAGATAGGTAGGGTCCGACCATTCGAGATTTCCAGCAAGGCGTAATCGCACCTTGACACTGCTATGTTTGCACAATGTGGCATACGCCTGAACTAAGTCGAGCACACCTTTTGAAGGCACTATCCGCCCGACAAAGAGCATCTCGAGTGGCGATGAGCCTTTTTCGGCTAGACTACACGATGAGGGGGTGCCGACTGCAAGCGGAATGACATGGATGCACTCTGCTGGAATACCGCGTGTTCGTAGTTCCTGTGCATTCACCTCGCTATCTGCCCAAATCTCGTCTGCAACCTCAATATTATGAATCTGACGGAGCGACCTCTCGATCAGCTGGGCATGGGAGCGGGGGACCAGCTCCAGAGGGGTGATGTTATGAAAGCGGACTATACGTCGCGCGTGCCGGTTGCCTATCAAGAGCGCGTCAAACAGGGGCGAATAGATACCGAAGTGGAAAATAAGCAGATCGGCGGCACAAAAGTCGGGTTCGAGTAATAGGTCGCTGACCCCCGTCACAATCCTGACCGGGATATCATCGAAGTCGTTCCGGAGCGCAAAGATTGTGGTGTACGCCTTTGATAGCTCCCTTAGCGCAAGGTATGCGTCACGGGCGGCGGCCGAAATCGCATCATGCCGAGCTAGGATGGGGACGACGACCGCGATGCGCCGCTTCACCAACGTCACAGGCATATATCCTGAAGTTGTCAACACTTTTGTACCATCGCAGCCTTGCCAATCCGCGTGGCGATGACCTGATCCACAAATCTCAGAACACCCTCCGCCATGTGCTTGGAAGTGAAGCAAGACTCATAGCGTGCTCGCCCCGCGCACCCTAGTTGCATTCGTAGTTCACTGTCAAGCACGAGCCGCTCAAGGCACTCCTCAAGCGACGCACTATCACCTGGATCGGCTAGCAAGCCGCTTATACTGTCTTGCACAACTTCCATCATGCCACCGGCACGGCTTGCGATGACGGGTTTTGCAAATGCCATTGCCTCAAGCAAGATCAGTCCGAAGGATTCAAAACGCGAGGGAGCAACAAAAATTTCACAATCAGCGTAGAAGCCACGCAGGACCTCGTCTTCGACTGATCCGTGGAAGACAACTCGGTCGCGCAAAGGCTGAGTTTCGGGGTCAGATTCGAAGGCGGCGCGTAGTGTCATCCCCCTAGGATCGGAGATGGAGGCATCGCCGACCAAATCCAGATGGAGGTGCGTGTGCCGCGTAAACAGCCGGCGAACTGCGCTGAGCAGCACGTCGACCCCCTTACGGCGCTCGATACGACCTACGAACAGAAGACGCATGTGGCCCGGAGGCAGCGGAGGCGGCAGGCGCTTCGGCAGACGCGTGATATCGTCAATGCCATGTGGCACGACGGCGCAACGCTCGTCGAAACGAACTCTATAGACAGTGGCCACCTCAGTCATGATTGCACGACTATTTGCGAGAATGGCTTCCGATCTCTCGAGCAGGCGTGTCTCGGCTGCGATCATGGGCAGTGCAAAGTTGTCCATGAAATCGGGATCACTCGCCCGGGCGACTTCACTCTCCAACCAAACTTTTAGCGGCGTGTGCAGGCTGGTCACCAGAGGTAGTTCGCCGTCCTCCATTACGGCCAAACCCTCAGCATCCCACATCGGGGCGATCACAATATCGACCCGGCGTTGTCGTGCCACCTTCCGCACCTCTTCCAGCATTGTGGCTGCGTGGTACCACGGACGCGCAGGTACATGCATGCCTCCTATTGGCGGCGGTTCGGAAGGGCGGCTAGCAATCCGGTGGACCCAAACTCCCTCCTCGAAGTCAACGCGACTATCCTCCTTGCCAGACGTCAGTACGTGGACATGGTGACCCGTCGCGGCGAGGGCGCGCGCGAGCACTTGAACGTAGCGCCCGATCCCCCCCACGGGCCCCGGCGGATACTCAAAGCTCAATAAGCACAGACAGCGACGTCCGTCTCGCAATACGTTCCGCGTAAACGGCAGGAACGGCTGAGCGTAGCGATGCAGAGATGCGAAGTCTCCGAGACGCCGGCATCCCGTCAGACCGCGCGTCAAGCCGTCCGTCCACGCGCGGTCTGCGTCCGCGCGAAACCGATCCCGTATTTCTTCAGTTATGAACCCAACGGAAAACGCCCATTCCGTTGAGCGTTCAGCATCAGCGACGAATGCACGGAGCGCGTCTATAATTTCGCCCATTCCTGCATAGGCACGGCCATTTACGATAGAAAAATAAGCTTTGTTCTTGATGATCGGATACCAGTCAGTGACGACTTTGGTCTCGTTGCGCAACGCGCTAGAAGAGAACTTGTGGTGCACATAAGCTCCTTCTATTTGCACAAGGCGCCATCCTGCGTCCACCAGTCGGCAGATAAGATCCGTCTCGTCTAGATAGTACTCGTATTCCTCATCGAATCCTCCTACGCCAAGCAGAGCGCGGCGTAAGAAAGAGCTATTTGCGCCGAGAAGATGGGGAAAATTAGAGCTGAACGGGAAATTCAGCTCGGGGGCAGGGCGGGTCCATGATAAGTCAGCGGCCGCCATGCGGTTAGCAGTGGCGAAACGATACTGGAGCACAACGCCGGTTGAGTCGTAGACAAACCCCCCAGCTCCACCCACATCCGGAGTGTTGTAGGCGGCCGCGAGCTCAAGCAGCCACTCTGGTTCAGGGATCGCGTCATCGTCCAAAAATGCGATAATCTCGCCCGCTGCCATCGCGACGCCAATGTTACGGGACACGGAGAGGTTGCGCTCTAGACACTTGGCGATCTTGATAGCTCCATCCCACTGAGATAGTACCGCTTCTGTGCCGTCGGGTGTTGGACCGTAAACCACGCACACTTCATAGGTCGGGTAGTCGAGCCAGCGCAGACTTTCCAATGTTGTGGCTAAGCTCGCGGCACGCGAATCTGTATTGATGACAATCGAAATCTGGGGACGCTCAGCCATTGACGTGCCACCTATAATTATGGATGACAAAGAGCAGCTTGCCGATCAGGTGATGCCATGAATCTCAAATTCGAAGCTCTTGCCGTTTCGGCGCCCCTTGATTGGTACTTCCACATCGCAAAAGCCGGCCTCACGTAGCAGGGCTTCCAGAGTCGGTGGAATGAACAAGTTAAAATGGAAATCACCCGCATAGTCCTGTCCTCCAAATAGAACCTCACGAAACTCCTCGAACGGATAGGTACCAGCAGCAACTCCTGCCAGCATCGCCTCGCCATCCGGTACGATAGCGCTGAAGCGTCCACCGGGGGCAAGCAGGGATTTCCAGTACGGCAACAGATTACGGCGGAGCATCTCCTGCGGAAAGTGCTCTAGGAGATGTGCTGAATGGATCTCCCGTACTGTGCCTGCTTGGAACGGAAGTTGACCGACATCCGAGACTATGTCGACACCGGGCAGCTCGCGAGCGTCTACGTTGATGTAGCCATCCAGCGGTATGTGACCGCAGCCCAGGTTTAATCGTACATTTTCTCCCGCAGCGGCGAGCTTATCCGCGGCGAGAATTCGGGGCTCCAAGCCGTGCCCTGTATTGTTCGTAGCCCCAGGCGAGGCATTACGGCCGTATCTCATCTCGAACATCATCTCGCTGCGCACGAACTCCAGACGGTGCCATAGCCGAGCAATGTCCCCGCCGCGCGCCATGTCGCGTTGCGCCAGTTCCTCACGTGCCCGCCCGAGGTCGTTATCAAGCCGACGTATTTCGACAGCTTGTTCAGCAAGCTGCCGATTGGCGGTCTCGCGTTCCCGGCTCAGCTCATGGCCGAAGGCACGAACCGTCGACGCCGCGTTGAGGAAGGCGGGAAGATGCTCCTTCCAGCCAGTATCCAACGTGGAAACTCGGGACTCTAACGGCGCTACGTGAGCCTCCAATGCCGAAACTCGGGCCTCCAGCGGGGCCGCGTGGGTCTCCAATGCGGAAACTCGGGCCTCCAGCGGGGCCGCGTGGGTCTCCAATGCGGAAACTCGGGCCTCCAGCGGGGCCGCGTGGGTCTCCAATGCCGAAACTCGGGCCTCCAGCGGGGCCGCGTGGGTCTCCAATGCCGAAACCCGGGCCTCCAGCGGGGCCGCGTGGGTCTCCAATGCCGAAACTCGGGCCCGGAGTGGGATGACGAGAGCAAACTCGACACGCGCAAGCATTCGACGCCAGATCGGACGTGCAAAAGGACGTACGATGCGGCGCGCGAGGGTCTTAATTCGCTTCATGCGCCCCTCCCGATTCACATTCCCTGTGACAGCAGCACAATGTTGAGGTAGTCTGCGGCGCGCAACTGATCCCAAGTAATAGGCTCTATTTCTCCATCAGTCAGAAGCAAGTACGGGCGGAGGCCGCTTTCCTGCAGTTCGCTCGCAAACTCGCTGGGCGCGAAGCCGGCGGCGCGCAACTGCTCCGGTGACCACTCCATCAGGATAGCCAACTGGGGATTGTGCGCCAGCGTAGCCCGCGCTCCGCGAAGCACCAACGGCTCCGCCCCCTCGACGTCGATCTTTAGAAGGTCTACGCGGCCTTTGAGTTCGTCGAGGAGATCATCGACTCGGATCGCCTCCACGTCGAAAGGTTCCGGCGGCGGCTCGCCGGTTATCGCGAGCGCCTCGGCATCAGGTAGGACAATGCTGGTATTGGCTGCACGGCTGCGTCGTCGCCAGAAGCGCAGCGTGCCAGCGCGGTCGGCGGCCGCTCGGTTTAGGGCGGTGACGGCCTTCTCTGACCAGTTGATGTGAATGTTGTCTCGCAGCTGTTCGAAAAGTTCTGGATCCGCTTCCACGGCGATCGTTCGGCCTCGCCATGCGCGACGCGCCATGATGCAGGTGAAATATCCAAAATTCGCGCCAATATCAATGCAATGACTGTGCTCCCCTAGGTGGCGGATGACGAAGCGCGTCGAGTCACGCTCGTACACGCCTTCCATTGCGATGCGCGGCACCAGCAGCCTATCTGCCGCGTCCAGCAGGTAGATTATGTCTGGGTCGTAAATCTCAGGAATCACAAGTCGACAAAGCAATCGACCGTCCCCCATAAAGACGACCGTAGGCCCGGGGCGACGGGGGGCTGGCGTGGAAGGAGTAGTAGCCGATAGCGAAGCGTCGTACCGTGCCGCTAGGTCAGCAACTGCTAACTCGACTGCTCTGAGTTTCTGTCCAATATCTGCAGTCCCAAGAAACGCCCGGATCTTAGGCCCGATTCCTAACAAGATTCTGAACCCTCTCAGTACTCGCTACCCGGGTGAACCGATTGCTCAAATACACTGGAGCCCTGGAGAATTGCCTGGTAACGACGTTGCATTCGGTTGACCTTGTTGACCACCAACTGAGGCGCCCGGGGACGCGGCGCCATCGTTGGCATCTATCGCCTAAACTCTAACCTTGCAATACCGGGGGCTGCGTCCGCAAGGTTTGTACACAGCAGGGCCTTACCAAATCAAGTGCCGCCAGCGCACCCCCCTGGCAGGCGAGATTGCGCGCCATGTTGGCCTACACATCACCCCCGGACCGGCCGCGGATCGAGCGGGCAGCATGCTGCGGTTTCTCGTCGCTCCGCCAGGTTCGGGCTAACGAGGTAGATCGCGCGGCGATCCCGGGCCGCCGAGACGTACGCTTTGAAGCCGGTCACCGCCTGCGTGCCGGCCGGTATTGCCAGGATATGCTCAGTCCTGGTAAGCTTCTGTCCAGCGTCGATCGCGAGCACATCACCATAGCTACTTCTGACTCCGCACCAGTCCATTGGGGGAATGGCCTTTGGCGTTGCGAGAAAGAGCCAGACTTCCGGGCACGTCCGAGCAGCGGCCCGGCAGGGGCGGGTTGATCACGAGGTGAAGCGCACGCCGGAGGCTTTCCGGCAAAGGGTACGCAAGCAGGAGCGCGTCGGACACCGGCATGGGTGAGTCGCGAGGCTGGGAGGAACGGCGGCAGGCAATGCACAGCGGGACAACGTCGCGATTGCGGAAGGAAGCGGCGGATCCCAACACGGTTGGAATGGCGCCCCGAATTCGCCATTGGTCGACGCTTCTCACGAAACCGTGCATTGGCAGAACCGCATTGGGGACGAGCATGACAGGTGGCGCCGCGGAGCACACCCAGGCAGCACATCAGCAAAGATAAATGCGTCGTAGTGATCTCAATGTTCAGGGACCGAGAAGCGGTACGACCCTATATGCTGTGGTGACGACCTTCCGGGCAATTCTGTGGCTCGAGATTGACCTCAAACGCAGAACCATCCGAAGCGGCGTGCTTGAGCAAAGCCGGGGGATCTACTTCGGATTAACCCACTGCGATCACCGTATTTTGGTGGCAGCGCGCAATCTCGACATTGAAGGCCGCGTACAGTCCCCCAATCTGGAGACAAACACCATCTGCAGCCTTGACGTAAATCGCGCAACCGTCGTGCCTGTGTTGACACACGAGTGCTTACGAGACCTCCATCAGATCCGCGCAATCGAGCGCTGGCTTTGTGTGGTACTCGGTGAGGGGTCACAGATCGCGGTTTTCGATCGCTCGAATTGGCGACTTGTGCGCTTGATTGATTTGACGCCATTAGTCCCAGCTCATTTGCAGCATGAAGCCCCAGAGAGGCGCCCCAGTGATCACTACCACTTCAATTCCCTAACGTTCCGTGGCAATCGAGCGTTCGTGTTGGCGCACAACTGGGATTACGGCAGCTTCGCACTAGAACTTGAGATGGAATGGAAATCACAGGGGCCAGGGCGAGTGCAGCTGATCGCAGTGCACCAGGCTTTGGGGCGCGAAGCACACGATGTGGTCCACGACCGCGATACATTGCATGTGCTCGATAGCGCTCATGGAGTCTTGATATTGCGCAGCCGCTCCGAGCACCGATTGGCGTTGTCCCGCGTAGCGGCGACTACGTTCGCGCGCGGTATGGCGTTAAGTCGCGACTATATTCTGGTCTGTTACGGCATCTGGTCGGCCGAGAAAAGTGGCCGCGCACGAACCGAAAGCCGTGTGTGCGTCATAGATCGAACAACCAAGGAGACTATATTAGACGCCGCTTTCGGTAATTGGGGCAATCCTTGCGATATCCTATTGCTGTCGACGCGAGATCTTAGTGATCAACCCAGCTTTTCTTTCCGGCGTGCACTCGCGCGGCTTTTTACCTTGCCGCCACCCGAACGATTCCGATCGTCCATCTGCCCGGGCCTCAATGCACGGCAGGCTGTTACACCGTATCCGCTGTGAGCACCCCACGGTTGACGCGGGGTCAGTTTGGCCAGCTTCCGGCGCGCTGCGGCATCCAGAACTCGCGGATCGCCGGGACGATCAGCGGGGATGTCGCGATAGGCGGTGCGGGGGAACTCCTCTCCCTCAGGACCGGGTCGCACGGGTCCCGAGTACGGGACGTCCGGGAGCGCCAGCCCGGCAGGCGAGGGGGCTTCTGGCGCTTCTGTGGGGAATCTGGTGGCTGTGGTGGCGGTTGAGGGCACCGCCGGATGCGGAGCGGCCCCGCTCTCGCGGGCCCGAAAGCCCGCATGCCATTTCTGGCCCGCACACAGGACAGGCCATTTGCATGTAACGGTGGGGCTGCGCCAAGAATGTTACAATGGAATCCGTCAGATTAGAATAATATACCAGCAATCGCTATCTGTTGGTCACAGGCCATAGTGTTGCAGCCTATAATCTTCACGCGGAAGTTTGGCGCGAATCCGACCAGGTCGACACCACAAAGATAGGGGACGGAAGAATAGGCATCCAACGCCAAGCCTGATGCGCCATCTTCTATTAGCACCATTCCGGCCCAATCGTTGCGTCCGATAACCAAAGCTCGGGGCGGTAACTCAATGCTGATCTGACAGACGGACCCAATCCCCCGCATGATTGTCGCGTTCGAGTTGACTATGGCCCCAGGAGGAAAAGTAAAGACTCTGTCAGTCGCTCGCGCGAAAGTCCCGTCGGCCTTTCCGAAGCGGCTTGCCAATCTCTGTGCGCCAGTTTCGTCTACAGATGAACCATCGCGAACGGCGACAACCACCAAGTCACCGACTTCTACGTACTTGAAGCCCACTGTGTAGCTGATGACGCGGAACCCACACAACGAAAGCAGACTCAACCACTCTTCAGGCCCAAGAAAAAGCGTATGTTCAGCGCTGTCGTCAAAGCCTAACGGCACAGCCAAAAACAGCTTCCCGTCCGAGCGCAGCACACGCCGACACTCCAGAATCGTTCGCACAATGTCGATCGAATGCTCCAAGCAGTGGGATGTGAAAATAAAGTCAAATTTCCCATCCGGGAACGGAATAACTGTATTGTCGCTTCGCATTGCATTTTCGGCATTGTACCCGATCGCTTGTAGCTTGTCTCGCACGCCGGCCACGGTGGTCTGATCAATATCCATGCAGTGGTAATCGAGCTGATGGCCAATCGTGATCTTGTCGAAAATGGTTTGCGAAATCCGCCCGCAGCCAATATCGAGCAACTGGGACCCAGGTTCAACGTGGGCCAATGCTTCTTCCCACCGTCGAGCATAGGCCTGCACGCGCCGACCTATTAGTCCGGGATCTGCATCCGCCAGCGCCCGAAAAGCACGCTTTTGCGCGTCGTTCACTCGGTTTAAATCTTCAAGGCTCTCAACGGGTGTGAACTGAAGTCTAGATGTCATGCGCGAGCGCCTTTGGACGGCTGGTATAAGCCCACGAACCCATGGCTCTGGCGACACACCGCTAAGCGCTCGGCGCGAGCAAGACCCCGTGCAGCACTGCCTGCTCGCTCCCGCGGCTTCTGCCAATAACGCGGACCTTCACTTCTGACGCCGCGTCTGCGGTCGCGACCAGTTGGACATACGGGATGTGGCTGTAGAGGTCGCACAGTTGGCTCTGTTGCCCGGCGGTGATTTCTACGACGCCCGAGAAATTGTGTCTTAGGAAGAGCACACCGTCTACAGGGCGTGGTGGTGTTACGATGACGGCGGAGCCGGCGCCGTTCAGCACACGATGTGAGCCACTCTCAACGATATTGCCAGAATACTGGAACAAGCTACTACCTGGCGCCACAAACGTCCTTCCCGCCTTAGTGTAACGACTGGTCAGCGCCCGGAGGGCCTGAGTGTCCGGCTGCTCTGACTTTCGTTGTGCGAGGACAAACGGATCCCATCCCGCCATCACGTATGTTTTCCCGAGATGATAGTTCAAGACATCAAATCCTGCCATCTCTGTTGCTGCGATCCAATTATCTACGTCCAAGCAGATCAGGTGCTCGTCGGAGTCGTCGAAGCCGAAGGGTACCGCAAAGACCAATTTGCCGTTCGGCTTTAGAACTCTAAAGATCTCGCTCAAAGTCTGGGGAAGATTTGGTGAATGCTCGAGGCAATGCGATGAGAACACTACATCAAACATGTTGGCTTCGTAAGGCAGCACGGTGTTAATGCCGATATTCGCATTGCCCGCCGGTAACCCGTATTCCGGCAGCCGTCTCCGAGCATCAGCAATGATGGCACCGTCGATATCGAGGAGATGGTAATTGGTACGATGTGCCAAAATGACGGTTGCCCAAACGCGACCGACTGGCCAGCCGCCGCCTATGTCAAGCAAGGTCGTATCGTAACCAACGTGCGCTAAGCCCTCGAGCCACCGGATAAGATATGCTGACTGTCGCCGTTCCGACAGGGCATCCCCTTCCGCCGCGAGCAGGGCCGCGAAGGTCGCTTTCTGTGCGTCGTTAACCCGGTTCAGCTCATCGAGCGAACTGATATCCCCGAATGTTTTCGATTGATCCATATCTCTCTCGTCGGGCATTTTCTGAGGGCCTCCGTCCTGCCGTATAGCACGGGCATGGGGGTCGGGGAGCCGTCCCCAGCACATCGTCCTAACGGGTCTCTGCGGCCCCGCAGAAGCCTCGCCAGCCCGCCTCGAGCGCCGTCGGTTCGCCCCCCTCCGCGCCCGGTGCCGTCAGGATGCGCGCCCGGCGATTGGCCCGAGGACCCAGCCAAGACTGCGGCCCGCCATAATCGATTTTCGTCACTACGGCGTCGCACGAGCCTGGGGCAGAGCGCACAAACAGGGCGGCAGTCTCATAAACCTGGGGGGCGGCGTATCCTATTGTCCAGCTGGTCGAGGTTGGCGGCGGCTGGCAGTTCCGCACTGCGCTCGACCGTGCGCCGGAGCTCGAGACGGTGATGCGGACACCACGGCGGCTGCCGCGCGCGGCGAGGGAGATGCTGGCGATCGTCGCACAGTATCAGCCGTTGACCCGGGCCGAGATCGAACAGATCCACGGTGCTTCGCTCAGCCAGGCGACGATCAATCTGCTGCTGGAGGCGGGGTTGATCGGACCCAAGGGGGTCAAGAATGCCCCCCGGCGGCCGACGCTGTGGGTGACGACGCCGGCGTTTCTGACGCACTTTGGCCTCTGTCGAACTCCCTTCACGGCTTCAGCCGATTCCTTTACCGCTTCAGTGAACAGCTTGCCGCACCACGGGCGAAGCTCGGCCGCGACACCGCACGGCGGTGGGCGGAGCCCAGGTTGCGCTGAGCAGGTCAGCCGGGCTTTCGCTCTGCTGCTGAGACGTTTCGCACAGGCTGGGCGGATCAAATAAAGATGAGCACCCTCGAGTTCACCATCTGACGGCACCCCAACGCTGACCATCGCGTGCCGCCAGTGCGAATGCGGCGCGGTATCGCACTACCACCGCTCGTTGCCCGTCGCGCCTCTTCGTGGTGATCGTTCCGGGCGCCAAGCCGCATGCGCGGCATTTTCGTCAACTCGTGAGCCTGATTTTTCTGTCGAAGTCTTGACTTAATCTATCGGGCGTTTGCGGCGGCGATCGGCCCATGTCCTTGCCCCGCAACGAGGCGCTCGGCCGCGGACGGGAATCGCTCCCGCAGCTCGGCGCGTGCCGAAATATAGGCTTCCCGCGCCCGCTCTTCTTTTCGGATGTCCGTCAGGCCAAGCATCCCGTCCTGGACGAGGTGGCCCGAGTTGATTGCCCTGATGCGAGCATACCGCTCAGCCGCTTCGATCAGCTTCTCGATAAGGTTCCGGTCTGAGCGGTGATACGGCCTTGTAGCCAATTCCACTATTCCATACGCCCGATAAGCCCCCGGCACGGGGC
>Ga0335075_10004749_pt1 | contig 21157 bp, 14 predicted proteins | sample Lox_Sample_24_FD_206723 | JGI IMG/M metagenome (GOLD analysis project Ga0335075, IMG submission 206723) | Soil microbial communities from Loxahatchee National Wildlife Refuge, Florida, United States - Lox_Sample_2.4 | ecosystem: Environmental > Terrestrial > Soil > Wetlands | place: USA...
CCACGCAGAGCATGGAGACATTACCACTGAATAACGGTTTCGACACGATCACCGAGGTGATTCCAGGCGTGGCGAGCACGCACATGGATAACTTCTCGAACACCAACGGTGATAACTATTCCGTTAATGGACAGAGCGGCCGCAACAACAATATGGAACTGGATGGGCAGAACAACAACGACAACTCCATCGGCGGCCCGCAGATCTTCTTCGGCAACCAGGACGCGATCTCGCAGATTCAGGTCATCACCAACGATTACAGCGCGCAGTACGGCCGCAACGCCGGTGCGGTGGAGAACTACATCACGAAGGCCGGGACCAATCAGTTCCACGGCACAGCGACCGAGGAGTACCAGGGGCAGGCGCTCAGCTCCATGACCAACGGGGACAAGCAGCCTCTGTTCGGCTACTGCGCGCCGGGCCAGAGCGTTTCCAGCGGTTGCAGCGCGCCCGTGCTACCGCGGTTTGTCGAAAACCGGTTCGACGGGACGATTGGAGGGCCGGTACTGAAGAACCGGTTGTTCTTCTTCGGCAGCACGTACTGGGATCGCCTGTACCCGGGCGTTAGCCCCTCCTTCAGCGCGCCGTTTCTGACGCCGACGCCGACCGGCATCTCCGAGCTGGAAGCTGCTTTCCCGAACAATCCCGCGGTGGGAATGCTGGAGGCAGCGGGACCGTACGCTGTGCCGACCGGGAATCCGACGCCGGTGGGAACGACCACAGAAACCGTGACCGGACCGAACGGGACGAGCGTTCCGATACAGTTCGGCGGCGTGACGCGGACCATCTCGACGCCGTTCACGGACAAAGAGAATATGGGGCGGCTGGACTGGCAGCCGGACAGCAACGATCACCTCTTCCTGCGCTATTTCCAGCAGGCGGAGACCTCGTACGGAGTCGCGACCGACAGCGTCGCCGCCGGCGACTGGGTAAACGTACCGGATAACAACTACTCGGCGGGCGCCGACTGGACACACACGTTCTCGCCGCACTGGCTGGATCAGCTTCGTTATTCGTTTCAGGAAGAGAAGGTCTACTTCGAAGGCGGCTCGTTCGCGAACTGCACGGCGACGGGACTGACCAACTGCCCGACGAGCATCAACTTCACGGGGACGAATCTCGATCTGCCGTTCGGGCTCGACCCGGGAATGCCGCAGGGGCGCACGGTGAAGGAGACGCAGATCCAGGACAACGCGACGTGGACGCGCGGCAACCACACGGTGCTGTTCGGCGGCGAGTATGACTACCAGAATTCCCCCAACGTTTTCCTGCCTTTTTACAACGGCCAGTACGAGTACGGCGACTTCTCCAACTTCGTGTCGGACTCCGGCTCGATCAATATGGCGAACGGAAATCCGGTAATTCCGTTTACGGAGCCGGACTACGCGGCGTACGTACAGGATGACTGGAAAGTACGGCCCACGCTGACGGCTCACATGGGCTTTCGCTATGAGTTCTTCACCCAGGCGATCAATAAGCTGCACGATGAGACGGTGGCGCGGGAGAGCAACCCGAGCACGGCATTCTGGGATACGAGCCTGCCGCTGGCCGACAGGACCGTTCCCTATGTGAACGAGTTCTACAAGAATCTCGAACCGCGCATCGGTCTGGCCTGGAATCCGAGCTTCGACCAGAAGCTGGTGGTCAATGCCGGGTACGCGATCAACACCAACCCAGCGTTCTACAACATCTTCCTGATCGCTGCGATTTCCAGTCCGGTGGCCGACAGCGGGACGGTAACCTGCTCTGGAAGCTGCCAGCCGTCGAACGGCAATCCTTTCGGCGCGGCGGTACGAGGACAGAACCTTCCCTCGCTGCCCACGGGAGTGAACCCGGAGCCGCTGAATCAGACCTACGTGCCGACGAACTTCCGCACGCCGATGGTTCAGACCTACTACCTCGGGATCCAGCATCAGATTGGATCGGCCGCGGTCGGGTCGATCCGGTATGTCGGCACGCACACCAGCCACACTTTCCAGTCGGTCGATGCCAATCCATACCTTGCGAATATCGCTGCAGCATTTCCCAATTACAGTCTGCCGGCGCTGTGCACGGACACAACGGCTCCGGGGTACGGCCGGCCGGACTGCAACCGGGCGAACCTGATGGAGGTGACGAACGGCGGCTGGGCGGACTACAGCGGGCTGCAGATGAACCTGACCACGCGCAACTACCGTGGCGTAACGGGCACGGTTTCGTATACGTGGAGCCGTGAGATCGACAACGTGACGGATGTATTCAGCACGGCGGGAGGGGGCAGCACGAACCAGTTCGCGCAGGATCCGCTGAACACGGATCAGGGCGAAACGGGAGTGGACGGTAACAGCTACCCGAACGTAGTTGGCGCAGAGCTGACGTGGCAGATGCCGAAGCTGATCAAGACCAACGGCCTGATGGCGAGGATGGCCAACGGCTTTACGCTGACATCGCTGTACCGCTATACCAGCGGACAGCCGTACAACGCCTTCCAGCCGCTGATTCTCGACGGCAACACCGGGGATACGAGCTTCTGCGATTACGGCTTCGACTCCTCGGATCTGCCGAACGAGCCCGAGGATACCTGCCGTCTGGTGGTATCGAATTCCAAGGCGCCGCTGAATACTGTTGCGTATCTGAATGCGTATACGGGGCCGATGGTGAACGGCGCGCCGACCACGGGAACGCCGACGTGGGTTCAGTACAACAGCGACGGGTTTAACCCCGCCGGAACGGTCTATTCTCCGGGAACGCCGACGACGCCGGGCGCGAACCACTGGATCATCGACAACCAGGCGTACGCGATGTCGGTGGGCAACCCCTACCCCGGCTCAGGACGGAATATCCTGCGCGGACCGAGCTTCAGCGATCTGGATGCCAGCGTGTTCAAGGACTTTGGCATCACGGAAAGGGTGAAGCTGCAACTGAACTTCTCCGGCTACAACGTGCTGAATCAGATGTATCGGGGAGTCGGGCAGCCGGACGTGGGCGTTTACACGCCGCCGGGAGCCGGATTCAACGACTTCCTGAGTACGGCGGAGAACGTGGACAGCACCGTTCCGGGCAACACCTCGGGGCAGCGGTTCTTCATCTACGGCGGAAAGATCATCTTCTGATCCGACACTTTTCCGAATTGCAGGATTGTTTCGTCACGGGCCGCTTCGGCGGCCCATCCTTTTTGCGCGAGGATTTTGCACCCCCAGCCCCCACCCCTCTCAGAGCCTCACTATCTGATCCCATTGGAGTGATTTCTTAGGTATGCTCCGTAACCATTTGATTCTGCGATTGATGCCGACATCACCGAAAAGCAGATGGGCGTGGTGAGTCGATGCGATTGCAGCCGGCGATGAGAAAGACCTGTGGAAATTCCGCCCTCGCCGCGGAGGGGCAAAGGAAAAAGGGATCGGCAGAGCATCGAATCCATGCTCGGGGGACGGTCGATTTCTGTCTGCGATTTGGCAGGGTTTGAAGAATATTCACAGACAAACTCGGAACCGTCTCGCACTTCTCACGTCTATTTTTCTGGAGCCGAGCGACGGAAACGCGGTCTTCGGTCGTTCGACTCTGAATCCACTCACGAACTCTGTATGGATGGGAGAAGTCGTTGCATGTTGTCGGGTTCGAAGCTGTCGTTTCGAGGGATCACACGCGCGGTGTTTGCGCGATTAAGAAGGAAAGCAGCAAAGAGCGGTATTACGGTTCTGCATCCTCACGGCGAAGCCGTCCGGGATGGGGTGAGGATTGAATGGGAGTACGACGCGGCGGCGCAGGTACTGGAGATTGAGTGCGTGCGCGCTCCCTTCTGGATCGACCGGGCGAGGATCCATAGCCGGTTGAGCCGCGAGATCGAGTCGGAGCTGGAACGAGAGCGGGCAGCCTGAGGAGGAGTGGAGGGGCTGGTTCCCCTACGGAAGCGGGTTGCGCCGGAAGAATTCCCAGGCCTGCTGGTCGACCGGTTGTGAAACTGCCTCGTAGAAATGCCCGTGGTTGGGAATGACGGTCAGCTGGACGGGAAAGCCGTGGGCGGCGAACATATCGCGCGTCTCCATCGCCGTTGTCACGGGAAACAGCGGGTCCTGGTCCCCAACCCAGAGCGCGATGGGCGTTTTGCGACGGGCGAATTGGAACAGATTGCGGTTGGCGGGATCGAGCGAACCGGCGTGCGCCCCGACGGCGGCAAAGTACTGCGAATCGAGCAATGCGAGCACGATGGCATAGTTCGCGCCGCCCGAGTGCCCGAAGAGATAAATCCGGTTGGGGTCGATGGGATGCAGGGCCGCGACCTGCTGAACAGCCGCGTGGAGGAAGGCGGGAGAATCCGACTGGAGATTCCAGACTTCGGTGTGCAGCGAGTTGGGCGCGACAAGAATGAAGCCCTGCTGCGAAGCGAGGCCTCGCCAGGCGCTGGTCATCTCGGAGCCAACATGATCGGAGCCGTGGAGGAGGACCACCACCGGCAGAGGAGCCCGCGGATCGGGGGCGCCGGGGATGAGGCAAAAGTAGGTCCGGTGGACGCCGTTGAAGGTAAAGGTTCGGCGCTCGACGGGATCGTTGGGCTTTTTGCGACGGGCATGCGCGGGCGCCGCAAGAAGGAGTGCCGCGGCGACGAGGGCGGCGGCCGCTCGCCGCGCGGCGATGGAGCAACGGGGCATGAGCTTCATGGTTCGGTGTTCGCCATCGTTGCGCGTGGCCGATAACCGCGCACAGACCGGCTGCTCTTTGCCGAGCATCGGCGATTTACTCGACGTGGTAGTTGGGGGCTTCGCGGGTGATCATGACATCGTGGACGTGACTTTCACGAAGTCCGGCCGAGGAGATGCGGATGAAACGCGATTTGGTCTGGAGCTCGGCGATCGAGGTACAGCCGACGTAGCCCATTCCGGAGCGAAGTCCGCCGACAAGCTGATAGACCATGGCTTCGAGCGCGCCGCGGTAGGGCACGCGGCCCTCGATGCCCTCGGGGACAAACTTGCCGAGGCGATTGGCGTTGCCGTTGCGCTCGCGGTTGACGACGCTCTCACTGCTCTCCTCGATTTCGAGATCACGGGAACTCTGGAAGTAGCGTTCGCCACCGCCCTGGGCCATGGCGGAGAGGGATCCCATGCCGCGATATGCCTTGAAGGACCGGCCCTGGTAGAGGATGGTCTCACCTGGGCTCTCGTCGACGCCCGCAAAGAGAGAGCCGATCATGATGACGGAGGCCCCGGCGGCGATGGCCTTGGTGATGTCTCCGGAATACTTGATGCCGCCATCGGCGATGACGGGGATGCTTTGCTTCGAGGCGGCCTTGAAGGCTTCGCTGATGGCGGTGATCTGGGGCATGCCGGCGCCGGTGACCATGCGGGTGGTGCAGATGGAACCGGGACCGATACCGACTTTGACGGCGTCGACGCCGGCGTCCATGAGCGCTTCAGCGCCGTCTTTGGTGGCGACGTTGCCGGCGAGGAGATCGACCTGGGGGAAACGCTTCTTGATTTCGCGCACGGCTTCGAGGACGCGGGACGAGTGGCCGTGAGCGGAGTCGATGGTGAGGACGTCGACGCGATTGCGGACCAGCTCAGCAGCGCGCTCAAGGTAATCACCGGTTGCGCCGATGGCGGCGCCGACGCGGAGACGGCCCTGTGAGTCCTTGGAGGCGTTGGGGTACTTGAGTTTTTTCTGGATGTCCTTGACGGTGATGAGGCCCTTGAGCTCGTACTCGTCGTTGACGACGAGGAGCTTCTCGACGCGGTGCTGATGGAGGATTTCCTCGGCCTGCTCGAGGGTGGTGCCGACGGGGACGGTGATGAGGTGGTTCTTGGTCATCACTTCGCTGATGGGAATGTCGGTGCGGGTTTCGAAGCGGAGGTCGCGATTGGTGAGAATGCCGACCAGCTTGCCCTTGCTGGTGACGGGAACGCCGGAGATCTTGTAGCGGCGCATGACCTCGAGGGCGTCGGCGATGAGCTGCTCGGGGGCGACGGTGACGGGGTCGACGATCATGCCGGATTCGGAGCGCTTGACCTTGTCGATTTCGCCGGCCTGCTGCTCGATGGTGAGATTGCGGTGCACGATGCCGAGACCGCCCTGCTGGGCCATGGCGATGGCCATGCGGGACTCGGTGACGGTGTCCATGGCCGCGCTGAGCAGAGGTGTGGCGAGGGAGATGCGTTTGGTCAGCCGCGTTTGGGTGCTCACCTGGGCCGGAGCGATTTCACTGTAAGCAGGGATAAGGAGGACGTCGTCGAAGGTCAGGGAATCCGGAAGAGGATGTTCGATCATGATGAAAAGATGCGCGCAGACGTCCGGGGTTTCTCGAGCGGAAATGATCTGCGGCTTCTGGACATTGTAGAACAGGGCGCGCGAGAAGGCGTGCGCTGTTCAGAGATGGGACGGTTGTGGAAAGAGCGACCAGCGAAAAAGCGGTTAGAGAGAAAGTGGTTAGCGGTGAGGCGGTTAGTGAAAGAGCGGTTAGCGGTGAGCTGATTTTGCTGAAGGAGAAAAGCCAGTGCCGGGGATTGCTCCGGCGGCACTGGCTGAAGCCCGGACCGGAGTCCGGGGAAAGGCGTTACTCGTCTGACTTGGCGGCCGGAGCGGGCTGCTCGTGGCCGTCGCGCGGTGAGATGTTAGGCGTTGCGGCGCGGCCGGGCATGGCGGCACGGCCGGAATAGACGCGCCAGGTACGCTCGACATCGTCGGTGGCTTCCTTGAGCAGCAGCTCAGCGGTTTCCGGATGGGCGCGGAGCAGCATGGTATAGCGCGTCTCGTTGTAGACGTAGTCCCGGAGCGGGATGGAGGGAGCGCGCGAATCGAGGATGAAGGGGTTCTTCCCTTCCACGCGCAGCGCCGGGTTGTAGCGCATGAGCGGCCAGTAGCCGGAGTTGACGGCGGCCTTCTGGTGATCGAGACCCTGAGTGAGATCGTAGCCGTGGGCGATGCAGTGGCTGTAGGCGATGATGATGGACGGGCCGGGCCAGGCTTCGGCTTCCTGGAAGGCCTTGACGGTGTGGCTGTCGTTGGCGCCGAGGGCGACGCGGGCGACGTAGACGGAGCCGTAGGCGACAGCCTCCATGGCGAGGTCTTTCTTGCTGGTCGGTTTGCCGCCGGCGGCGAACTTCGCGACCGCACCGCGGGGCGTGGATTTGGACATCTGTCCGCCGGTGTTGGAGTAGACCTCGGTGTCGAGGACGAGGATCTTAACGTTTTTGCCGGAGCCGAGGACGTGATCGAGGCCGCCGAAGCCGATGTCGTAGGCCCAGCCGTCGCCGCCGATGATCCAGACGCTGCGGCGGACGAGGTTGTTGGCGACGGCATCGAGCGAGCGAGCGTCGGAGGAATCGACGCCGGCAAGTTTGGCGCGGATTTCGGCGACACGGTGGCGCTGGGCGGCGATGCCGTCCTCGGTGGACTGATCCGCGTCGAGGGCGGCGCGGACGAGGTCCCCGCCGAGGACGGGGGCGAGCTTCGCGACCAGAGATTCGGCATAGGACTTTTGCTGGTCGGCGGCGAGGCGCATGCCCAAGCCGAACTCGGCGTTGTCTTCGAAGAGCGAGTTGGACCAGGCGGGACCATGGCCCTCTTCGTTCTGGCAGTAGGGGGTGGTGGGCAGATTGCCGCCATAGATGGAGGAGCAGCCGGTGGCGTTGGCGATGGTGAGGCGGTCGCCGAAGAGCTGGGTGAGGAGGCGAATATAGGGGGTTTCGCCGCAGCCGGCGCAGGCTCCGGAGAACTCGAAGAGCGGCTCGAGGAGCTGGATGTCCTTGACCTGGGAGTGGGAGACGCGGTCGCGGGCGACGGTGGGCAGCTTCTCGAAGAACTCCCAGTTTTCGCGCTCATGCAGACGGAGCGGCTGCTGAGGCTGCATGTTGAGAGCTTTGTGGGCGGGGTCGGATTTGCTTTTTGCGGGGCAAACTTCGACGCAGAGCTGGCAGCCGGTGCAGTCCTCGGGCGAGACCTGGAGCGTGTAGAGCTCCGAATCCATGCCACGCCATTTGGGTTTGGCGGATTTGAAGGTGGCCGGGGCGCCGGGAAGCAGCGATGACTCGTAGACTTTGGCGCGGATGACAGCATGCGGGCAGACCATGACACACTTGCCGCACTGGATGCAGAGATCCTGATCCCAGACAGGGATGAACTGGGCTATATTGCGCTTCTCCCATTTGGAGGTAGCAGTGGGGAAAGTTCCGCCGGGCGGCAGCGCGCTGACGGGGAGGCGATCGCCGTAGCCGGAAGCCATCGCACCGAGGACGTCGCGAACGAAGGTCGGCGCGGCGGCGGGGATGACGGGCAGGATGTCGAAGTGGGCGGTGACGTTGTCGGGAAGCTTCACCTCGTGCAGATGAGCGAGGGCAGCGTCGACGGCGGCGTAATTCTTCTGGACGACGGCGTCGCCGCGCTTGCCGTAGGTCTTCTGGATGGCTTTCTTGATCTGGGCGATGGCTTCTTCGCGAGGCAGGACTCCGCTGATGGCGAAGAAGCAGGTCTGCATGACGGTGTTGATGCGATTGCCCATGCCGTTTTCGCGGGCGACGCTGTAGCCATCGATGACGTAGAGGTGAAGGCGCTTCGAGAGGATGGTTTTTTGGATGGTGCGGGGCAGATGCTGCCAGACGTCGGCGGGACCGTAGGGGCTGTTGAGCAGGAAGACGGCGCCGGGCTCGGCGGCGGCGAGAACGTCGGTTTTCTCTAGGAATTCGAACTGGTGGCAGGCGATGAAATTGGCACGAGAGATGAGGTAGGTGGAGCGGATGGGCTCAGATCCGAAGCGGAGGTGGGAAGTGGTGAGCGAGCCGGACTTCTTGGAATCGTAGACGAAATAACCCTGCGCGTAGTTCGGCGTTTCGGAGCCGATGATCTTGATGGAGTTCTTGTTGGCGCCAACGGTGCCGTCCGATCCGAGGCCGTAGAAGAGGGCGCGGACGGTTTTGGGGCTTTCGGTGGAGAAGGACTCGTCCCAGGGAAGGCTGGAGTGGGTGACGTCGTCGTCGATGCCGATGGTGAAGTGGTTTTTGGGGTGGGATTTGGCCAGCTCGTCGTAGATGCCTTTGACCATGGCTGGCGTGAATTCCTTTGAGGAAAGGCCGTAGCGGCCTCCGACGATGACCGGGAACTGCGAGAGGGGCAGACGGCCGGAAGCGAGAGCCTCGGAAACGACGGTAACGACATCCTGGTAGAGCGGCTCGCCCGTGGAGCCGGGCTCTTTGGTGCGGTCCAGGACGGCGATTTTGCGAACGGTGTCGGGGAGGGCTGTCAGGAAGGCCTCGGCGGCGAAGGGCCGGTAGAGGCGGACCTTGAGGAGGCCGAGTTTTTCGCCGCGGGCGTTGAGGGCGTCGATGGCTTCCTCGGCTGCTCCGGCTCCGGAGCCCATGAGGATGATGACGCGGTCGGCATCGGGAGCGCCGTAGAAGTCGAACAGGCGGTAGGGGCGGCCAGACTTGCGGGCAAAGCGATCCATGACATCCTGCACGATGACCGGGCAGGCCAGATAAAACGGATTGCAGGCTTCACGGGCCTGGAAGAAGACGTCGGGATTCTGCGCGGTGCCGCGGAGGACGGGACGCTCGGGCGAGAGCGCGCGCTCACGATGGGCACGAATGGCATTTTCGTCGAGCAGGGACAGGAGGGTTTCGTCGGAGATGGGGAGAACTTTGTTGATCTCGTGGGAGGTGCGGAATCCGTCGAAGAAGTGGAGGAACGGAACGCGGGACTCGATGGTAGCCAGATGAGCGATGGCGGCGAGGTCGGCGGCTTCCTGGACGGAATTCGACGCGAGCATGGCGTAGCCGGTGGAGCGGCAACCCATGACGTCGGAGTGGTCACCGAAGATGGAGAGCGCGTGGGTGGCAACGGAGCGCGCGGTGACGTGCATGACCATGGGGGTGAGCTCGCCGGCGATCTTGTACATGTTGGGAATCATGAGGAGCAGGCCCTGGGAGGCGGTAAAGGTGGTGGCAAAGGCACCGCCCTGGAGGGCGCCGTGCATGGCGCCGGCAGCGCCGCCCTCGCTCTGCATTTCCGCGACCACGGGGACCGATCCAAAGAGGTTGCGGCGGCCTTCCTCGCTCCACTGGTCGGCGAATTCGGCCATGGGCGAGCTGGGGGTAATGGGATAGATGGAGATGACTTCGGAAAAGCGGTAGGCGACGGAGGCGGCGGCCTCATTACCGTCGTAAATTGCAGTTTTTGCGGGGGCGCTCATGAGTCTCCTTGCTTTCGTGCGAGTGCGATATCGCCACAAACTCTTTCGACTCAAGTGTGCTCTGCGGCTCACGGCCCAGGCTGTGACATGGAACACAAGTGTGCGAGGATAATCTGTGGTTTTGACAGGAACCTTGCGGGTGTGCGCATCGACAGGCGGGATCAAATTTCCGGCGCAGTGTGATTTCAATCACCGTGAGCGGGGGGATTGCCGGTATAACGTTGTGGAGAAGCGGGTTTCCCCAGCCCGGGGTCGCCGCCGGAGGATGATGCGATGAGCCCGCATCCGTGGTGGACGGTGGTGGTGCTGCTGATAGCCGCGGTTGCGTTTGGGTTTACACCGCTGGCGCTGGCGTGGCTGTGGGCCAGATTCTTCTCGCCGCAGAAGCCGGGAGCGATCAAAAACGCTACCTATGAATGCGGACTGGAGTCCACCGGGGATGCCTGGATCCAGTTTGGCGCGTCGTACTATCTGTACGCGATTGTTTTTCTGGTCTTCGACGTGGAAGCAGTATTCCTGCTTCCCTTTGCCGTTGCGTTTACAGGACTGACTGCTGGAGCCTGCATCGCGATGCTGGTTTTCCTGCTGCTGCTGGTGGAGGGACTGGTGTGGGCGTGCCAGAAGGGGGTTTTGGTTTGGAGTTGAAGGCAGAGGTTGCGGGATACGGGTTAGGGAACGGGGATTAGGGAGTTTGGATGGCGGACGATCTTAAAGAGCTGAAGATCGAACTGAGCAAGAACGGGATCTTCACGACGACGCTGGAAGAGCTGTACAACTGGGGCCGGAAGAATTCCGTATGGCCGCTGACGTTTGGGCTGGCGTGCTGCGCGATCGAGATGATCGCGACGACCATGGCGCGGTACGATCTGGCGCGGTTCGGGGCGGAGGTGTTTCGGCCGTCGCCGCGTCAAGCTGACCTGATCATCGTTTCGGGAACCGTGACCAAAAAGATGGCTCCGCAGGTGGTTCGGCTCTATAACCAGATGCCGGAGCCGAAGTACGTGATTGCCATGGGCGCCTGCGCGATCTCCGGTGGGCCGTTCCGCGATGGATACAACGTGCTGCGGGGGATTGACCGGTACATTCCGGTGGATGTGCATATTCCAGGGTGCCCGCCACGGCCGGAGGCCCTGATTCACGCCTTCATGACGCTGCAGAAGAAGATCGATGAGCAGGCGCTGGCTGGTCCGGAGCGTCCGCGACATCTGCATGCGGATTTGCCGAGCGAGTTTCCCGTTCCGGAATTCGGAGCACACGGGCTGGAGCCGGCGCAGAACGACGAAGTGTTCCTGAACGAGACCGGCAATCCGCTGGCGAATCCGCTGAAGGTGATTCAATGACTTCCCTTCCTGCCGTGGAGGAACTGAAAGCGTGGATCGAGGCCGGCGTGCCCGGCGCAGCGGTGAGAGTAATTCCCAACGGCAGCCCTTCCGCGCAGCATTCGCTGCTGATCGACCAAGAACACGCGCGCACCGTGGCAGAGTTTCTGCGCGACGACGCGAGGCTGCGGCTCGATTTCTGCTCGCTGGTGACGGGCGTGGACTGGCTGGACACCGAGACCACCGATAAGATCAAGGTAAAGAAGGTCGTGGACGGCGTCGAGCAGGAAGTAGAAGAGACGCGGAAGACGAAGACGCCGGGGAATCTGGAGGCCGTCTATCACCTGTTTTCGATGGAGAAGAAGCATGGGCCGGTGATTCTGCGGCTGCGCACGGCGAACCGCACGGATGATGCGCATGTGCCGTCGCTGACGCCGGTGTGGAGGAGCGCGGAGTTCCAGGAGCGCGAGGCGTTCGATTTGTACGGCATTGTTTTCGACGGGCATCCGGACCTGCGGCGGATTCTGATGTGGGATGGATTCGCGGACTATCCGATGCGCAAGGATTATGTGCCTCCGGCAGACGATCCGCTTGTGGGGGTGCGCCCGTGAGCGTGGAGGAGATGGTGAGGCTGGAATCCGGCCCCGGGGAAATCATGGAAGTCTCCATGGGCCCGCATCATCCGTCGACGCACGGCGTCTTCCGCATGGATGTGCGGCTGGAGGGCGAGCGAGTGGTGCGGCTGAAGCCGGTGTTCGGCTATCTGCACCGCAATCACGAGAAGATCGCCGAGCACGGGGCGTACCTGTCGGCGATTCCCTATACCGACAGGCTGGATTATCTGTGTTCCATGACGAACAACTGGGGCTACGTGCTGGCGGTGGAGAAGCTGGCAGGGATTCCGGTGCCGGAGCGTGCGGAGTACATTCGCGTGATCGTGGCAGAGCTGACGCGCTTCCAGAATCACGCGGGGCTGGTGGGATTTCTGCTGCAGGACATGGGGGCGAGCGGAACTCCGCTGATGTATGCCTTCCGCGAGCGGGAGAAGATTCTCGACCTGTTCGAATCGCTGAGCGGGGCGCGCATGATGTGCAATTACATGCGCTTTGGCGGCGTTCGCGTGGATTGCAGCGCGGAATGGCTCGAAGAAGTCCGGCAACTGAACGCCCGGCTGCCGCGGTTTGTCGATGAATTTGAGGCGCTGCTGCGCGGGAACGAGATCCTGATGGCGCGGACGCAGGGCACCGGGGTACTGTCGCGGGAGCTGGCGATCAACGCGGGCGTGACCGGGCCGATGCTGCGAGCGAGCGGGGTGAATTACGACATCCGCAAGGTGGACAAGTACGGAGTCTACGACCGGTTCGCGTTTCGGGTGCCGCTCGGCGATCACGGCGATGTGTACGACCGCTACATGATGCGCATCCTGGAGATGCGCGAGTCCGTGAAAATCCTGGAGCAGGCGCTGAAGGATATTCCTGAGGGGCCGGTGATGGATCCGAAGACGCGGCTGCGCGGGCTGCGGCCGAAGGCGGGCGAGGCGTACGGGCGGATCGAGTCGCCGAAGGGGGAGCTGGGATTTTTCCTGATCAGCGACGGCACGACGAATCCGTACCGGTACCGGGTGAGACCGCCGAGCATGATCAACCTGACGATTCTGGAAGATATGTGCCTGGGGCGGAACATCGCCGATGTGGTGATTACGCTGGGTAGCGTGGATATTGTGCTGGGGGAAGTGGATCGGTGAAGAAAGTTGCCAGCGATCAGTGATCAGTGATCAGTGATCAGTGATCAGTGATCAGTAAGAGCGACTGAACCAGGGGCTGACGGCTGTTCGTGGGGAGTGAGACTGGGGAGTAAGACCTAAGGACTCATACATGTTGGGTGAAGGAATCATTCAGGGATTGATGGAAACGGCGCGGAACTTCTTCGGCAGTTATGTGGAGAAGGATCGGCTGGTCACGGTGCAGTATCCCGAAGAGCGGCATCCTCTGCCCGAGGCGTCGCGCAATTTTCCCTTCCTGCTCTACGACGGGAGCGATCCGGATGCCGGGCTGCGCTGCGTCGCGTGCCAGATCTGCGAGAAGGAATGCCCGCCGCGGTGCATCCACATTGAGAAGAGCAAGGACAAGAAGCCGGATTTTGTAGGGAAACAGCAGTTCTATCCGGCAGTGTTCAACATCGATGTGTCGGTGTGCATGAGCTGTCAGATCTGCGTAGAGGTTTGCCCGTTCGATGCAATCCGGATGGACAAGCAGTTCGAGCTGAGCACGTCGAACCGGTTTGGCGGGCTGCTGTGGACCAAGCGGGAGCTGGCGAAATCGAACGAGTACTACCAGAAGATTCATCCCATGGAAGCCGCGGAATGCGACGAGCGGCGGGCGCAGGAGCTGGTTGAGGCTCAGGCAAAGGCAGCAGCGGCGGCGGCGAAGGCTGCACAGGCTGCGGCGGCTCCGGCGGCGAGCGCGGGACCTGCCGGGAACGGGGCGAGCGCCAACGGGAGCGGCACGGTCTCTGCCGAAGCTCACGCGAAGACGACGGTGAAGCCATGACAGCTCCGGGGCTGAGCGCGGATCAGGTGTTTGTGTGGACGGAGCAGTGGCTGGTGGTGCACACCCCGGCACCGTTTCAGACGCTGGTGGCGATCCTCGTGAAGGTTCTTGCCATCATTGTAGTCTTCCCTACCCTGTTTGCCCTTACCGTCCTCCTCGAGCGCAAAGGGCTGGGGCGGATTCAGAATCGCTACGGACCGAATCGCGTGGGCCCCTTTGGCATCCTGCAGCCGATTGCGGATGCGGTGAAGTCGCTGACCAAGGAAGACATCGTTCCGCGCTCGGCGGATCATGTCGTGCATTACCTGGCTCCGCTGGTGCTGGTGGGCGCGGCGTTTCTGGCCTACGCGGTACTGCCGATCGGGCGGAATATGACGGCGGTGAATCTGGACGCGGGAGTGCTGTTCTTCTTCGCGATCGGTGCGTCAACGGAGCTGGCGGTTTTCATGGCGGGATGGTCGAGCCGCAATAAGTATTCGCTGCTGGGCGCGATGCGCGCGATTGCGCAGATGGTGAGCTACGAGGTGCCGCTGATTTTATCGTCGGTGGCGGTAGTAATGATTGCGGGGACGCTGTCGACGACGGCGATTGTGGAGCGGCAGGCGCGGACGACGGCGGGGATTGCGCACTGGTATGTCTTCACGCCTTGGGGTCTGGCGGGATTCATCCTGTTTATGATCGCGGCGACGGCGGAGACGAATCGCAGCCCGTTCGATCTGCCGGAGGGCGAGTCGGAGATTATCGCCGGGTATTTCATCGAATATTCCGGCTTCAAGTTTGCGCTGTTCTTCCTGGCGGAATATCTGGAGATGTTCGCGGTGAGCGGGCTGGGGATCACGCTGTTTCTGGGCGGATGGTCGTCGCCGGTGAGCTTTTTGGCGTGGATTCCGTCGTGGATGTGGTTTTTCGCCAAGCTGCTGGCGCTGATTGTCGGGTTCATCTGGATTCGCGGGACGCTGCCGCGGCTGCGGATGGATCAGCTGATGAATTTCGCATGGAAATTCATGCTGCCGATGGCGCTGGTGGTGATGGTTTCGGCGGGCGTATGGAGATTTTTGCCGGCGGCCGTGGAAGGGTCGCTTGCGCTTGGCCTTGTGATACGCTGGCTGGTTTGTGCCCTGGTGGTGCTGTTGCCGTACGTCGCGCTGGCGCGCGTGCTGGAGCAGGGCAGGAAGATCGAGAAGCGGGAATATCGCTTCGCGGAGTGAGCCGCGGGCGGAGCCGGTGACAGTAATCACAGCCGCTGTTTGCGGGGCTGTGACATGGTAAGGAAGCCCGGCGAGAAGCGCGCCGGCGAGATGAGACGAGTCGGCGCGATGAAGAGTGGCGCCCGAACTGAGCACGCATGAGGACGACCCTGCCCTTTTTGATCCTCGCGATCCTCACCCTGGCCGGAGGCGTAGCGGCGATGACGCTGCGCAAGCTGGTGCATTGCGCGCTGGCGCTGACGGTGGCGTTTGCCGGGCTGGCGGCGCTGTATTTGAATCTGGGAGCGGAGTTCGCGGGGCTGGCGCAGCTGCTGGTGTACGTGGGGGCGATCGCCATCCTGATCGTGTTTGCGATTTTGCTGACACGGGGCGATGAGGATCAGGCGAAGCACCCGTTTTCGCCGGCGAGCCTGGGGGGAGTGGTGATTGCGCTGGCGGTGTTCGGGGTGCTGGCGTGGGCGGCGGAGACCAGCTCGCTCGCCCAGGGAGCTGTGGCCGAAACCGCGCCTTCGGCGACGATGCGAACGATCGGATTTGTGCTGATGCAGCGGTACGTGCTGCCGCTTGAGGTGATCGCGCTGATGCTGACGGCAGCGATGATCGGCGCGGTACTGCTGGCCCTGCGAGAGAAGCGCACGAAGACTGCGGGGTCGGCTGCCGAATGAATCCGCTCGCTGCGTGTCTCCTGGTTTCGGCTCTGCTGTTTTCGGTTGGGCTTGCGGGCGCACTGACGCGGCGGAGCGCGATCCTGGTGCTGGCCGGGATCGAGCTGATGCTGAATGCGGCGAACCTGAACTTCATCGGATTCTGGCGGTTCGGACCTCATCCTGAGGCACTGACCGGGCTGATGTTCGTGATCTTCGCCATTGCGGTCGCGGCGGCGGAAGCTGCGGTGGGACTGGCGCTGATTCTGGCGATTTACCGGCACGCACACACATCGGACGTAAGCGAGATCCAGGAGATGAAGGGATGAGCGCGAATCTTGCCTGGATAGTTCGCTGGCTGTGGCTGATCCCGGCGCTGCCGATGGTCGCTGCGGGACTGAGCGCGCTGCTGAAGAAGTCGCAGCGGCGGCTTTCGGCGACGCTGGCGATCGGATCGATGTCAGTGTCGCTGGTCCTGTCGGTATGGGCGTTCGCGCTCATGCTGTCCAACCCCGTTCGTCAGGTTGTGAACTTCCCGTGGATGCAGTTCGGGACGCAGTGGGTCGCGCTGGGCTGGCTGCTGGATCCGCTGGCCGCGGTGATGCTGGTGATGGTCAGCTTTGTGGGGCTGCTGATCTTCATTTACAGCCTGGGCTACATGGCCCACGACGACAATTTCACGAGGTTCTTCTGCTTCCTGTCGCTGTTTGCGGGAGCAATGCTGGGCGTGGTGATCGCGAACAGCCTGGTGCTGCTTTTCATGTGCTGGGAAGTCGTGGGGCTGACGTCGTATCTGCTGATCGGATTCTGGTTTCATCGGCCGGCGGCGGCGGCGGCGGCGAAGAAGGCGTTCATTACCACGCGGGTCGGCGACCTGGGGCTGCTGCTGGGGATGGTGTGGCTGTACGCGCAGTCGGGCACGCTGCTGTTCTACGACCATGGCGCAGGCTGCCTGGAGCAGAGCGCGCTCGCCGGGCTGGCGGGACATCTGACGATCGCGGGAATGACGGTCGCGACGGCGATTTCCCTGCTGATTTTCTGCGGGGCGGTGGGAAAGTCGGGGCAGGTGCCGCTGCACGTGTGGCTGCCGGACGCGATGGAAGGGCCAACGCCCGTGAGCGCTCTGATCCACGCAGCGACGATGGTGGCGGCGGGCGTGTACCTGATCGCGAGGATGTATCCGCTGATGAGCCCGCACGCGCTGATGGTGGTGGCGTGGGTGGGCGCGATTACCGCGTTCTTTGCGGCGTGCATCGCGGTAGCGCAGAACGATATCAAGAGGATCCTGGCGTACTCGACGGTGTCGCAGCTGGGCTACATGATGCTGGGGCTGGGGGTGGGCGGTGTCGCTGTCGGAATGTTCCACCTGATCACGCACGCGTTCTTCAAGGCACTGCTGTTCCTGGGCGCGGGGTCGGTGATCCACGGGTGCACGGAGGAGCAGGACATCCGCAATATGGGTGGGCTGCGGCGGTTCATGCCCATCACCTTCGTGACGTACGCGGCCGCGATGCTGGCGCTGTGCGGGTTTCCACTGTTTGCAGGGTTCTGGAGCAAGGACGAGATTCTGCACGCAGCGCATGGGTGGGGCGTGTCGATGGGGCCGTTCTATCTTGGCGCGGTGGGAGCACTGCTGACCGCGTTTTATATGACGCGGCAGGTGTTCTACGTTTTCTTCGGGCCGCGGCGCGCGCCGGAAGCGACGGTGACGCCTGCTGAGGTCGCGGCGCACGCGGTGAGCGCGGAGGAGATCGAACCGGTAGTTTTGACCCGCGATGGCGAGGAATGCGCTGTCATCGATCCGCATGAGAGCCCGGGCGTGATGACGGTGCCATTGTCGATTCTGGCGGTGTTTGCGGTGTTCCTCGGGTTTGTGGGGACGCCGGCCTGGCCGTGGTTCCAGACTTTTCTCTCGGGAACGCCTGGGGCACCGTTGAGCTTCGCTCTGGCGCGATTCTCCGAGCCGGGGCTGCTGCCGCTGATGGCGTCCTCTTCCCTGCTGGTGTTTGCGGGGCTGATTTTGGGGTGGTGGCTCTACGGGCGGAAGCCGATCGTGCGCGCGACCGATCCGGATGCACTGGAGCGGGTGATGCCGGGGCCGTTTCACGCGTTGGCGAACCGGCTGTACGTGGATGAAATCTACGGATTCACGGTGATCGCGCTGACCCGGTTTGCGTCCGGGTTCTCGAACTTCCTGGATCGATGGGTGTGGGGCGGCGCGGTGCGTCTGGTGGAGTGGCTGGCGCTGCGCGTGAGCTGGTTCGACTTTGGCATGGATAAAGTGGTGGTCAACGGCGGATTCGACCTAGGCTGCAAGGAGGTTTCGCTGGGCGGACGATTGTTCTCTCGCCTGCAAAGCGGGCGCGTGCAGAATTACCTCCGCGTGATTGCAGCGGCGCTGGTGGTGCTTGCGGTGTTTCTGCTGTGGGGGAGCCGCGGATGATCACGATCCTGACGCTGCTGCCGGTTGCCGGCGGGTTGGTGATTCTGCTGCTGGGACGTTCGCGCGGAGCCGCGCGCGCGCTGGCGGTGACGATTGCGCTGGCGTGTTTGGCGATTGCGTTGTGGATCTGGCATGGGTTTAGTCCGGCGGCGGCAGGTATGCAGTACGAGGTGTGGCTCGACTGGGCTCCGTCGCTGGGGATGGCCTATCACGTGGGCGTGGATGGGCTGGGCGTGCTGATGCTGGTGCTGTCGGCGATGGTGGTGCTGATGTCGCTGGCGGCCTCGTGGTCGAACGAGAAACAGGGTCCGCTGTATTTCGCGCTGGTGCTGTTTCTGGAAGCGGGGCTGTTCGGGACGTTCACAGCGCTGAACTTCGTTCACTGGTTCATTTACTGGGAAGTGAGCCTGATTCCGGCGTTTTTCCTGATCCGGCTGTGGGGCGGGCCCAAGCGAGCGCGGGCGTCGGCACAGTTCTTTCTGTACACGATGGTGGGCAGCGTGGCGCTGCTGCTGGCGTTTCTGGCGTTGTATCTGGCGACCGGGACCTTCGATTTCGTGGCGCTGGCGCGGCTGGCGCAGTCGGGACAACTCACGACGGATCTGGCGCAGAATCTGCGCTGGGGCGCACATGGCGGCGAGGCGGCGATGGTGCTGTTCTGGGCTGCGTTCCTGGGATTCGCGGTGAAGACGCCGGTCGTGCCGTTCCACACGTGGCTGCCAGATGCGTACGCCGAAGCGCCGAGCGAGACAACGATGCTGCTGACCGGAGCGATGTCGAAGATGGGCGTGTACGGCTTCCTGCGGATTCTGCTGCCGATTTTTCCGCAGGAGATGCAGCGGGCTCTGACGCCGCTCTTGTGGCTCGCCGTTGCGACGATTGTGCTTCCGGCATTTGCCGCGTGGGTGCAGAAGGACCTGAAGCGGACGTTCGCGTACTCGTCGGTCAATCACCTGGGCTACTGCGTGCTGGGCGTTTGCGCGGCGGCGAAGCTGACGGGAGCCGGGCTGGCGCAGGAGAAATCCGCGGCGCTGACCGGCGTGATGCTGCAGATCTTCAGCCACGCGCTGACGGCGGCGGCGTTGTTCTGGTTCCTGACGCTGCTGGAGCGGCGGAGTGGGGTGCGCGGGATCGACGAGTTTGGCGGGCTGCGTAAGGTGGTCCCGGTGTTTTCCGGGCTGATGGGCATTGCGATCTTTGCGTCGCTGGGGCTACCGGGGCTGAACGGATTCCCGGGCGAGTTTTTGATTTTCAAAGGCACGTTCCCGCTGGTGACGTGGGCGACGGCGGTGTCGGTGCTGGGACTGCTGATGACGGCGGTCTTTTTGCTGACGGTGATTCAGAAGGTTTTTTCGGGGCCGGTGAATCCGCGCTGGGAGACGATGCCGGATCTGAGCGCGCACGAGCGATGGCTGTTTGTGCCGGTGATCGCGCTGATGCTGGTGGTAGGGCTTTATCCGCAGGTGATCACGGTGAAGATTGCCGCTACGGTCGGGCAGTGGACGACGCCAGGACAATCCACCGAAGTGCTGGATATGGCTGCACCCGCGCCGACCTTTTCGCCGGGCGCGCAAGCTGAGGGGACTCGCTGATGCTGGCGTGGACGATTTACGTCTCCTTCCTCGGCGCGCTGGCGTCGCGGCTGGCGCCATCGAAACGAGTGGCGCGCGTGCTGGCGTTGCTGACGGCGCTGATTGGGCTGGGGATCGGTGTGGCGGCATTGGTTCACTGGCAGCCGGGACAATTTGTGACCGTGGTGGACGTGCCGTGGATCCCGCAACTGGGGATCGATTATCACCTGGCAGCGGACGGGATCAGCCTGGTTCTGCTGCTACTGACGGGGATTGCAGCGACGGCGGGGATTTTGTTCTCGTGGAATATCGAGCGCCGCACGCAGGAATTTTTCGCGTTTTATCTGGTGCTTATTGGCGGAGTGTACGGCGTTTTTCTGAGCTTCGACCTGTTTCTGCTCTTCGTGTTTTACGAGATCGCGATTATTCCGAAGTATTTCCTGATCGCCATCTGGGGCTCGGTGCCGCGCGGTGCGAAGGGCGAGCACGCGGGGTCGCAGCGGGAATACGCGGCGATGAAGCTGGCGCTGTACTCGTTTGCGGGATCGGCACTGGTGCTGGCGGGGATGGTGGCGGCGTGGGTGGTTTCCGGCGGCCACACGCTGAGCCTGGAGGGACTCTCGCAAGCTGCATTTCCGGCGCACTTCCAGATGTGGGCGTTTCCGATGGTGTTCCTTGGGTTCGCGGTGCTGGCGGGCATGTGGCCGTTCCATACTTGGGCGCCGACGGGACATGCGGCGGCACCGACGGCCGCGTCGATGCTGCTCGCCGGCGTGGTGATGAAGCTGGGGGCCTACGGATGCCTGCGCGTGGCGATGATGCTGTTCCCCGCGGGTCTGGATCCGTGGGGATTTCACGTACTCGGGTTCGGATCGTGGCGCGATGTGTTTGCGGTGCTGGCGCTGATCGGGATTGTTTACGGGGCGAGCGTGGCGCTGGTGCAGCGGGATTTCAAGTTCGTGATCGGCTACTCCAGCGTGAGCCATATGGGCTTTGTGCTGCTGGGGCTGATGACGTTGACGCAGATCGGGCTGGACGGCGCGGTGCTGCAGATGTTCTCGCACGGCGTGATCGCGGGGCTGCTGTTCGCTGTGGCCGGGCGGATGGTGTACGACCGTACGCATACGCGTCAGCTGAGCGAGCTGTCGCCGATGCGTCTGGCGCGGGTCATTCCATTCGCGGCAGTGACCTTCATCCTGGCCGGAATGGCGTCGATTGGGATGCCGGGGTTCAGCGGATTTGTCGCGGAGTTTCAGATTCTGGTGGGCAC
>Ga0335075_10004750_pt1 | contig 21157 bp, 18 predicted proteins | sample Lox_Sample_24_FD_206723 | JGI IMG/M metagenome (GOLD analysis project Ga0335075, IMG submission 206723) | Soil microbial communities from Loxahatchee National Wildlife Refuge, Florida, United States - Lox_Sample_2.4 | ecosystem: Environmental > Terrestrial > Soil > Wetlands | place: USA...
TATTTAACGTTGTGGTAATGGGTCGAAGTCATACGTCATTTATTTTAAGCGAATTTGTATGTGAAAACCCACTTTTCCGATGAGCCTTAACTTTTGGTCTATGCCCTGCAAGGAAATCTAGTCCCACTCTGAAAACTAGATCGTATAAATTCTATAACTATACTAATTACAATATTTATAGAAGGGTACGGCAACTGAAGCATCGTAGTGGTTGATTTCTATCAAGTGTTCACATAGTGTTTTGGTGTAAAATGGGCCATTCGCGAGAACTTATTACCGGTGACTGTAACTGCCTGACATCTATCCCACCAGCTATCAATTAATGTTTCAATAAAAGAGTCTGGAACAGCTAGCCAAGCTTCCCAAATAATCTCCCGTAGTCGATTTAGGGGAATCCTTGAAGGATCATACCTTGCCTCCCAGTAGTGCTCCTAAATCCATATCTTCATCCATGTCCACACATGCTCAATAAGGTTCAAGTCTGGGGAGTATCGAGGCCATTTAATGTAAGTAATCCCTCGTCTTTGAAGGTTCCTTTTCGTCTTTTCAGACCGGTGTGAGGGAGCATTATCCTGCATAAAGATTAGCCCTAGGTTTGCCTCCATAAAAGCTTGAATGTGGGAAAGGATATGTAAATCGTAACTGTCTGAGTTTATATTGCCCTATTTTCAGTCCCAAAATATTCCAATCCCTTTTTTCCCTTGACATATAAATCCGTGAAACATCCAGGCCGGTCTCTTTGAGTATTTATGTTGAAGATTCTCAGGAAGGTAACAGTTAGAACCATCCTTTTTCACAGTGACATAAGATGTTGTAAACGGTCCACCTATTGCTCAAACCTCATCAGAGAAGATTTGATTCTCTACTCTTTCCCTTGTCCATGTTATTACCTGTTCCTCTAAAACATCTAGTTCCTCTAAGAATCCTTTCTTTTTTGAAGCTCTTCGACAGTATCCTAACAAGTCAAAAGCTGTTCTAATAGCTTGTTCTCTAACCCTTAAAAATTCTGGAATATGTCTTAGAATAGTTTGATATTTCATTCTCCGATGAGAAGGGGATTCTAGGAGCCATAGTTCAAGCTGGTTTCTCTGTGGTGTACTAAGTAAAGGCTTCCGTCCAGCTTTAAACTTCTAAGGTGTAACTCGATGATCTCTTGCATACTCGATTTGACTTTCAGTAACCCCAAGGACTTCTCGGATTTTTAAGTGTGGTATCTTAAACTTAAGGGCTGTTTGAATAGCAATTCTGTCGTCCCTTGAAGTTGCAGGTGCATAATTATGGTGTGTAGAGCTTTGGGACTCTCCTTGGGAGTCAGGGATTTCAGGAGAGGGGGACTAAAAGCTAGGAATGTCAGGAGAACGCTCAAGGAGATGATAGAAAGGGTCAGGTTGAGCATCAGGAATGGATTGAGAAGATTCAGTCATTTTTAAGAAGATACATAGATTTTGTATATGATTTCTATTGTTTTGCTATGTATCCTTCTTAAATATTCTGCCGGACTTATTGTAGGTATGCTAGAAACTTCTATTGATTTCATTGGCGCACGACCCCTCCTCCAAAACCTGCCCTACCCCTGTAAAAATTGCCGACCAGGGTGAATAAACCGGGGGGAAGGGGAGTAGAAGTTTCCACTAGCAGCCACGTGACTGCTTCTGCACCACTTACCTCTCGCTTCTGGACACACTAGGCCTATCATAGCTAGCGGAATTTTAAAGCCCTGCGCTTGCTTACCTCCCCTGCTCCAGGGTGTTTGCACGTGAATTGTAGACTTCTGCCTGAGGATTAATCGTGTAGCGGGGCAAATCACCCCGCCGCTTTTTCCACAGCAAGGTGACATTTTCATTGTGACGATCACCAGCTCTCATTCTGTCCATCATGTCGACCTTAGTCATTGCCGAGGAGCCGTCAGCACCTCTTATGGCCCGATCTACGTCTGCTACGTCTAGAACTTCGGCGGCAGTATCATCATCGTCGTCGTCTAGACCGTCTTCTAGGGGAGCTTCGTCGACAACAGCATCCTCATCATCATCATCATCATCCAAACCATCTTCCAAGGCAGATTCGTTGACAACAGCAACGACGATAGCCAAGTTAGAGCCTGGTAAGTATTAGCCTACTTAGCAGCATATACGCAAAAGCTGATGATATCTAGGATCCGCTATCGTACAATACACAACTATTCCTGCTCTCTTTCAGCGTATCCGCTATGCCACCGAAGAGTCCATCACCGTCCACAGCATATCTTCACAAGAGTTTACTAAGTTTTTCGAACAAAGAGAGGAACAAGAAGGCACACCTTGCAACTTCCGCATATGGCTATATAGAGCTGACACGAAATGTATGATTATCACGATTCCAACAGCAAAACATGAAGGCCTTCATAAAGGCCTTGATGATCGTCTCTATCGTAATACTGTTTTAATGGGCTTAGATCGGGAATTTTTTTCCATTGGTTCTACGACATTCAAAGACAGAGATGCAAATGGAAATATTATTTCGGAGGGAGAAGGGGACTCATGTCGAAAACCAAGGTCAATGCGAACAAACGAACTGGATTATCCAACATTAGTGATCGAGGCTGGTTGGTCACAGACTCTAAAGGAATTACGAGAGAAAGCAAGGTGGTGGTTTGATAAGTCTAATGGATATGTGAAAATTGTTCTCCTTGTCAAGTCGTCTCCAGGATCGAACCATATTCGAATAGAAAAATGGAAGCGTGCTCCCGCTTCTCGTCCAGGAGCAACAACTACACGAGCGGCTCCTGCTATGACGCCACAATGTGTTCACGTCGTTGAGATCGCCCGAGCAGCTGGCATTAACAATGGCCATCCAAATCAATTCGACCCAGCATCCTATGTGGTGACCAGCGGTCCTCTACAGTTGGAATTCATAGACATCTTCCTCCGACAGCCAGCACCACTAGGAGAAGGAGATTTGATACTTAGCAATACAATTCTACAAGAATATGCGGCTGACCTCTGGGGAGCCTTGCAGTAGAATGAGGCGGATTGTAGTCTTTTCTTTCCTTTCCTCTCTAACTACCTAGTCTAGAGACTTAATAGAAGTACATGATTCTATAACTCTGTGTATATGTGTCTATGTTTAATATCTGTAGCAGGTAACTTAAGGCCATGCACTCTACCTCTTGTAGCTATGCTTACAGGCTCCGCCTTCCTCATAGTCAACCACACCATGAATTAGCTTGCACGCGACCTTACAACGCCAACTTCTCAACTGCAACATCACCGCTACAATGGCCTGCAAGTTCACAGTCAATTCAGCCATTCAGGCTTGCCTCCTCCAGGCGTCTCGACGCCTGCAACTATTTCCTCAGCGAGTTGTTTCATTTAGGTCTGTCTACGAGCGTGGACGCCCCAACCTTGGCCAGCTTAGGTTTCCGCTGATTCTCAGCTCCCGATCCTACTCAGAATCTACTTCCACTCCTAAGAGCTCGCAATATTCTAAGCATACGGATAAGAACTGGTCACTCCCTAGCTGGATTGCACCAAGCTTGGGCGGGGCCATTGTCACGGCTGTTGTTGTAAGTCTTGGCTTTGTTTGTTTTACATTATTTGAAGAGTGCTGATTACTAAAGGGTCTCGTCGTATATTCCCAGCAATTCCAGATCAAAGATCAGCACGAAGAACGTCAGAGACGTGCACACGAATCTGCACGCGAATCTACAATCTATAATACGCTAAAGATGGGACCTGAATTTCCAGAAGAGATTAAAAATATTATCTCACGCGATATCCGCAGAATCTCGTTTTTACTCCCTTATTGTTGGAGAGCACGGAACTGGAAAGACAAGTCTGATTCAGCTCACGGTAAATAGTTTGAAAGAGCCTAAGGGCGTAGTATACGTCAATGTCCCTATTCAGAACGAGTCATCAATTGACTTTACCGAAGCTATGCAACAGGCTCTTGGATGGAAACCGGATCCGGTTATCGATTCCGACAAATGTAACTAAATCATTTCCCATTAGGATTACTTAAGGCTAATAGTTTAATAGCGTTATCTTTCAAAGAGATTTAGGAAGTGTTTTTTCATGCTGCTATCAAGTTCAAGCACGAATTTAAGAAAATCCCAGTCTTAATTATCAATAATGCGAATAGACTCGCTGAGAATCAGTTGAAGCTTCTCGAGCAGATTTAAGACTATGCAAAGCTTGCTGCAAACGAAGGGACTGCCACCATCGTGTTTGTGTCTAGTGAAGGCCGCGCACCACGTCGTATGATGGGTATGTTAAACTTGTATATAGTCTTATTTGTTTATGAATAGTTATGTGCTAACTAAATCTTATAGAGAGAAGCTCATGGTCAAGACATGGGAGGATCCTCGAAATTGGTGATGTGAGCAAAGAGGAAGCTCTTTAGTACCTCAAACTTCGGAAGGTCGATGACAGGCAGGCAGCTGAAATTTATCATCTTGTTAGTAGCCGCATGATTCACCTTAAGTGGGTTGCAGATGAGATCCAGCGCTAGAGCACACTTCAAGATATGTGTATAGTATGTTCTATTAGAAACGGAATTAGTTTCTCACCGCTTTCTAGATGTGCGCAAGGGTATGTTCTGTGACACTGAGAGTCAACTTAAAATTGCTGGAATGCTTCCTTGTAGTCGTTATCACAAAGAAGGAGCGGCGGTTATGTATGAGCTTTTCAAGAAGCGATCCATCTCTTATGCTGCCTATTCTAATCTGGTGGACCCTGAAATTGGAGACAAGTTGCTAGAATCAAATGTGTTCGCCCTCCATTTTGATTCTGGCAAGGTTACCTTTCAGTCGACTCTGATGGCGCGAGTTTGCCAGCAAATGCTGGTTGACTGGAAGAAGATATGATAAGCAATGACGTGTAAGACTAGATTCTTCGAGTAAGAATCTCATACTCGCATTCACTGTACATAGTCTTGTGTAAAATAAAACCTATAAGCTCTTCAAGATACTGCAACAGGCATACATAAAATATAAAATGATCAGGGTCACACTCTGACCTTCGGTGTCGGCCAGCCTTCAACGTTGACATCTCTAGGTCTTCCAGTCACCACCATTACTATCACTACTGTTATCCAACCCCGCTGTCCCTCCCACTACCACTTACCGCGCGCTCTCCTTTTTCTCCTCATGCCATGATATCATGCAGGGTTATCCTGTTGTATAAGTTACATGTACTTACGTAAAAGCAGCCTACAAATACGCGCCTCTTCTGTAGCTTTATTCGCCACAGTCTCGCCTTACGGCACCATTGCAACCTGGTAGCAATGCTCACGACGCGTTGAGGACCTCATCAGCGATTGAGAACCTCATTACACGGTACAGAGCTTACTAACTAAACTCAGGGCGTTGACGCAAACCAGCTGCAGTCAAGTTCCTGGCATCAAGCCCCACAGAATACAGTTAAAGTGACAGCGTCGCTTTAATTCACCACCCGCCATTACTTTCACTTATACATTTTATCGACATCTTCGATCTCAAAATCCTTGATCAAGATTATCAGCGACGTCGAGTTCCCTTCACTTTCTAAGCTCCGTACTGCAAAAGGCAGTACAGACGCCACTGTTCATTACTCTTACGCTCCTTCCACACTCACGCGTTTATTTAGGCAGCGCCGTGAACCGTTGTCAGCTTGGCACTCACCGTTATGTAAGTACCGGCTCCAGAACAGCTCATAGAACTTGCTACGAATCTAAGCAACTTTCTCAATACAGGGCATTCGTATTGGAACAGCTTTGGCAAACGAGACAAGAGATCTTATTAAGAAACACGCTGCTTCCATTCCACAAGTACAGGTAAAACGGTCGACAAGTCGAAATCAGAGCCTTAAAGTATACACATATCCTGTGGAGTGGGCCACGACGAAACGATCCTTCATCACTGCTCTCGACCAATTCAAACAAGCGATACTTGACATTACAGACCCAATACCCTCCCAAGAGAAGCCTTTACATATACAAACCTCCGAGTCCTCACGCTCCCAAGATACTGAGTTGCTGCATTCACAGGACACACATATCCCAGGTGAATTTCCAGAACGCACACCAAGACAGCCTCCTGTAGCACCGTCAGTGCCAGTTTCCAATCCGCATAGCAAGGAAACTCATAGAACTTTCAGGGACAGAACAATGCTAACGTGTCATATCAGAATCAAATATCTCTGCCCTCAAGTGGTCACGCCCAGCCCTCCCAGCTGCAGCTCACTGCAGGAAAAGTGTCAGGTTCACAGCATGAACGATAGCAGCCGTCTTCTTACAATCCACAAGCACGGAAGCCTCAGCATGCCTCCGCTGCGAATCCGGATCCCGACGATGGGATACAGCATTCACACAATAAAAGCACGTTCTATAGTGAAGAACCCCCACTAGCGCTTTGGAGAAGAACCCGAGGCGTGGGAATACGATCAGCAAAATGATGACAAGGAGCCTATAGAAGGGAACTCATCGTACAGTACAGTAACCCTACAACAGAATCCATCGAGACTGAGCTAGCCAAATCTTTGAATTATCTCTAGATTCTTATCTACAAGATTCTCAGCATCCTCAACTATTACCTTCACAAAAAGGACCTCCATCGTTTTGAGGCATTCGCGTCAGTCGACCGCGCTAATAACTGCCAGAAATTGACATATAGTTGCCTTAGGCTAACTGTTCATCCACGGGGCTGAGAAGAGCATGGCGGGTGTATTTATGTCGGGGTAGTTTCAGAGGACCCACCAGGTAAGGTCCAACCACCAACAATTACCCAGCACGTTTTTTCAAATAAGCAGTTTTTACCCTAGACAAAATTAACAAGCCACATTAATATTTATAATTATTATAAAAGCTAATGCAAATAAAATATATTGCTATAAGCATATATAAACTAAGATAGTAGTATAGAAATAAACTGCAAGATAGTAAGAATCAAAAAACGTGGGGTGGCGCAGATAACGTGGTAACTAGTTGCAAACGGGTTTCAAACTAGTTGATTATTTAAGAAGAACGGTAAAGAAGGTCTTAATAAGCTCTTAATCTTTTTTTGTTTAGGTGCAGGAAAATATTGTACTATAACTTTTAATTATTAACTAGAAAGGTATAAGTTAATAGTAAATAATAGTTTTTAATGTATAGAGCTGGCCTGCGGCGACTCTCACCTCCCTGTAGTGCAAGCTGGGAACCTGGAAGCATTGCTTTTAGGGCTAAGAAGAGTCTACGGCCTTTAGACGATTACGAATACTCTTATGTGCGCAGTGCGATTGGTGTAGTAACAGTAAGATTATTTAAGCCTTCAACCTGGCTATAGCAATACAAGGTCCTTGCCTCTAGTATTATACTACTTCCAAGCCATACTTTGACTGGCAAGTAGGAATAGGGTTCGATTTTGAGGAAGGAGGATGCGAACGTAAGGATTAAGGACCTTAATAGTCTAAGCACGATTCTTTAGCATTATTTGACACTTTTAACATCTACCTGCAAAATATAGTTGCAATAACAATTCATATCGCTTGATAATAACAACTATAAGACGATCTAACTACACCTTCTGTGACGGCACGTACAAAATGCTATTCAATGAAGAAAAGAGCTCTGTAGATTGCACTATCGAAGATACTAAGCTACAGAAAGAAGAACAGGAAGGAAGGGAGAGTCGTGGCCTTAAGGGCCTCTGCTCCTCTAGTGTGAAACACCAAGTGTTGTGGGTGTGTCTCAAGTCAGGTGATAGGAGGCAAGAGCCGAGCCGAACCGTCACACCTTCTTTGTACTTATACGACTATTCGAAATGGTTTGTTTAGTATAAAAGGATATAAGGATATGCTATAACATTCTATTTGAGGACCTACATTGTTCTTTTAGTTGCACTACCTACCTGCTAGACGTTTTTAGTACGACCCTATAGATCTTAAAGCTGCATTGCTTTATAGTTACAACATCAAGTAATAAATAATAAATTAATCAATATATATAGCTTATATTGCAATTATAAACTTGCTATTAAGCGCTAAAATGTATAGCATATAGTTTAAGCTGTTATACATATTAGAACGCTATAAAGCGTGGTTTCTCTAGCTAGCTAATACTAGTAATGTGCGTATTGGTGATTCTACGTTCGGAAACAGAGGTTGCCTGTTCGCGTAATTCGCTGCTAAGCCCGCGCGGCCGCTCTAGTTCCTCGCTGCTTGATCGTGCCTTAAGCGAGCCGACAGGGTAAGGCATAAGAGGCTTCATCGCCGGGGTCCGTGTGTACTGTACGTAAACTGCAGCAACCATTTTGAAATCTCTAACCGTCATTTGTGGAACTGTGCGCGGTACCTGCCTACCGTGTGCTATTCTAACACGCCTGTGACGTTCGCTTGACCCCTTTGCACCACAAAACGGACACGGCTCGTCTCAGATGTCGCAATGGACCTTGTATAAGATCACGAAAAGATCAGACTTACGTGGAGCGTGCGACGACTTTCTGATTGTGAGAGATCAAGCTGCGGGCGTCGCTGGAGCGTCTTCCACGGTGAGCGCTGAGCTTCATGTAAACACCAGCCTCATGTCTATCTTAAATCCACGGATAGATCTCATCGCTGATGTGTCTAAGACAGACATAAATTTCCTTCGGAGCCTTGGTAGGAAGCTTTCCCAAAATCTGAGCGTTTTACTAACAAGGTAAAATAGAATTGCTTTCACTTTGCCACTAAAGTCTCTTGTGTTGCAATCAAGTGTATTTACAATGGTATGTTACTCTACTTTACAAATCTCAACCACCATTGTCTAAGATGGCAACTCAGGCGACAGTAACAGCGACAACCTCGACATATCTACGGTATATAGAGCAGTATAGCTTCTATGAACTTAGTCAGGAGACTTTTGTCGATGCTGTATTATACTTATGTATAACAGCAACGATGATCCCAGATGCTGAAGTCGCTTCAGAAATCCCAATTACACTTCTCGACTCATGGATCAATTGCTTCGTCAATCAGTACCAAGCATATGTAACGCAGCTCGAAAAGGGCGACGCTAGCTTATCCCCACATGCGTATTGGAAAGAGACAAGAAAGCATTTGGATGCCGGAACCAGTAATCCAATCCTGGATTTCGACAGTGTCCTTGAGATCGAAGGAGAGAACACGCAGCGGTCGAAGGAGATTAAGGATATTTGTGTTGACGCTGCAGATGAAGTCTTGGAGCGGAGATATATGCCAAAAACAATGCCATTAGCATCCCGGCGATTACCAGCAACTCTATCTCTTAGCGATAGCGTCCGCCGAGCGGCTATAGATAGACTGTTCCATGGACATCCCCCCAAGCTTGCCGTGGGCCCACAGGACCTTGAAGATGACACAGTACAAACCAGTGCAGGTATTGTGGCGTATCAGCGGTGGAGAAAGTCAGCAATGGCTGCACATCAGACCATTATTGCAGATTATGTCGATGCGGGGCTCAAAGAGTTTGCGGAAAAGAACGATATACTAGCTTTCTGGAGGCTCTACCATGGATTCGTATCAGGACTCTGCGATGGTTGGTGAAGATTTAGTGTGTGATACTCCGCTTATGCAGGTGCTAGTGGATAAATCAAGATCGTAGATGCTAAGAAAATAAGTTAAGAATGCAAAGCTACATTGCGAGGCAATGCTAATAGGATTGCATTCACAGTATATACAGGGTTGTATTTGTTTTGGGAAGCATGAGTACAATACCAGTCTATGGCTATGTGAAATTTCTAGCATCACTATTAAATAATTCATCGGAATTTTGCAAGTACTACCATTCCCACTCACAAGCGCCCAAATTGCTTTGCTATGCAGAGATCAGCCAAAGATTTCTGCCGATAACCTTACCCATCCTTTCTCATGCACAACCAACTTCAGACAACATACCAATTAAGAATTCCATGACATGTGCTTGCTTTGCACACATTTGCGTCAACAAGCAAGCTTTCGACCCTTCTCAGACATACATACATGAAATAGTAAGCCTGCATAACTTTTACTCTAATATTCGCGGTGAAGCTCAAGTACTGACGTTTGAAGGGAGGAATTGTCCGATCTAAGAGCATCCCCTGCAACAACTACTACAACATTATACGGTGACAGGCCTCCCTGTACTGACTCGGCAGCATGGGTTGGGACGACGTCTCACTCTCACTCTTTGGAGCGGTAGATGATGGTCGCCTTATGGAGTGGGTTACAGGAGTTACCGTTAAGCCGTATCTAGACGAACTACAACATCACATCCCATTTGGAGAACCAGATGGAAGAAGGGGGGCAGACCGGTCTACGATTATTCGACTATGTGTCGAAAGTGACAATGCTAAAGATGGAAAGTATACAAGAGACCGTCCTCCAAACTACACAGTGTTCACAAGAGCAGAGCGATACGCTAGGGCGGTAGGCCTCATTGTAAGGGAGAACTCCTATGACGGATGTATTCTCAACAAACCAACGCTTACGTACTCCAAGAAATGCGAAATTGTGCTAGGTATGATCAGCCTGGTTCGACAGGAATCAAGCAAAGCAAGAAGGGGCCGGTTCAACCCAGAGAGAGACCAGGGTGAAACCGCAGAAGCCAAATCTTCTAGGACACTACTTCCTTCTATTGAAATTCTAAACAAAGAGCGCTCGCAGATAATACTGAATGAGCAGATTTTGCTTTTACATCCCTCCGGCATTCACAGGAAGACTACCCACAAGCAGTTACAGATGTGGGCAAGTTTGCCAGCTGATGAGGGAAAATTCCGCGAGCTCATTAAGTTACATGAGGGATACCTGTCCGTCATCGAGAAGAGAATTGTTGCAAATCTTGATATTGCTGGAGCAGCATCAATTGATAAAGATTTGGCACCCAGAACAAGAACATATATACTCGATAATCTGCAAGGAGATTCTCTAGTCGAAGAATACAAGTCGATCAAGTCGGAATCAATCATCTACGGTGTCTTGCGCGCGTCAAATCAAAGAGAGTTGGACACTATGCAAAGAGCACATGAGTATTTTGGTATCCACGCCAATAAAGGTGAGCACATTGGCTGTTCTGATATACCCTTGTGAATGCAATGCTAACTCTCCATATTAGGCCCACAATACACGGAGTGCTTAGTGATGCTTGGTATCAGCGATGGAGAGCAGCCATGGCTGCCCGGCACATCGACTTCGTGCGTTCTTTTCCCCTTCCAAGTGCAGGGAATTGCCTGGCTGTTGCAAATGTCGCTATCCCCGATCCGCGGAGCCATACTGGGTGATGATATGGGCCTAGGTAAAACTTACCAAGCGTGCGGGCTTATTCAAGCTCTTGTGAACGCAAGAGCGAAGGAAGAGGATCCAGCATTGAAGTATGGAAAAGCAAAAGTCTCATTGGTTGTGGTACCACCAATTGTACTATCCCCCTGGCAGGACGTACTCAAATCCAACTTCCCAGCTTTAACGGTCAAAGACTATGGCCCAGGAACACCATTTCTTACAGCAGCAGACCTCCCAGAAGGAGAGACGGCGGCGTCATACATCGTACTTACGACCTACCCAATCATGGAGCGCCACTCACTGAAGGCCAAAGAATCATGGCAAAAGACAAATCCAGATGTAGCTTGGCCACAGGATTTGGCAGGATTAATTGGTACGCTCGTGCTTGACGAAGCACAGAGCATCAAGAAGGCTCAACATTCTGTGAGATGGTCAGCACTGAAGCTGCTTAATGCAGAAAGGACCATCTGCATGACAGGCACGCTGTTCGACAATGGTGTAGATGATATCAGTGGGCCTCTCGCGTTGATCAGTCAAGATAACCTATGGGCCAAGCTGAAAACTCATGTCAAGGAGAATCCTTTCAATTTTGACTCTGACGATGAGCGCGCTGCACTCCAGTGTACGACAGCGGCGCTGGACAGCTGGGTAAAACGTTGCAAGGATCCAGTGACAAAGGGATTATGGCTCCAAAAAATTCTTCGCCAGTTAATGAGGAAAACGACATATGAAACAGTATTTCGCGGCCGCAAGATTGGTGAGGCGGTCCCTCCAATGCGACAGACTCTAATAGAGCTTCACCATCAACCGGAAGTGCTCAAACAATATCAAGCAGTTGCAGGAGAACTAGGGAAGCACCTGATTACTATGGAGGAAGGAGCCAATGGGCAACTCGTTGCTCGTTTCCACATGGACGTGCATCGAACGCTCACAGTCATAAACCTCTGGTATCCGCTACATCATATAGCTAAAGATTGGCACGTAAAGAGAGTACAAGAGTTTAGGAAGACAAATGGTGACCTTAGAGCATTCTTAATGCTCATGATCAATGAATCACCATACAAATGGTCCAGCTCGAAGCCTATCTACCAGTGTACCAGTGCAGAGTTAGTAGCGGAGGTTGGTACAACTTCTCCAATTATCAGATTCACACTTTCGGTGGTACGCAATATCGTCGTTGTTCTGCGAAGGAAGTTACTTATATGGACGGATTATCCACTTTCCCAGCTTTTCATGGAGTTGGTTAGTTCTTAATCATTGAACGCTTTATAGTAGTAAACGCTAATAAGGTGTCACTTTATTTAGGTTCTCGATGCGTCAGCCATTATCACAACGTCGTTGCACTCCGGATTGAAATGGAAAGATAGAAATAATGTCATTCGGACGTTTAATGCTGAGTCGTCGCTACTGCAAGTCCTAGTCATGAGTACACTCGTAGGCAACGTGGGCATCAACCTTCAACACGGGTGTAGTGATCAGATCATGCTTGGTACTACAGCTTCAGATCCGCAGGAGCGACAATGTCTGGCACGTATCCATAGGTTCGGGCAGACTAGGGAAGTCACAGCTTGGAAACCGGTAACAAAAGACTCCTACGCGGAAGCGCAGCGACTCAAGCGATTCTTGAAAGTGGTGGCAGACCTTGTTGCTCACTTAGACATTAACAGGCTAAAAGGTGACAGTCATATAAGCATGTTCAGTCTAGAATATGACATTGGCCGAGAGATCGAGATATTATGGCAGGAGCTGCAAGGAACTGTCGGGATGCCTCACGATACAACTTGGCTACGTCGGCCTGAAATTTTTAGTATTGAAAGGGATGAGGAATGATATGCAGTTTTAATTGCATTCACAGGCAGGATTTACACTATCAAGCCATCTAAACCCTTTTCCCCAATCGTGCTCGTATCCTCCCAATCTGGTGACAGTAAAATTACAAGCTTCCAGCGTCCTGTGAATTCCGCCTCCTTGAAAACCTTGACCAAGGCGCCAACAAGTTCTGACCGGCGTTCTTGATTTTCGATTTCCCGAGAGGTAACCAGAGATTTAAGGAGACTGGCAAAGTCTAAAATCAGCCCAATGTGACCCCAGGATGCTGCAATTCGCAGGCAACTTCGCAGCATGGAAACCACATCCGATGCTTTAGCCATATAGAGTGCGATGCCCGAGGCACAACTTTCAACCTCGCCGTTTCCGCCGTCCTTCAGGATAGCAAGCCTTGGTAAATAAACGAGGGCAGATGTGTCTCCAGTGATTCCACCATCGTCTATCGAGGCGGCGGCGGTGGTGGATTTCCGTAGGCCTTCTGGTATGCCGTGTGTAGCTGGTATATCTGTGGAAACCCACGCTCCGAAGACAATTATTGGCGGTTCTATCTGCCAAGGGATTGCTGTTAATATCTCTTTCGTCCTGAAAAATGTTGACAGAGGCACTGGGAACAATTCCACACTGGTTTTGTGAAATTTTGCTCCTTCTGGAAATGCTGGTAGGGGCGTATTGCAGTCGACGTCCTCAGTTCTGAATATTATAGGCATTCTGATCTCATCCGGCCAGGACCGTAAAATTGCTTGTATTGCAATGGGCACAACATGCAATGAGTTTCTTTTTTCCATGGCTGAAGACGTAGGTTCGAGTGTAGCAGAGAAACTGGGAGGTTCTGTATGACCAATGTGATCTGAGGAAGAGGCCCTAGCAAACTGGAAAGCGGCTCCTGAGTCGAGCAGATCTAAGTGAGAATTGATTAGTGTTTCAGAAGCCAGGTCAGGAGAGATTCGATCATTACTGTTGCGGGGACCAGCTGGTTTGCGTTTCTTGCCGGCACTGATCGACGGATTAGTATCATTTGTTGGAGTTATATAATGTTCCAGTAGTCGATCTTGTGGATGGCTTTGGCTGACGAATAGTGATTGCTCCTGTGACATTTGCTCATCTTCTTCAGGAGCAGAGTGGGAATCAGCCTGACCACTCATACTTGCTGTATATGCCATGGGTTAGCATTTATTGCATTCACATGCACTGTTACGGACAGGCTCACCAACGTACACTGCCCTTTTACTCTCTCTAAAGATGTTCTAGCTCTGTAAGAGTAGAAAGAAAAAGGCTTCTACTTCTGAGAGTGAAACTGGAGCGTGGCTTTGTAAAAAAGAGTTGTTTTTATACAGGCGCCGTGAGAGAAGTATGAGTAAGCATTCGTTGACGAGATTAGGAGATTGGCAAGTCAATGTTCGGAGCAATTTTGGGTGCTCTGTTTCATAATGCTATTTAATAGCGACGTATTTCACATTCGAAATTTCTGCACCTTTGGGACTGACTCATTGAATCATGAGATGGATAAATTCAATTCAAGCGGTAATTTCTTATAAAATGCGGATCACGTATAAGATTGGACATTGAACAACATAAGGGCGTTACGAGACTACACAGACAGGTCATTGATCAGATCATATTCCATTTGGGTGGTGATTTGAAATTGAACAGCGGTATTTGAACTCGAAGTGAAAATGCAGCTATGCAGTGTAATATCGCTCGCTGTTCCACTGTATCATCGGAGATATGAACCGCTAAACCACAGGAAAATAGTCAGGAGGAAATGCGATGAAACCAGCTGGCTTCGTCAACCACCTCTCAACCTATCGAAACAACCTTGTTATTTATCTCTGCCCTTCTTCAGCTCTCAGTTCTCGTCTCCGCCCTCTGATGTGTCTAGTGATTCAAGTGACTTGATAGCTTTGCCTAGGTCATCGTCTTTTCTAAACAGCGTATCTGTGTTACTATCGCCAAAGATATCACCCCCAACGCAGAGTAGTATCAAGTTTGTATCATAGTTTTCGCTACCTTTGATTTGTTCAATCAAAGAGTTTGCAGCTTGTGTCAAAGCCTTGCGATCTATAGCTGTGTTATTTTGATGCTATCGGCCACAAGGCATAGATTTTGACTTACAGATCTTATCCTCAGCCTCCAGCTCCGATACACGTTTCTGGAGGGCACTAATTGTGCCAGCTCTTGCTCCGCTGATGCCACTACCTGTATTGATCGTATTGAAACTGATAGGAGAGCTCGTCGGAGGATTTCCTAGGACAGTGGATTTGACGAAAGACTCAGTCGTTTCCATTGCTGCATTGCGAGCACCGAACTTCAAGAATTTTAGTGAGCCTGTGAACGCAATAGGGAAGGAGAGCCTACCTTAGAGAGAAATACATTCCGTCTTATGGCCTCGCTACTTCGTAAAGCCAACGAAGCGCTTTCCAAAAAGCAAAATCCATTTTTCTTGATCAGATCCATGGCTTCATTGGGAGAACAGAGAGGTAGATCCACGACGACGTATATAGCACCTTGATAATTCGTGGCCGGATTGCCCCATAGCCTCTGATCCATCCGGACGCCACTTGACCCTCCTTTGGGCTCTTCGAAATTTGCACCCCAGAATTTAGAAGCAGACTTGATATCGTATCCCACACTAACGATTAGGCCAACAACTGCTGCAGATAGGTTTCGATAGAATGGTATATTGGCTTCAATATCTAAGGCAGTCATCCCTTTAACGTCGGCGTCGTACGGGAGATACGTCTCGACGGCTCCTTCTTCTCCAGGGTTCTTATTATCACTGCCGATGTACTTCGGCCATGCCGATCTATCGTCGCTTAGCCCCCCATATGGATCTGGCAAAGCTGACAGATCTCGTAGAGGAATAATTCCTGAGCTACGACTTCGCTTCTTCGATGCCGAACCAGGAGTTGAGTTCATCCTGGAGGCTTTAGAAGGACCCAGTGCTATGTGAGTATCAGAATCTCACATCCAAAAGTAAGGTGGATGATATGTAGCTCTGGCGTTGAGGGTGTGAACGTATTTGATATAGACATGCAGAGAACTTGTTACGAGAATGCGTCTCTCTGGACAGATGAATTCAGAAGCAACGATAGCAAGAAATAGAGGCTTACCACTAGGTTGTGTTATGTTGTTCAGATACGACAAGGTACGCCTGAGTTTGAAAGGCAACTTCTGAGCACCAGAAGGTTTCACAGGATCTCGAGAAAGCAGATCGCAGAGAGATAAGCGAGGTCCAATAGCCAATGCTCACTATGTTTCAGTTTGGAGTTTGGAGGGAAGATACACAAAGCGGAAACAAGTCTAGCGGTAACGCGCGCTGCATGTAAACAAAGCTGGAACATCTAGACGAGCAGTCACTCCCATATGATAATCAACAAGAGGGAATCGAAGATAACCAACTTAAATCATTACTCTTGAAATATCAGAATGTGCAAAATTATGTACAGATATAAATCACTGGAACTTATTGTATTTTGACAAAACGTTGACTGGCTGCTGGAATGTCAAATCACCCATTTTCCAATTTAATACTAAAAGGTACTTATATATGATGGCCGCATAGCATCAGCTAGCCCACTCGAGTCTTAAGAATAGATTCGTGTGATCAATCTAGCATATATACAACTTGAAAATGTCATATGTGAGAGCATAAACGACGCTAGGAATTTTCGAGAACTTGGGAGATCCTGCTGTCAAAGTAGGCCCTGCCAATTGCATTCACAAGCATGCAAATATTTATAAGGATTTATTTTAGTCTAAAGAACAGATGAAACCAAGATGAAGGAAGATCGGTCGCCTTAGCCTTCTATAAGTAAACGAAACGGCAATTCTCGATTCTGCGTTAAAGAGAGGGTTCGCAAGGGCAAATAGGTATTGCGCTATGTAGGTCAATGAGGGCCGAGTATAGTCTCTCAACGTTGTCACCTTTAAGAATGCTGTCACCTGTAAGAACGTTGTCGCCCTTGGGAATACTGTCGCCTTTTAGGCTATCGGCGTCTCCCAGGCCATCCTCTTGACTAGCACCATCAGCGTTCGAGTCACCAGAAGCAGCCTCGGTGTTAGCGCTATCTAGCTCGTCGTCATCAAGAACAGCTGGTCTCTCTGCACACCGTTAGAGGCTGCCTGGCGTGAGGCAGAGTGGAATTGATACACCTACCTTGGCTGTCGCCTAGATCTTTAAATCTTGACAGTGCTGCGTTGACATAGCTGCTGCTTCTCTGAAGAGGTCGCTGATCGGCCGTCTGCAGTGCGTGCTTAGTTGCTTTCGAGACTTTTGCGCAAAGTAGGACGGAGGAGCGCCTCGAGGGTTGGTAAGTCGTCCTCGCTGACCACATCCTAGTCTCGGCCTAAGTTATTGATCCAAAGTCGCCCCATCTATCTAGAACTGCTACATCGAAGACTTGACTCCTCTACCCGCAACGCGGCGCCGCTGGAGGCTCATGGTCGATGTGCAGCGAAGCAAAGTATTTCCCGCCGAACAATGGGGTTATAAAGGGGGATTGATAAAACTGGACAGAATCCATGTTGACGGTGGCTATCATAGAAGAGTTTATAAGTAGAAAAAATGGAATAGACTGCGAAAATGCCGATTCTGAGTGTTTAAAGAGAGGCGATTATATAGTAGCCAGAAAGCAGCTTTCAGCTGAAAGCACCCAAGTGATGCCCAACGCTATTCAATCAGGCGACTTGCAGTTTTTCTGTTATTCATTCCACTTGCCGATTACAGCTGCCCTGCTGGTGAAAGGATACCTGCTAAACCGGCACAGCGCATGAATCTCTACTCTTTCGACTCTCCGCTTAGGCAACAAAATCAAGGCATTTTTGCTAGGATTGACACGTCCGTCAAGGCAGTGATCGGCAGAACGGGCATTATAGAATCAAATGGCTCCCCTTCATTGCAATCTGAGCCTTTGCGATCTACCTTAATGGCGGTGGATGGAGCAGCCTAGCCTTCCAACATTCTCGCTCTTTCACCTCCCAGCTCCACCTCCTTCACTAAGCTGCTCGATCGACATAGCCGGCTACAGTCCACCAATCCTCTGCTGCCACGTCGGGTGGATATCGGCCCTTACGTCTCAGATGAGAGCAGCTGACGACGCTGCAGACGTACACCCAATCTCATCCTGCAGGCGGACTGACTGGCACGATGTAACCTTTGCGACAGCTAGCGGCGCAGCAAGGCAGAATCCGTCGCCGTCGCCGCGAGGCATTTTCGCCATTGGCCTTGTCGCATAGTCACATGCATGACCTAGTAAGCCTTCCCGTTGCAATCTCCGACGTGCTTTGCAAAGAGTGTAGCAATCGCACTGGGATCATGCGTATCCGCCCTGGCCACCACAAATATGCAGGACAGGAGATGAGGGCTCGAGGATGGAAGGACGGGAGCGAGAGGTCCAGAGGTCGCGAGAGAATGGTAGAGACTGTAGTGTGTAAATTCGGAGGCTCTCGAGTAAACGGAATTGGGAACTCCAGCATTGCTCGTATACCCTCCTCTCGATTGTACTGCTGTGACGAAGATCCACAGTCATGATCACTAACACACACACTTGGCGCTTCATGCAAGCTGGGGCTACAACATCAAAGCTACAGCCCGGTCACTGGCAAAAACCCTCACGGTCCTCAGCTGCGGCGAGGCCGAACGGCCCAAGGGAAGGTCCAGGGACACCGGGTGGGAGGGATCGAGCAGCGCATGAATTAGGCCGAGTGAGAAAACCAGGAACGGGCAACAGAAAGTTGGAAAAAGACGCAGAGGGGGGTAGGACGGTATTTATGGTCGCTGAGAAAAGCAGCGAGGCTCGTGCGCCCGCGCCTTCCCTAATTAGGCGGCCGCTAAACCCAGGGACAGACAACGCAACTAAGATTACTAATAAATCCTTCTATTTTTCTATTTCTTATTTTTTTTTTTATATACTATTACAAAAAGAGCTGCTTACTCAGGAATTAGTCAGTATTAGTAAGGAATTACTAAAAAAATCGTGATTGGTCAATTCGCGGTTTGGTCTGTGACCTATATACCTGCAGTGTGTAGTAGTTGTTTGTAACGCATATCTTACAGTCCGCGACGATGGAGGAAGACATCTATTGCAGCCTAACAATCCAATGCAGGGTGTGTTGTGTAAATTGCCCTGCTACAGAGTATGCCTGGAACCATGTTGGTGCTGCGTATGCGACGTGCAAAGCCTGTAAGGGTGAGGTATATCGCTTCGCCCTGTCCGTAGACGCGTTATGTTTGTTTACCTCCTCCTCTTCATCTTCTTCCAGCAGCAATAGCGACATCGACAGCGACAGCGGACACAGGGACGCCGCTGAAACCACGGAGGCACCGCGGCCCAGGCGGGGAGTTCGGCGGACGCAGAAGTTAGTCGACAACAGCCAGACAGCGAAGGAATTGGCGGCGTCGAAGGGCCCGAAGGGCAAAGGACCCACGAGGCGCAAGCTAGGGAAGAAGGCAGCGGCGGAGGCAGAGATGTCGCAGCTGCTTGACGGCTACCAACCGCCGCCCAGAAGTGCTGTACTATTAGAGAAGTAATTAGTTAGACATAGTATAATAATAGAGTGGGGCAGACTTACCTACTACGTCATTGTGCATCGGCGATAGTTGCGGACAGTAACATACTGTCCTGAGACACGGTGGACAACTTCATTAAAACCGACAAACTTTATCAGAACCGACAGAACCGACAGCACCCTAGGAACTCCATCAGTGGAATTCAAATAGTTACACGTAGAATCTGCACATGCATCCCTACTTGCAGACTACGCACACCTAGGCTGGCTTCACGTAGTAGTTCGCATACACTATTCGCATGTGCTATGCGCACATGCGGGCCGTTTGGCAGAAAGTAGCTTAGCTAAATTAAAGTAAAAATGCTATTTTAAATGACCTATGGACTACCTTGTGAAAGCAAAATATAATGGACATGCTTATATCTGCACTGACTTCAAGTAATATCCACTGTATTCGAAAAGATGTTTGTGAACGCAATTGAAAGCCAGCTTTTTGAATGATGTTGGGGTCGTAACAGCATTAGGAGCTAACGGCAGTGGTACTGTAACTGTAAGGGGGAGCGGGACCACGTTGAACATACTCATTTGCAAAAGATGCCACCAGGCCAGCAGATACACTGCCACCATCCAGTGTGCAAGTCTGAGGGGCTGGTCCTTAAAAATCTTCGAGTGTAATAGAGCTTGGTTGTTAGTTTCATATTGCAGAGCGGGGCCCGACTGTCGCCAAGGCTAATCCCCTAGCAAAAAATTATTTCTTTAATAGTTTATAGATAGCTAAAATCATTTCAATCTACGAATTAATACATTCAAGCTGTATTGCTAACAATGTACACAATGCTGTACTAAATGCGGAAGTGGCTACAGCGCTGTAAACCGAGTTGCTGTAGGCGACTGGTGGTAATCTCTTAAGGGGTAGTAATTTTTGTTTCTAAAATTAGTGGTGTAGGTACCTACAGGCTGGTTCTCGCTAAATCCCTAGCAACCTACCCCATGATTTCTACAGTGACCCTACACTTTACATCCCCATGATTTCTACAGTGACCCTACACTTTACATCCCCATGATTTCTACAGTGTGACTGTAACTTAAAATTTAGGATAAATTTAAAAACGCTTAAATAGACGCTGGCGTTGAATCTTAGACAAAAAATACTAGCAAAAGCTAAAATGAGACTCAAGTGCAATAGGCTTTATTACGCAGCGCTGAGAATGACGAATACCAGCACGACCCAACTGCTAGCGTAGGGCTAGGATAAGCTTCTTGACGCCAGCGTAGAAGCAAGAACTAGAATAGGATCCTTAGCGCTAGCAGAACATGAACGACAGCGTAGTAACAGAGCCAGTGTGGCCCAGCTCTAGCGCATGATAGGGGGACTACAATTTCCAAAATTCCCCTGTAAAGGGATAAACGGAGTTTGTACTTTCAACTAATTATACGTAGGCTGGGGGCATGGCTCTTGCAAAGAAGTTTCCAAATGCAAGCTTAACTTAGCAGGTGTGACGGCACGTACGGAATGCTATTCAACGAAGGATGAAGGGAGCTCTGTAGATTGCACTTATCGAAAATACTAAGCTAAAGAGAGAAGAAAAGGACAGAAGAGGAGAAGAGAACTATCTATATAC
>Ga0335075_10004751_pt1 | contig 21151 bp, 22 predicted proteins | sample Lox_Sample_24_FD_206723 | JGI IMG/M metagenome (GOLD analysis project Ga0335075, IMG submission 206723) | Soil microbial communities from Loxahatchee National Wildlife Refuge, Florida, United States - Lox_Sample_2.4 | ecosystem: Environmental > Terrestrial > Soil > Wetlands | place: USA...
GAACGCCAGCGCGTGCGCCCGGCCGATGCCGTTACCCGCGCCGGTGATGACCACGACGCGTCCGGTGCACAATCCCTCGGCCATTTGATCTCCTTCACTCGGTACGCGGGCCCGTGGGGATACTTCGCCCTGGACCTTGCGCGATCTTCACGTATTAAGCATAATTAGTCAACTGTTTCTGATGTTAGCACACGGGCCGACGGTCAGCGGTCGCGGCCGGGGCGTGGTTCAGGCCCGGGCACGGTGCGGATCTGCGCCCCGACGGACAGGCGCAGCGCGCGCCGGCCGTCCGGGCCGATCACTTCCCCCTCGGCCACGACGAACCGGCGGCCGCGGTGTGTCACGCGCGCGGTCGCCGCGGCGTGGCCCGCCGCCACCGGAACTCCCCGGTAGAAGTTGAGCACGAGGTCCAACGGCAGCAGCGCCTCCCCCGGACCGGTCGCCGAGCGTATCGCGTCACTGGCCACCTCGTGGGCGATCAGGCCGAGCACTCCCCCGTGCGTCATCCCGTAGCTGTTCGCCGCGGCGGGCGGGGGGCGGAACCGCCACGCCGACTGCCCGGAGTCCGCGAACCGGCTCGCCAGGCCGGCGAGACCGTCGAGCGGGCGCCCGGCCGGTCGCTCAGCCGGGTTCTCAGGGCCGCCGAACCGGCCGGGTGTAGCGGGAGTGAGGGTCTCTGGCGGGACCTTCTGCATGGATGTACGCATGATGCGCATCGAGGCCACGCCGAGCAACTGGTCCGTCTCGTCCACGATCTCGGCCCGGGCCAGTCCTGTCTCCTCATCGACCGCGTCGGCCTCGGCCCGTCCCTCGATCCAGGCCTGGCCGGCTGGCAGCGGGCGGATGAACTCGACGCGCAGCTGCGCCGTCAGCGTGGCTCCCCCGCCTGCTATGGCGGACACGATGGCGGCCCCGCAGCAGGCATCCGCTAGCACCGCGAATGTGCCGGGGAGCAGGCCGCCGTCCGGCGCGGTCAGGTATGGCGACGCCGGCACCCTGACGACCGCGGTGCCGGCCTCGACGCTGCGCATGTCGATGCCGAGGGTCTCATAGGCCGGGATGGGAATCCCGTCGCGACCGAGCCCGCGCCGCAGGGCCTCGATCTCGCCCTCCGCGGCGGTCCCCGTCGCCGTGGGCACCCGCTGGCCGCCCATGATCCTCCCGTTGTTCTGGAGCCGTGCGCTGCCCCGTGTCGTCAGGGCCACGCTTGCCACGCACTAGCATAATAGATAAATTAATTATATGTATAGGTGTGCAGGGATGACGCTTCCGCCGCTGGCGCCCCGGTGAGCGGGCCACTGGCCGGGATCCGGGTCGTCGAACTCGCCGGCATCGGCCCGATCCAGCTCGCGGGCATGCTGCTCGCCGACCTCGGCGCCGACGTGGCGCGCGTCGAGCGCCCGGGTGGCCAGGTCTTCACGCCGCCGCGAACGGAAGTGCTGCACCGGAGCAGACCCTCGCTCGCGGTCGACCTCCGCACCCCGGCGGGTGCCGAGACCGTGCTGCGCATGGCCGAGCGCGCCGACGTCCTGATCGAGGCGTTCCGCCCGGGTGTCGCCGAGCGCCTTGGCGTCGGGCCGGAGGTGTGCGCGCAGCGCAACCCGGCGCTCGTCTACGCCCGGATGACCGGCTGGGGACAGTCCGGGCCGCTCGCGCCCCGCGCCGGGCACGACATCAACTACCTGGCCATCACCGGGGCACTGGCCAGCATCGGCCCGGCCGGCGGCGCTCCGGTGCCACCGCTGAACCTGGTCGCCGACTTCGGCGGCGGCACGATGTTCCTCGTGGCGGGGATCCTCGCCGCGCTGGTCGAACGGCAGCGGAGCGGACGCGGGCAGGTGATCGACTCCGCCATGGTCGACGGCGCGTCCTACCTGATGTCGATGGTCTACAGCCAGTACGCCGGCGGGCTGTGGCGCAACGAGCGCAGCGCGAACCTGCTGGACGGCGGGGCACCCTTCTACGGCACCTACGAGTGCGCGGACGGCCGCTACATCGCCGTCGGCGCGCTCGAGCCGAAATTCTTCGCCGAACTCGTCGCCGTCCTCGGCCTGGACGACGTGCCGGCGCAGCACGACCGGGAGGCATGGCCGCGGATGCGGGAGATGCTCGCCCGCGTCTTCCTGACCAGGACCCGCGACGAGTGGGCGGCCGCGTTCGAGGGCGTGGACGGGTGCGTCGCGCCCGTGCTCGACCTGGCGGAAGCCCCGGACGGCGCGCACCTGGCGGCGCGGGGCACGTTCACGGAGGCGTTCGGCGTCGTGCAGCCGGCGCCGGCGCCCCGGCTGTCGCGCACGCCCGGCCGCATCCGGTCAGCCCCGCCCAACCCGGGAGCGGACAGCCGGGAGGTGCTGGGCGACTGGGGGTTCGGCAAGACCGAGATCGACGCTCTCATCGCCCAGGGAACCGTTGCCGAGGACGCTGAGAATGGCGGCGCGGCGACGTGACCTCCGGTGTCGCGGGCAAGGTCGTCGCCGTCACGGGGGTGTCGTCAGGAATCGGGCGCGCCTGCGCCCGGTCACTGGCCCGGCAGGACGCCCTGGTCGTCGGGGTCGGGCGGCGCGCGGACCGCGGCGCCGCGATTGCGGACGAGCTTCGCGCCGAGGGACACGCTGAGACGCTGGCCCTACAGCGGCACCGCTCCGACGTCGGGGACGAGCTCGTCGTGCACCCCGCGCATCATCGCCAGGTACGCGTCCGGGTCCTGCGCACGCAGCCGGTACTCCTCGATCACCGGCGGGTACGTGGTGGTCAGGAACTGGCAGCTCTCGATCAGGTTGACGAGCATGCACGCGGCCTCCTCGGACGTGACCGCCGTTCGCACCGCGCTACGCGCGTAGTCGTCGGATTCGGCGGCGGCGAGCAGCAGCGGTGTCAGCATCCCTTTCGGGCAGAAGCAGCACGCGGTGATGCCCCGGGACGCGTACGTGTAGTGCAGCCATTCCGCGAGCGCGAGCTCGGCGTGCTTGGTGGCCGCGTACGCGGCCGAGACCGGGTTGCTGGTAAGCGCGTTCGAGGACGCGACGACGGCCAGGTGGCCCTCGCCTCGCTCGATCCATCGCGGCAGCAGCGACCGCGAGGCGTACACGATCGCCATCACGTGGACCTGCCACATTCGCTGCCAGGTCTCGTCGGGGGTGAACGTCGACGTTTTCGCGCCGATGCCGGCGTTGTGCACCCAGACGTCCACCTGACCGAACTCCGCCTCCACGGCGGCGACCGCGGCCCGCACCTGCTGCTCGCTCGAGACATCCGCGGTGACCGGCATGCCACCGACCTCGGCGGCGACGCGCTCGGCCGCGGCGGAGTCCCGGTCGACGACGGCGATCGCCCGCGCCCCGCGCGCCCTGGTGAGACGACAGGCGTCGGCACCAAGTCCGCTGCCGCCGCCGGTGATGGCAACCACGCGACCGGCCAGCCTCATGCTGTTACCTCCTGAGAAGAATCCTCTTACCTATTTATATTTCCTAACTTATATTTGTTCCTGTCGGCAACCCATCGAGAGGGGGCAGTCCGTGCTGAAGCAGCTGGAAGGCACCCGCGTTCTGGAGTCAGCGACGCTGTTCAACGGCGACCACGTGGGGACGCTGCTCGGTGATCTGGGTGCCGATGTCATCAAGATAGAGAGCCCGTTCCAGGGGGACTACTTGCGTGACTTTCTTGGCCAGATCACGCCGCACCACAGCCCCGCCCACGTACAGGTCAACAAGAACAAGCGCAGCCTCACACTGGACCTCCGCACGGCCGCGGGAAAGGAGATCTTCTGGCGGCTGCTCGCGACGGCGGACGTCTTTCTTGACGGCAACGCCGGCGACGCGCTCGACCGGCTCGGGGTGGGGTACGCGGAGCAGCGCAAGCGCAAGCCAGACATCGTGTTCTGTCAGGTCAGCGGGTTCGGCCACGGCGGCGCTTACGGCAACGTCCCGACACACGGGCAGATGATGAACGCGCTGGCGGCGTGCACACCGATGGAAATGGGCGAGGACGGCCTGACGCGGCCCGCCACCACCGCGCAGTCGATGGGCAGCATGAGCAGCGCGGGCGAAGGCACGGCCGACGCGGGCATCTACGGCGCCTACCACATCATGGCGGGCCTGGTCCGCAAGCTCCGCACCGGCGAGGGCTGCTTCATCGACGTCGCGGGCACCGACGCGTGCGTCGCGTCAGCCTGGATAAGCGCGACCTACCAGCTCAATGACGCCCGGATCGCCGACCGCAAAACCATGCCCGCGCCTGGGCAGTCCGATCTGGGCAGCGCCAAGTACCAGTTCTACGAGACTGCCGACCACAAGTTCATCCTGTTCTGCGCCATCGAGCACAAGTTCTGGGACCACTTCTGCCAGGCGGTCGGGCGGCCCGATCTCACCGACCGCAAGAACGCGTCGGCGCCGGTCGACTTCGCCGCCGGCGAAGTGGAGCTGCGGCGTGAACTGCAGCGGATCTTCCACACCCGCAGGCTGGACGAGTGGATGAAGGTCGCCGTAGAGCATGACGTCGCCATGGGGCCCGCGCCCACCAGGCTCCCCGAGCTGCTCGATGACCCGCACATGCGGCAGCGGCAGATCTTCTACGAAGGCGAGCACCCGCAGGCCGGGCCGTTCACCTACGTGGCGCAGCCCGCGGTGATCGACGGGCAGGACTACGAAGTGTGGCGGCCCGCACCCGGGCTCGGCGAGCATACGCGGGAAGTGCTCGCCGAACTGGATCTCACGGCAGACCAGCTCGACCAGCTCGCCGGCGAGCATGTGATCTAGGGCGCGCCCGCTCTGACATCACGGATCCGGCGTCAGCCGAGGCGCACTCGGGGATCCCGGCTCCCGCACGGGCAGAGGCCAGAGACCACGCTGCCCGCGATCCCGAGCGGGACGCGCCGCGCCTGGTGCGCGCGCTCGGCGGCCGTGCTGAGGATTAGGCCGTCGCCGGTCTCTTCGACGAGCCATTCGGCCCCGCTGACGTGCGCACCGGCTCGCTGCGGGCACTCCAGGGCGAGCGCGGGCCCGAGCAACGCGATCAGCCCCGGCCGCAGCCCCGCGGCGGTCAGCACCGGCAGCGCGTCAGCGTGCGCGAGGATCGCGGGCACCCCGCCCAGCAGGTCCGCCAGTTCCCCGGAGTCCGCGAGCGCCTCGGCGGTCTCGCGGCCGAGTCCGAAGACCAGGGACAGGGGCAGCCGCCGGGCGAACGTCGCGGTCCGCCGGGAATCCCAGCCGAAGACATCCGCCATCCCGAACGTGATGCCGATCTCGCGGCACGCCCGCAGGACCGGGGACACCCAGGGGCCTTGCCACATCGCCACCGTAATGAGCGCGTAGCCGGACCGGCCGGCCCCCCAGCGGGTGAGCTGCTCTCGGGCCCACGCCGTATCCCGGCTGGTTTCCTCCCAGCCGATCTCGAAGTCCACGATCTGGTCGCCGACGCGGTAGCGGCCGATTCCGGCGATAGGTGCACGGGGCAGCGCCGCCGCCGCGGCGACCATCGATGCCCTGCTCATTTCTCCACCACGCTCATTTCTTCACAACACGGGGGAACTTCGCCACGCTGGTGCTGCGGGCGAGGATCTCGTCCGCCGTCTCGAGCTCCACCACCGGAGCCACGCCGACGCGTTCCTCGATCGCCGCGGCCAGCCGCTCCGTCAGCCCTCCCAGGTCACCGGACGGTTCGTACCCCACGCGCACCCGCAGTTCTTCGACCTCACGGCCGGGACGGATGATCTGGAACAGCCCGTCGGCGGTCTCCGGCACGCTCTCCACGGCCGCCCATACGTCGCCGACCAGGACTGGCCGGCCGCGGACCAGTGTCTCGTCACCCTTGCGGCCCGCTACCCACATCCGGGAATGGGTCCGTCCGCAGCCGCACACGTCGCCGCTCATCCGCACCAGGTCGTCGCTCCGGTAGCGGATCAGCGGCGCCGCCAGGTCATCGAGGTTCGTGGCGACCAGCTCCCCCACCTCGTCACCGGGAACGGGGTCGTTGGAGTCGGTCGACAGGTGCTCGGCCAGGACCGTGTCCTCCCACAGGTGGTAGCCGTCGTGCTCGCGGCACTCCCAGGCGCAGCCCGTGTCGCCCGCACTCGTGTAGACGAACAGCTCGAGCCCCCAGTCCTCGCGGATCATGCGGGCCTGGTGCCGCCCCAGCGGCTGGCCTGCAAAGCTCGCCCCCTTGAAGCAGGAGAACGCCTCGCGCAGGTCATGCGTCGCCGCCAGCCGCTCGAGCTCGATAATGATCGGGCCCATGAGCTGCACGTAGGCTGGACGGTACGCCTTGATGACCTCCAGGACGTCCGCCCAGTGCCCCATCCAGGTGTCGGCATAGACCGGGACGAGACCGAGCATCTGGTAGAAGCTGTCGAAGAAGCCCCGGAAGCTCCCGGCCGGCACGAGCACGCGGTCACCGGGCCGGAGCCCGAGCTCCCACAGGTCACGGGCCGACGCCACCGGCAGCGGTTGCTGGGCTTCCCAGAGCTCAGGGAAGAACTCCGGCTCGCCCGTGGTCCCCGAGCTCGAGGTGATCGACGTCAGCTCCGACGGCTCCACGCACAGCAGGCCGGCGTACGGATCGCCCGTCCGGCTCCGGAACGCCCTGATGTCATCGCGGGTAATCGTGGGGATCTGCCGCGCGAAGTCGTCGAGGTCCCTGATGTCCGCGGGGCGGACGCCCGCCGCATCCCATACCTCACGGTAGAAAGCCGAACGCTCGTAGGCGTAGGGCACGAGGCGGAGGATGCGCTCGGTCTGCAGCTTTGTCAGCTCGGCCCTGGGCATCGTCTCGATCGCGGGCTGGAAGTACCGATCGCCGGGCACGTCCATCGGCATGCTCATCTCTCGCTTCTCAGGTGGACAGGATCGTCACCGCGGACACGCCGGGAGCACCGTACAGGTGCGCGTAGCCGACCGCGGGCTTCCCTGGCACTTGCCGGGCGCCCGCGGCACCGCGCAGTTGCAGGACGAGCTCGTGGATCTGGCGCAGGCCCGAGGCACCGATCGGCTCGCCGTTGCCGATCAGGCCGCCGTCGGTGTTGACCGGCAGCCGGCCGGTGATCTCGGTCTCGCCGTCGGCGATGATGCGTTCCTGCTCACCGTCCTTGCACAGCCCGTTCTCGGCGAGATGGATGATCTCCGACCCGGCGTCGGTGTCCTGCAGTTGCGCTAGCGCGACGTCCTGCGGCCCGATCCCGGCGAGCTCGTACGCCGCCCGCGACGCATCCACGGTCGGGCTCGGCGTGGGCTCGCCGGCGGGCAGCGCCGGGCTCTGCACCTCGAACGCGCCGATCCGGCGGCTGCGCAGCGCACAGGCGCGCACCCGGACCGGCTGCCCGGCGTACCTGTGTGCCTGGTCGGCGCGGCACAGCACCGCGGCGGCGGCGCCCTCGTCAGGTCCGCAGTACATGAACTGGCGGAGCGGGTAGTTCAGCATCGGTGAGGCGAGGATCTCCTCGACCGACAGGGGGGGGGCGCCGCCAGGCCTTGTCGTTGCCTGACGCGTTGCGGAAGTTCTTGGCCGCCACCCGGGCCAGCGTCTGCTCGGTGATGCCGTGGTCGTGCATGTACCGGTTGATCTTCATGCCGAAGAAATGGGTGGTGATGTAGAGGCCCGTCTGGCCGTACCAGTCCGGCAGGCCGCCGACCGACGGGTCGGCCGCGAACGCGCCCCGGGGGTGCTTGTCCATCCCGATGGCGACCGCCACGTCGCACTCGCCGTTCTCGATGGCCCGGGCGGCCATGGCCAGGGCGCTGCCGGCGGTGGCGCAGCCGTTGAACACGCCGCGCAGCGGAATCCCGGTCAGCCCCAGCCGGCCGACGATCGCGTCAGGGTTGGCGACCTCGAGGCTGCCGATGAACCCTGTCTGGACCTGAGGCCAGCCGACGCCTGCGTCGGCGAGCGCGAGCCGGACCGCGTCGGCGGCCATGTCCATCGCGGACTTGCCAGGGAACCGGCCGAACGGGTGCAGCCCGACTCCGACGATGACCGCTTCCATCACTCCTCCTCCTCGTCCCCGGCCGGGGCGAACGCGAACGTCATGACCTCAGTGCCATCCGCTCGGGTGGCGTAGGGCACGATCACCAGCCGCATCTGCTGACCGATCGTCAGGCGGGCCGGATCGGGCTCGGTCAGCCGGGCCTCGACCATGACCTCGCCGCCGAGATCGACGTAGCCCACCGCGAATGGCCGGAAGGTCTCGGCGGTATCGGACCCGTCGTACGGCGGGCTGGGCGGCCGGAAGTTCTGCGTGGTGAACGTCCACAGCGTGCCCCGCTCGGGCAGCAGCGTGTCGGTCAGCTCGGTGCCCCCGCAGCGCTCACAACCGGTGCCGGCGGGAAACCCGACCTGCCCGCACGCGGCGCAGCGCCCGCCGATCAGCCGGGGCTCGGCCGCGGGCCACGTGAACAACCGGTCGGCCACCGCGACCTGCCCGGATCCCGTCATGTCCCGCTCCGCGCGCGCTCACCCATGACTGTCTCCGTTCGCCGCACAATGAGATAACTAGGTTAGTTATTTATAACTCATCATGCGCTCAGGCGCCAGAGGCGGAGAAGGTCAGGAGAGCAGTTCGACGACCGTGGCCGCGGGGCGGTCGGCCAGGACGATCTTGGCGGACTCGGCCAGGTGCTTGCGCCAGAGCTGCTCGGCTTCCTCGCCGCTGCGCTTGCGGATCAGCTCGACCAGCTTTGCGTGCGCGCGCAGCGCCACCTTCACGAGCTCCGCCTCGTGCTGGACGTCGTGAGTCTCGGCGTACGAGCGGTCTCCCTCACGGATGATGCCGGTGACCATCGCGGACAGCACCTGCAGGGTCTCGCTCCTGGACAGCTCCACGATCAGCCGGTGGAACTCGGCGTCGACCGCGAACGAGGCGGCCGGGTCGTCCACGGACTGGCGGTGCCGTTCCAGCGCTTCCTCCAGCCGGGTCAGGTCCGCGGACGTGCGCCGGGTGGCGGCCATCCGGGCGGCGGCCGGCTCGAGAATGGTGCGGACCTCGTAGACGTCGGACAGCAGCGCGCCCCGGTACTGCAGCACGAGGCCGGCCTGCCGGGCGGCAACCTTGACGTCGGGCACCTGGACCCGCGCGCCGCCGCGCACTCCGCGCCGCACCGTGATCGCGCCTTCGGCCTCGAGGATCCGGAACGCCTCGCGAAGAGTCGGCCGCGACACGCCGAACTGCTCCATCAGCACGCTCTCCGGGGGCAGCTGGTCGCCTTCCCTCAGCTCGCCGAGCACAATCTGGCGGCGCAGGTGGGCCGCCACCATCTCCCCGGCCTTAGGTACCCGGACTGTCGAGATTCCACTGACCACAGCGTTCAAGCTTCCCCTCGTGCCCCGGTCCCGGACGGGATCTGAACTTTACTCATCAACAAATAAGTATACGAGGGTAACGCTATCGTCCGAGGACACCGGAAGCGGCGTGTTGCGGCGGCCGGATGCCCCTAGCGGGGCATGGAAGGCGCTCAGGAACGGCGGGCCGGCCGGCTCGCCCGGCTTGTATGACGAGGGGCGGGCCAGCGGCCGCCGTAGGAGAAGTAACGCCTAGGCGGCGGGGGCGGCGGCCCCAGTGACCTCCGCAGCCAGGCCAGCCACAGGCTCACTTCGGAGCGCCGTGCACTGTAAGCAGACATAAACCTATAATCAGCTAAATAAATTAGCCTTGTCAAGTGCCGCCCTGAGGAGCTCCGCTGGCGGCAGCAAGGCTGGTCATGAAATAGTATAAATGGTAAACTACTTCTGCTCATCGTTTCCGACTTGAGGAGTGCCATGGGAGGCCTGGTCAGCTACGGCGCCTACATCCCGTACCACCGACTGGAGCGCGGCCGGATCGCGGGAGTCCTGGGCAGCGGCGGCGGCCGCGGGACACGCGCGGTGGCCGGGTACGACGAGGACACCACCTCGATGGCCGTCGAGGCGGGGCGCGCCGCGCTCGCGGGCCTGACCGGTCCCGGCGCGGAGCGGGACACGCCGCGGCAACTGTTCTTCGCCACCTCCGTGCCCGCCTACGCGGACAAGACCAATGCCACCGCGGTGCACGCCGCGCTCCGGCTGCCCGCCGACGCGCTCGCCGTGGACATGGCCGGCGCGGTTCGTTCCGGCGTCGGCGCGCTGATCACCGCGGCCCAGTCCCCGGTGCCCGCGATGGCGGTGCTCAGCGACATCCGCACCGGGCTGCCCGGCAGCACCGACGAGCGGGACGGCGGCGACGGCGCGGCCGCCTTCATCTTCGGCGGGGAAAGCGACGGCCTACCGGTGCTGGCCGAGATCGTCGGCCAGGGCTCGGCGACCGCCGAGTTCCTTGACCGGTGGCGGACGCCAGGCGCGCCCTCCTCGCGGGTGTGGGAGGAACGGTTCGGCGAGCGGGTGTACGGGCCGCTCGCCGAGGCGGCGATAGCCGACGCGCTGAAGCAGGCGGGGCTTACCCCCAGCCAGGTCAGTCACCTGATCGTCGCGGGGCTGCACGCCCGCGCGGTGAGCCGCACCCTCAAGGCGGCGGGCACGCCGGCCGAGGCGGCGGCCGACAACCTCGTCGCCAGCATCGGCAACGCCGGCACCGCACAGGCCGGAATCCTGCTCGCCGACGTCCTCGACCGCGCCGGGCCCGACGAGATCGTGCTGCTCGTCGTGCTGGCCGACGGCGCCACCACGCTGGCGCTGCGCACCACGGACGCGCTGGCCGCCCACCGCCAGCGGCAGCCGGTCGCCGCGCAGATCGCGGCCGGCACCACCGCGCTCGAGTACGCCACCTTCCTGTCCTGGCGCGGGTTCCTCGACCGCGAGCCGCCCCGGCGGCCGGACCCGGAACCGGTCGCGGCCCCGCCGGCGCAGCGCCGGGCGGACTGGAAGTTCGGGCTCGTCGCGTCGAAATGCACCCAGTGCGGCACCCGTAGCCTGCCCCCCGACCGGGTATGCAAGCAGTGCCACGCGGTCGACGAGATGACCAGGGAACCGCTCGCCGACGTGCCCGCGACAGTGACCACGTACACCGTGGACCGCCTCGCGTACACGCCGAGCCCGCCGATGCTCATGGTGGTGATCGACTTCGACGGCGGCGGCCGGATGCGCTGCCAGCTCACCGACGCCGCCGAGGACGAGGTGCGGGCCGGGCTGCGAGTCGAGATGACCTTCCGGCGGCTGATCACCGCCGCCGGCGTCAACAACTACTTCTGGAAAGCACGGCCGGTCCGCAGGGAAGGATGAGCAATGGGATCACACGGCATCAGGGACAAGGTCGCCATCGTGGGGATGGGCTGTACCCCGTTCGGTGAGCACTGGGATAAGTCCGCCGATGACCTCCTGGTGGAATCGGCCACCGCCGCGGCCGCCGCGGCGGGCACCGCGCTGAACGACATCGACGCGTTCTGGCTGGGCACGATGGGCTCCGGCGTCTCCGGGCTGACGCTCAGCAGGCCGCTCCGGCTGGCTGACAAGCCGGTGACCAGGCTGGAGAACATGTGCGCGACCGGATCGGAAGCGCTGCGCAACGCCTGCTACGCGGTGGCCAGCGGCGCCTACGACTCCGCGATGGCGATCGGGGTCGAGAAGCTGAAGGACTCCGGCTTCTCTGGCCTGGCCGGCTCCAACCCGCCCAACGCGGGTGACGACGGCAAATCCGACACGACCGCGCCCGCGAACTTCAGCCTGCTCGCCCCCGCGTACGCGCAGAAGTACGGCGTCGACCCGGCCGAGCTGAAGGACGTGCTTACCCGGATCGCCTGGAAGAACCACCAGAACGGGGCGAAGAACCCGCGGGCTCAGTTCCGCAAGGAAGTGCCCAGGGAGACGATCAAGAACTCGCCGCTGGTCGCCGGGATGCTGGGCATCTTCGACTGCTCCGGCGTGTCCGACGGCTCGGCGGCGGCCATCGTCGTCCGCGCCGAGGACGCGCACAAGTACACGGACAAGCCGCTCTACGTCAAGGCCCTGTCCCTGGTGTCAGGCCCGGCGGACGGCCTGTCCCGCGCGGACTACGACTTCACCACGTTCCCCGAGGTCGTGGCCTCGGCCCGGGACGCTTACCGGCAGGCGGGCATCACGAACCCGCGGGCCGAGCTCGCGCTCGCCGAGGTGCACGACTGCTTCACGCCGACCGAGCTCGTGCTGATGGAGGACCTCGGGTTCGCCGAGCGCGGGCAGGGCTGGAAAGACGTGCTGTCCGGCACCTTCGACCTCGACGGCGAGCTCCCGGTCAACCCGGACGGCGGCCTGAAGGCATTCGGCCACCCGATCGGCGCGTCCGGCCTGCGGATGATGTTCGAGGCCTGGCTCCAGCTGCGCGGCGAGGCGCCGGAGCGGCGGCGGCTTGGCACTGTCGGCGACGGACGCTCGCTCGCGCTCACCCACAACCTCGGCGGCGGCCCCGGCGAGTGCGTGTCGTTCGTGTCGGTCGTCGGCACCGAGCGGAGCGCCTGACTGTGGCCGTGCGACGGTTCCCGGTGGAGGCCGGGCATGTGCTGATGTTCGCGAGGTCGCTGGGCGCGGCGGACCCGGAGGGCGGGCTGCCCGCCGCCGGCGATCCCGCGCCGCCCACGTTCACCAGCGCCAGTGCGCAGTTCGACCCCGACTACCCGCTGCGGCCGCGGCCCGGCGTGGCCTGGCACGGCTCGGGCGGCGACGCCGGGCTGGTCAAGGAGGGCGCCGGGGGCCTGCACGCCGAGCAGCACTTCACCTACCACCGTCCGGTCCGCGTCGGCGACGTGCTGTCCGCCGTCACCCGGCCGGGCAAGGAGTGGGAGAAGCAAGGGCGGTCCGGGCGGCTGCTGTTCCGCGAGCAGATCACCGAGTTCCGCGACGAGGCCGGCGAACTCGTGGTGACCGCCCGCGGCGTCAGCGTCCAGCGGGAGGAATCTTGACGTCCTCCGCCGCCTGAAGGCGGCGGATTCCAGCTACTACGCCAATTGGAGCAGCAGTTGAGGTTCGCGGTTCACGGGCCCGGCATTCCGGAAGCCTCCCCGCGCAGTCACGGCGTGCCCCGCCGCGATGTTCCTGGCCGCGTTCACATCAGCGTGGCAGACGTACCCGCAGACCGTGCACGCGAAGCGCGCTTGGCTCTCGCGCGACCTCGCATCCACGTGCCCGCACGCCGAGCACCGCTGACTGGTGAACGCGGGACTGAGCTTCAGTACCCGGCCGGGGGCCTTGTCACTCAGTCGGCGCACCAGCAGTCCCCAGCCCGACCGCATTATCCCCCGGTTCAGCCCGGCCTTAGCACGAACGTTCCGGCCCGGATCTTGGATAGTCCCTCTGGCCGAACGCGTCATGTTCCCGATCTGCAAGTCCTCGACCCTGATCACGTCAAATCGCCGGACGATGCCGGTGCTGACTTTCTCGGCCCAGTCCTTGCGCCTGTCGGTCTCCCGGGCTCGCAGCGCGGCGATCGCCAGCTTCACGCCCGCACGCCGGTTCGATCCCCGCTTGGCGCGGGCCAGCTTGCGCTCCAGACGTCGCAGCCTGCTGCGTTCCCGTCCGGTCAGGCCGGGGACATGCAGCAGTTCCCCGGTCGACAGAGCCGCCGATACCGCGATCCCCCGGTCGATGCCCACGGTCTGGCCGCTACCCGGCGCGGGCACTGGCTCGGGGATCACCGCGAAGGCAAGGTGCCAGCGGCCCGCCCGGTCCCTAGTCACCCGGTAGGACTTGGCGTCGGGCGGCGCCGCGCGGGACCAGCGGAACCTTATCCACCCGGCCTTAGGCACCCAGGCCTCGCCGGTCTTCCGGCTGAGCCGCCGTACATGCCCGGGCTTGACAGCGACGATCCGGAACCCCTCGTGCCGCCCGGCCTTGCGCCACGACGGCTGCCGGGCCGGGTTTCCCGGGTCGAAGAACGCCGCCATGGCCTGGCCGAAGTCCCGCAGCGCCTGCTGCTGCACCATCTGGCAGCCTGCGGCCAGCCATGGATGCTCCGCCCGCGCCTGAGTGAGCTGACGGCACTGCTCCAGGTAGCCTGGGGCGACCTTGCGGCCGGGATGCCAGTGCGCGTGCTGCTCGACCGCCAGGTTCCACACGTACCGGGCGTGGGTGCAATGGTGCCGCAGAACCGCCTCCTGGGTGGGGGTGGGGAGAAGTCGGAATCTGGACATACGAACACACTAGCGACTACTTCTGACATTTCTAAGGAGGTGAAGCGGCGCTTCCTCCCTGGCCTGAAGGCCGGGGCCTCCGCGCCGCGATCATGATGACGGCATTGCGGGCTAATGAGCTGACGGTCGGCCAGACGTTCGAGACTGTCGTCGTCGAGGACCTCAAGCGCACCCAGATCGTGCAGTACGCCGGAGCGTCGGGAGACTACAACCCGCTGCACACCGACGAGGTCTACACGACGAAGATCGCCGGCTACCCGTCGGTGTTCGCGCACGGCATGCTGACCATGGGCCTAACCGGGCAGGCGGTCACCGCGCTGGCCGGCACCGAGAACCTGCTGCGGTTCGGCGTCCGGTTCACCGCCCAGGTGTGGCCGGGCGACACGCTGACCGTCCACGCCACGGTGGCGTCCATCACCGACGGGGACGGCGGTCCCGCCGCGGAGTTCTCACTGTCCACGGTCAACGCCGAGGGCAAGGAAGTAATGTCCGGGTACGCGCAGGTGAGGCTCGCGGGCTCCGGATGACCACTCCTTCCTGGGCCGGGTCGGACTTCCAGCAGCCCCCGCGGCCTGACTCCCCTGTCGCGCTCTGCGGCGCGTGCCGGCGCCTCGGGGCCTGCCGCCTCGGACTTGGCCGCGAGGAGCTCCGGCCGGACGGCTCGGTGCACACCGAGCTGGTCTGCGGGCCCGAGAACGAGGGCGGCCCCGAGGTGGCGCATGGCGGCTGGACCGCGGGGGCATTCGACGAGCTGCTCGGGCACGTGCCCCTGCTGCACGGCCAGCTCGCGGTCACCGGCCAGCTCACGGTCACCTACGTCAAGCCGGTACCGGTCGGGCGCCCACTGCACGCCCGCGCCTGGCTCGAGCGGCGCGACGGCCACCGCTGGTATGTGGCGGGCGAGATGGTTCTCGCGAGCACCAGCGCGGTGCTCGCGCGCGGGGAAGCGGTGATGGTGGCGCGCGACTTCGGCCACTTCGCCCGCCACCAGGAGTGGCTCGCCCAGCAGGACGCCACCGCCAGCCTCAATCACGACGACGCAAACTGACCCAAGCGGGCCCTAGCTGCCGGGGCGCAGCACCGCGCCCGGCCGGGCGCCGGTCAGTTCACCCCCGGCCTGCACGACCGTGCCGCCGGTGACCGTGTAGCGGTAGCCGCCGGCCGGCCGCCGCAGCCGCCGTGCGCCCGCGGGCAGGTCGGCGACGAAGACGTCGGTCGCCCAGTCCAGCTCGTCCAGGTTGAAGACCACCAGGTCGCCCGCCGCGCCCTCGGCGAGCACCCCGCGGCCCTCGAACCCGAACAGCCCGGCCAGCTGCCCGGTCAACTTGTGCACGGCCTGCTCGACGGTGAGGTCGCCGCGGTCGCGGACATGCCGGGTCAGCAGCAGCGTGGTGTCGCCGGTCGCGCACATCATCTGCAGATGCGCGCCCGCGTCGCTGTTCGCCACGATCGACGCCGGATGGGTCAGCGTCTCGGCCACGCCGGCCGGGTCCGAGTTCCCCACGCCGACGCCGACGATGCCCGGGTTGACGTCGTTCTCGAGCAGCCAGTCGGCGAGCACATCGGACGGGTGGCCGCCGCGGGCCGCGATGAGGTCGGCCAGCGTCGCGCCTACCCAGCGCTCGTTCTCCGGCCGGGTGACCTCGACCAGCCGGATCCGGTCCGGGTACTTGTGCGGGATCATGGTCCGCGGCACGGAGTCCCATTCCTCCCGGGCCAGCGCGCGCCACGCCGGGTCGCGCAGCATCGGCTCCTTCTCAGGCCGCGGCGCCTGCACCATCTTGTGCCAGCTGTTCGCCAGCGTGAACCAGGACATGCCGCCGTCCCAGTTGACGTGGATGTCGAGGGTTCGGGGACTGACCTGCGGGTAGTTCCGCATCCCCTGGGCCCGCAACTCCCCGGCGAAGTCCAGCATGCGCCGCGCCCAGTCCGGGTGATCCTGGTTGTAGAACACGTTGATCCAGGTGCTCACCACGCCGCGCGGGCCGGTCAGCGCGGCCATCCGCTCCAGGTCCTTGCGCATCTGCTTGCCGGCCGGGTCAGGGATGAACTGGACGAACTTGCCATGCCGGGCGAGCACGTCGAGCAACGCGGCGAACTCGGCGTCGTCGGCGTGGCGGCTCGGCACCGGCCGCTTGTTCCTGTCCTCGTCGAAGCCAAGCGACGTGGACATGGCCGCCGCGCCCGCCGCCAGCGACTCGTCGAGCAGCGCGGCGATCCCCCGCCGCTCGTCCTCGGTCGCCGGACGTTCCCAGGCCTCGTCCCCCATCACGTACATGCGGAGCATGTTGTGCCCGACCATCCCGCCCAGGTTGACCCCGAGGCCGCCGAGCTTGTCCACCGCCGCCAGGTAGTCGCCGTAACTCTCCCAGTCCCACGGCAGCGACGCGTCCAGCGACTCGGCCGGCAGGTCCTCGATGTAGCACAGCAGCTCCTGCACACCGCCGTGCTGCCCGGGGCGCACCGGGGCCAGGGACAGCGAGCAGTTCCCGGCCAGCACGGTCGTCACGCCGTGCTGCGGCATCGGGTCGCACATCGGGTCCCAGAACACCGCGGGGTCGAAGTGCGTGTGGATGTCGATGAACCCGGGTGTGACGTAGCCGCCATCGGCGTCGAGCACCTGCTCGCCGTCGGGGCGCAGGGCCGGCCCGATCTCCGCGATCCGGCCGCCGCGCACCCGCACGTCAGCGGCGCGGGCCGCCCCGCCCGTGCCGTCCACCACGAGACCGCCGCGGACCAGCAGATCGCTCATCGAACCCTCCCAGGTGACAATTCAGCAAAACAGCTAAATAATAACACTAAGAAATCTGCTTGCGGAAGCGCCGGTGCATGAGCGTCAGGAGGCTTGGTGGCGGAGCACAGATATCCCGAACGTACCGTGGAGTCTCACCGGGACCCCATGACCGTGGGCCTGCGGGTGCCCCACGAGCTGACCGGCGGCGCCGCGGGGCTGCGCGACTACGCGGCCAAGGCGGAGGCGGCCGGGATCGACCGGCTGTTCACCGGCGATCACGTCACCTTCAGGGGCGGCCAGGGGTTCGACGGGCTGCTCAGCGCCACCGCGCTGGCCGTCGCCGCGCCGCGGCTGACCGTGCAGACGGCGGTCTACCTGCTGCCACTGCGGCATCCGGTCCCGGTGGCGCGCCAGGTGGCGACGCTCGCCGGGCTCGCTCCCGGGCGGCTGGTCTTCGGCGTGGGCCTGGGCGGCGAGGATCCGACGGAGCTGCGCGCCTGCGGCGTCGACCCGGCAACCCGCGGGCGCCGGATGGACGAGGCGCTCGCGGTGCTGCGGCCGCTGCTCGCCGGTGCGGAGGTCACGGTGGCCGGCGACTTCTTCCGCCTGGACCAGGTCCGGATCCTGCCCGCGCCGCGGCCGCCCGTGCCGGTCGTGATCGGCGGCCGCTCGGACGCGGCGCTGCGCCGGGTCGCGCGCTACGGCGACGGCTGGCTGGGCCTGTGGGTCTCCCCCGCCCGGTACGCGAGCGCTACGGCGCTGATCGCCAAGTACGCGGCGGACGCCGGCCGGGACGTCCTGACCTGGGAGCACGGCATGCACGTGTGGTGCGGGTTCGGCACCTCCCCGGGTGACGCCCGGGACAGGCTGAGCGTGACGATGGAAGGTTTTTACCAGCTTCCGTTCGGAAAATTTGAAAAATACAGCCCCTGCGGGACAGCCGCACAGATCGCGGAGAGCCTGCGGCCGTATGCCGAGGCGGGCTGCCGGTCGTTCAACCTGATCCCGGTGGCGGGCAGTGAGCAGGCGGCGATTGAGGGCGCGGCCGAAGTGCGCGCGCTGCTAGGAGAAAAGGTGAGATGACAGAACGCATCGCGATCGTCACCGGCGGGACCCGCGGCATCGGGGCGGCGATCAGCGAGCTGCTCGCGGCCGACGGCACGCACGTGGCCGCGGTGTACGCGGGGAACCACGACGCCGCCAGGGAACTCGCCGGCCGACTCACGGCGGCGGGCGGCTCGGTTAGCGTGCACCAGGGCGACATCGGCAACCTGGACTTCTGCCGGGCGCTCGTGGCCGGGCTCGTCGCGGACCGGGGGCGGGTGGACTACCTGGTCAGCAATGCCGGGCTGCTGATCGAGAACAAGGTCGCGGCGATGACGCCCGGCGAGTGGGACGCGGCGCTGCGGGTGAACCTGTCCGCGCCGTTCTACCTTGCCCAGGCCGTGCTGGCGCCGATGACCGCGCAGGGGTTCGGCCGGATCGTGAACATCGGCTCGGTGACGGCGGCGATGGGTAACCCGGTCGAAGCCGGGTACGGAGCGGCCAAAGCGGGGCTGCTCGGGCTGACCCGGTCGCTGGCCCGGGCGGTGGCCCGCAAGGGCATCACGGTCAACCTGGTGGTGCCAGGCGTGTTCGAGACCGAGATGACGGCCTCGATGCGCCCGGAGGCGCAGGAGGCGATCCGCGCGATGATCCCGCTCGGCCGCCGCGGCGACCCGCGGGAACTGGCCGCCGCTGTCCGGTTCCTGCTGTCCGACGAGGCCAGCTACGTCACCGGCTCGGTGGTGACCGTGGACGGCGGCCTGAGCATGGGCGCCTGACGATGGGCCAGGACGTGAGCGCCGGTCAGCTGATCTCCGGTATCCGGTCGGCGCGGCGCAGGACCGCCACTCGCTCGGCAATCCGCCAGCCATCGGCGGTCTTCGTGACGACGTCGCGATACGTGACGCTGCCCGCCTTGCCGTTCGCGAGCAGCCCGATGCCCTTGCACAGCGCCCGGACCGTGCCGTCGCCCTCCTCGGTGACGACGACGTCGACCGTGTGGTGGGCCAGCGGATGGCGCGAGCCAGGATCGGCCCAGAGCGCCGCGATCGCGGCGGGGCCATGGTGGACGCCCTGCCCGAAGTCGGAGACGTCGTAGCGCCCGTCCGGGGTGAAGAGCTCGGGGACGCGGCTGAACTGCCGCTCGTCGATGACATGCCCGTACAGCGCGAGCAGTTCACGGATCGCGAGCCTGTCCTCAACGGTGAGCATCTTCGTCATCCTCCCGGTCCGGGTCAGATCCTGCGCTGCGCCTGCAGCCACGCCACGGTCTTCTCGACGCCGGCGCGGACGGGCGTCAGCGTGATGCCCAGTTCGTCGTTGGTCCGCTTGGGATCGACAAGCGGCGTGGGGTAGCTGGCCCCTGCCATTGCTCGCATGGGACCGATGTCGCTGGTCAGCTCGGCCAGCGGGACATCGCTGACGCGGTGGGCGACCCCGGCGGCGGCGCAGCCAAGGTTGCAGAAGCCCGCGAGGCTCAGGACGTCGTCCGGGCCTCCCGCGGCGAGGTACTTCTTGCCTGCCCGTCCCCTGTCCAGGGTGGCGAGCGCGATCCGGGCGGCATCCTCGACGTACGGCCAGCTCAGCGGGAAGTTCGCGTACTCCGTGAGCTCGCCGCGGATCGCGGCGCGCAGCGTGCCGGTGAACAGGGTCGGCTGCAAGGCCCGGTCGGTGAACGGCGAAGGACCGTACATCGCGCCAGGCACGACGAACGTGATGTGCTCGCCTCGGCAGACGCGGTGCATCCCTTCGTAGTAGATCGCCAGCTTCGCCCGCGCGTAGGGGGACAAGGCGGGACCGGCGGATACCAGCGGGGAGCTCTCCGTCACGGTCACTGAGTGGCGATAGATCACCATGGAGCTGACCACGACGGTCCGCGTGACGCAGTGCTGTCGCGCCGCGTCGAGCACGGCGAGCGAGCCGTGGTAGTTCACCCGGTCGAAGTCGTCCGCCGTGGCAGAGGACCAGGTGCCGCCGAGAACCGCGGCCGCGTGGATCAGCCCGTCGACCCCCGCCATGGCGTCGTAGAGTGACTCCGGATCAGTGATGTCGCCGATGGCAGGCTCGATGCCGATCGCGCGCAGCACCTCGGCGTCGGCGTCCGTGCGCACAAGGCCGCGGACTCGCCGGCCGGCGTGCGCCGCGAGGCGGCAGATGTTGGAGCCGAGCAGTCCGCTCGCGCCGGTGACAAGGACACTTGAACATGCCACTCTCGTCGCCTTCTTCCGCTGGCCGCTATAGATAAATTAGTTCACTTATCTTAATGTTGGGATCGCTAGTGGGACAACCTTCTAGCAGCCGATGACGACCATGGCGCGAAGGCGGTGCAGCCTTATGGGCTTGCTTGACGGCAGGGTAGCGTTCATCACCGGGGTCGCCCGCGGCCAGGGACGGTCCCATGCCGTCCGGCTCGCGGCCGAAGGCGCCGACATAATCGGCGTCGACGCGCTGCGGGATTACCCGACGATCACTTACCGGATGGGCACCCAGGAAGACCTCGACGAGACCGTCCGCCTCGTCGAGAAGGCCGGCCGCCGGATGATCGCCCGGGTCGCCGACGTCCGTGACAGAACTGCCCTGGCCGCCGCCGTCGCCGACGGCGTGCGAGCCTTCAGCCGCCTCGACATCGTGTCCGCGAATGCGGGCATCTCGCCTCCCGGCGCCCCGCTGTGGAAATTGTCGCCCGATGAGTGGGACGACGTCATCGGCGTCAACCTGACCGGCGTGTTCCACACGCTAGCAGTGACCGTGCCAGCGATGCAGGCGGCGGGAAACGGGGGCTCGATCATCGTCACGAGCAGCGGCGCCGGGCTCAAGACGTTCTACAACCTGGCCTCGTACAACGCGTCGAAGTTCGGCGTCATCGGCCTGGCTCGCACGCTGGCGAACGAACTCGCCACCGAACGCATCCGCGTCAACGTCATCGCTCCCGGCACAGTCGGGACCCCGATGGTGACGTCCAACGAGGCGCAGTTCCCGCTGTTCCGCCCCGATCTGGAGAACCCGACGCTCGAGGACTGCAAGCCGGCGTTCGCGAGCATGATGCCAATGGGCGAGCCGTGGGTCGAGCCTGCGGACATCAGCAACGTCCTGGTGTTCCTGGCCAGCGACAACGCGCGCTACATCACGGGCACAGTCATCCCGGTCGACCAGGGCAGCAACAACAAGCCGTAACCGTTGCCCAGCTGGTTCGGGTTAGCTGGTCAGGAGTTGGGCGGCGTTGTCGCGCAGGATCTGCCGCTTTTGCTGTTCGGTCAGGCCGTCGAGCAGGGCGGCGAACCCGGCCGGCTCGGCGAGCCCTTCCGCGTGCGGGAAGTCC
>Ga0335075_10004752_pt1 | contig 21151 bp, 15 predicted proteins | sample Lox_Sample_24_FD_206723 | JGI IMG/M metagenome (GOLD analysis project Ga0335075, IMG submission 206723) | Soil microbial communities from Loxahatchee National Wildlife Refuge, Florida, United States - Lox_Sample_2.4 | ecosystem: Environmental > Terrestrial > Soil > Wetlands | place: USA...
TGACGTGATGGCGCAGCTGATCACCCTCGAGTCGATCGACCCGAACCGCGATATTCTCATCTACATCAACTCGCCGGGCGGGTCGATGACGTCGATGATGGCGATCTACGACACCATGCAGTACATCCAGCCCGAGATTCACACCTACTGTCTCGGCCAGGCGGCGTCTGCTGCAGCGGTGCTGCTGGCGGCAGGGTCGAAGGGCAAGCGGTTCGCGCTGCCGAATTCACGGATCCTGATCCACCAGCCGGCCGTCGAAAGCGGCTACGGCCAGTCCAGTGACCTGGAGATCCAGGCCAGGGAAATCCTGAGGATGCGAGCTTCGATGGAGACTATCCTGGCCCGGCACACCGGTCAGGATGAAGACCGGGTCCGCCGGGACATCGAGCGGGATAAGTTCTTCACCGCCGCTGAAGCCAAGGAGTACGGGATGGTGGATGAAGTTCTGACGATGCTAAAGCGCAAGAGCGAGGTAGTGTCGTCCTAGGTCCTCTTGACAGGGCAGCCGTCGGCCAGGCGGCCGTCATGGGGTCTGACGCGCCGGCGCGGTGCCCTTCGGCCACACCAAGGGCCGCCGAGGCGGTACCGTCTAGGTTCTGCGGACGCTGGCAACGTCGGCGTCGACTTTAAGCACACAGACCAGTTGTACGCGGTGGGTTAGCACAGAGTTCGCTCAGGACACAGTTAGTGGCACAAGGTTCGACGCGTCTGATGGCACGATTGACTGGCCAGCCAGCACGGCTAGCTGACCAGCAGGGCAGAGGGAGTAACTAGGTGGCACGCATCGGTGATGGCGGTGATCTGCTGAAGTGCTCATTCTGTGGAAAAAGCCAGAAGCAGGTTAAAAAGCTCATCGCCGGGCCCGGCGTCTACATTTGTGACGAGTGCATTGATCTCTGCAACGAGATCATCGAGGAAGAGCTCGCCGAGCCCACTGAGCTCAAGTGGGACAGCCTGCCCAAGCCGCGCGAGATCTACGAATTCCTCGACTCTTACGTGATCGGGCAGGAGAAGGCCAAGAAGGGCCTCTCCGTCGCCGTCTACAACCACTACAAGCGGATCCAGTCCGGCGGAGAACGGTCCGGGTCCGGCGAGGACGGCGTCGAGCTGGCCAAGTCCAATATCTTGCTACTCGGTCCGACCGGGTCCGGCAAGACCCTCCTGGCGCAGACCCTGGCCCGCCTGCTCAACGTCCCGTTCGCCATCGCCGACGCGACCGCCCTCACCGAGGCTGGTTATGTCGGTGAAGACGTCGAGAACATCCTGCTCAAGCTGATCCAGGCCGCCGATTATGACGTCAAGAAGGCGGAGACCGGGATCATCTACATCGACGAGATCGACAAGATTGCCCGCAAGAGCGAGAACCCGTCGATCACCCGTGACGTGTCGGGCGAGGGCGTACAGCAGGCGCTGCTGAAGATCCTGGAAGGCACGACGGCGTCGGTGCCACCGCAGGGCGGCCGCAAGCATCCGCATCAGGAGTTCATCCAGATCGACACCACAAACGTGTTGTTCATCTGCGGCGGCGCGTTTGCCGGGCTCGAGAAGATCATCGAGTCGCGGGTGGGTAAGAGCGGCATGGGATTCGGCGCCGTGCTGCGGGTCAAGACGGACAAAACCGAATCCGACCGGTTCGCCGACGTGATGCCGGAGGACCTGCTTAAGTTCGGCATGATCCCCGAGTTTGTCGGCCGGCTGCCAGTCATCACTAGCGTGCACAACCTGGACCGCGAAGCGCTCATCAGGATCCTGACCGAGCCGCGCAACGCCCTGGTGCGGCAATACCGGCGGCTATTCGAACTCGACGGGGTTGACCTGGAGTTCACCGAAGACGCCCTGGAAGCTGTCGCAGACCAGGCCATCCTGCGCGGAACCGGCGCGCGCGGCCTGCGGGCGATACTCGAAGAGGTCCTGCTGTCGGTCATGTACGAGGTGCCGAGCCGCAAAGACGTCGAGAAGGTCGTCATCAGCGCCGAAGTCGTGCTCGAGAACGTGAACCCGACCCTGGTGCCGCGGGACGTCGCCCGCCGCACGCCGCGCGAGAAGTCCGCCTAGCTTTCTGTCCCGCCCGCACCGGCGCGATCCCGGCCTGCGGAGCGGCGGACGGAGGCAAAGCGCCCCGGCACTAGAATCTGCTGACGTGACCATCGGAACGGAAGCGACGAAGCTACCCGCGCAGTACAACCCTGGCGAGGTCGAGGCCCGCCGGTACGAGGCGTGGGTAGCAGCGGGGTACTTCCGGGCAGATGCTGACGCGGCGGCGCCGTCGTTCACGATCGTCATTCCGCCGCCGAATGTCACGGGTTCGCTGCATATCGGGCATGCGCTGGATCACACCCTGATCGATGCTCTCGTGCGCCGGCGCCGGATGCAGGGCTATAACACGCTCTGGCTGCCGGGTATGGATCACGCCGGCATCGCGACCCAGAACGTGGTCGAGCGCGAACTCGCCAAAGACGGGCTATCCCGGCATGACCTCGGCCGCGACGCGTTCGTCGACCGGGTGTGGCAATGGAAGGCACAATCAGGCGGTCGCATTCTCGGCCAGATGCGACGACTTGGTGACAGCGTGGACTGGAGCCGCGAGCGGTTCACCATGGACGCCGGGCTGTCCCGTGCAGTGCAGACGATGTTCAAGCGGCTGTACACCGACGGGCTGATCTACCAGGCGGAGCGCATCATCAACTGGTGCCCGCGATGCCTGACCGCGCTGTCCGACATCGAGGTCGAGCACTCCGAGGACGAGGGCGAGCTGGTCTCGATCCGGTACGGCGACGGCGACGACCAGATCGTGGTCGCGACCACACGGGTCGAGACGATGCTTGGCGACACCGCGGTGGCAGTGCACCCGGATGATCCGCGGTACGCGCACCTGGCCGGCAAGCAGATCGAGCTGCCGTTGACTGGCCGCCGTATCCCGGTTGTCGCCGACCCGCACGTTGATCCGGACTTCGGCACGGGCGCCGTGAAGGTGACCCCGGCGCATGACCCGGACGACTTCGAGATCGGCCGCCGCCACGATCTGCCGAGCCTGGTCATCATGGACGAGCGCGGCGTGATTACGGCTGGCGGCCCGTTCCAGGGCCTTGACCGGTTCGAGGCACGCCCGGCCGTGCTCGCGGCGTTGCGGGCCGATGGCCGCGTGGTGGCCGAGCGCCGCCCGTATCTGCACGCCGTCGGACACTGCTCGCGCTGCGGCACCACAGTCGAGCCCAGGCTCTCACTGCAGTGGTTCGTGAAGGTCGAGCCGCTGGCCAAGGCGGCCGGCGATGCAGTGCGGGACGGCCGGGTCAGCATCTACCCGCACGAGATGGCCGCGCGGTACTTCGACTGGGTCGACGACATGCACGACTGGTGCATCAGCCGGCAGCTGTGGTGGGGTCACCGCATCCCGATCTGGTACGGCCCGAACGGCGAGGTGGTCTGCGTCGGGCCGGACGACGCCGCGCCGGCCGGCGAGGGCTGGCGGCAGGACCCGGACGTGCTGGATACCTGGTTCTCCTCAGGGCTCTGGCCGTTCTCCACACTCGGCTGGCCCGACGATACTCCGGACTTGCGCACCTTCTACCCGACCAGCGTGCTGGTCACCGGCTACGACATCCTGTTCTTCTGGGTTGCCAGGATGATGCTGTTCGGCTTGTACGCGATGGCCGGTAAGCAGCCGGCGGACGCGGTGCCGTTCCGGCAGGTAGCGCTGCACGGGCTGGTCCGGGACCAGTTCGGCAAGAAGATGTCCAAGACGCGCGGCAACACCGTTGACCCGCTCGACTGGATCGACCGGTTCGGCGCGGATGCCACCCGCTTCACGCTGGCCCGCGGCGCGACGCCAGGCGGTGACGTGGCGGTCAGCGAGGACTGGGTCGCGGGGGCGCGCAACTTCTGCAATAAGTTGTGGAACGCAGTCCGGTTCGCGCAGCTCAACGGCATCGGCCCAGACTGCGCCGCGGACAGTGCGAGCTTGCCACCAGCCAGCAGCCTGACCGCCGTGGACCGCTGGATCCTGTCCCGGCTGGCCACCGTGACCGCCGAGGTTGACGCGCTATTCGACCAGTTCGAGTTCGCCAAGGCATGCGATGCGCTGTACCACTTCGCCTGGGACGAGGTCTGCGACTGGTACCTGGAGCTGGCCAAGCCGGCGCTCGCTGGCACCGGGCCCGACGACACTGCGCCGGATAATCCGGATAACACTGTGCCGGTTGCTACTGTGCCGGCCGCCACTGGGGCCGATGCCACCCGCCGGGTGCTCGGCGAGGTTCTGGACCGGCTGCTGCGCCTGATCCACCCGCTGCTGCCGTTCGTCACCGAGGAACTGTGGACTGCGCTGACCGGCCGCGAGTCCGTGGTCATCGCCCGCTGGCCAGGCCAGGTGGCCGACGGCGCGGCGCAACCGCTCCCGGTGCTAACGACCGACCCGGCGGCCGAGACGGAGATCTCCGCGCTGATGCGGCTGGTGACCGAGGTTCGCAGGTTCCGTTCTGATCAGGGTTTGCGACCCGGCCAGCAGGTTCCGGCGCGACTGACCGGTATCGGCGCTACCTCGCTGGCCGATCATGAGGGCAGGATCCGGGCGCTGCTGCGGCTGTCCGAGCCAGGCGCGGACTTCTCGCCGACCGCGACGCTGCACGCCGAGGACGTGACGATAGAGCTTGACACCGCGGCACGAATCGACGTCGAGGCGGAGCGCAGGCGGCTGGCCAAGGACCTGGCTGCGGCCCAGGCGGAGATCGAAGGCGTGCAGCGGAAGCTGGCAACCGCGTCGTTCGTCGAACGCGCCCCGGCCGACGTGGTTGCCAAGAACCGAGCCAGGCTCGCGGCCGCGCAGCAGGAGGTGGCAAGGCTGACCGAGCGTATCGCCGCCCTGCCCGCTGCCGCGGCGCGGGCCACTGGCGATTCCCGCGCGAGACCGGCCTGATCGCGGCATGACCGGTAACTACGCCGACCGGCTGCGCGAGATCGAGAAGCAGATCTTCGCCCGGAGGCCCGAGCACTCGGTCGATCCCTCGCTCGAGCGGATCACCGCGCTGGTGACTCTGCTAGGCGACCCGCAGCGCGCTTACCCGGTGATCCATGTCACTGGCACCAACGGCAAGACCTCCACGGCTCGCATGATCGAGACGCTGCTCCGCGCCCGCGGCCTGCGGACCGGCCTGTTCACCAGCCCGCACCTGTCCTACGTTGGCGAGCGGATCTGTGTTGACGGGCAGCCGCTTGACGCCGAGCGATTCGTCGGGGCCTACGACGAGATCAAGCCCTACCTCGATCTTGTCGACGCCACCCACGACGTGCCGCTGTCGTTCTTCGAGGTGCTGGTCGGCATGGCGTTCTCGGTGTTCGCCGACGCACCAGTCGATGTCTGCGTCCTGGAAGTGGGCATGGGCGGCACCTGGGACAACACCAACGTCGCCGACGGCGCCGTCGCGGTGGTGACGCCGATCTCCCTGGATCACGTCCGGTACCTGGGCGCGACAGTGGCTGAGATCGCTGCGGACAAGTCCGGCATCATCAAGCCGGGCGCCATCGCGGTGCTGGCACAGCAACCGCCCGCTGCGGCAGAGGTTCTGCTGCGACGTGCCGCTGACGTTGGCGCGACCGTGGCCAGAGAAGGACTGGAGTTCGGCGTCATCGGCAGGGAACTGGCCGTGGGCGGCCAGCAGGTAGCGATCCGCGGCCTGCTCGGCGACTACCCGGAGGAGTACCTGCCGCTATTCGGCGCACACCAGGCCGGCAACCTGGCGTGCGCGATCGCCGCCGTGGAAGCGTTCGCGCGCACGCCGGCCGAGGCCGAACTTGGCGACGGCGAGCCATCGGCTCTCGATCCCGGTATCGTGCGGCGGGCCGTGGCCACGATGAGTTCGCCCGGCCGGCTCGAGGTTGTCCGGCGCAGCCCCGTCGTGATCCTGGACTCAGCGCACAATCCTGGCGGTATGGCCGCGTCCGTCGCCGCGCTGACAGAGGCTTTCAGCTTCACCGATCTCATCGCGATCATCGCGGTGGCCGAGGACAAGGATGTCGCCGGCATCCTGGATGAACTTGAGCCGGTGGTCGCTCATCTGGTGGTTACTGCCAACTCCTCGCCTCGTTCCATGGCCCCGGCTGCGCTTGCCGAGGTTGCTGCGACCGTGTTCGGGCCAGACCGGGTCACGGTCGCTGACCGGCTGGACGACGCGATAGAACTGGGGGTTTCCCTCGCCGACGAGGCCGATGCCGCGGCAGAGGGCGGCCCGGGAAAGGCCGGGGTACTGATTACCGGTTCGGTGATTACCGCCGGCGATGCGCGCGTCCTGCTTTCTGACCGGACCGGGAACGTGCCCGGGTCGGCTGAATCAGGCCCGGCCCGACCCGGTCGAGCGGGTGAGTTCGATTGAAGCGGCTCTGCGCGATCGTACTGATCATGGAGGCCGTCGTTATCGGCCTCGCAATTCCTGTCGCGGTGCAGATTGACCACCTGGCCCCGCATGCCGCGGGGCTAACTGGCGGCATCGCCGTGGTCGCGGCAGTACTTTTCGCAGCGCTCGCGCGCCGCGTGCTGCCAGCCACCCTGGTAGGCGGAAGCTTGCTGCAACTGTTCGCTATCGCGTCGGGGTCGGTTGTTCCGGTCATGTTTTTTCTCGGCGGCATTTTCGCGGTGTTGTGGGCCATCGGAATCTGGCTCGGGTACCGCGTAGAGCACGCCGCAGGTCACTGAATGCCAAAGCGCTGACCAATCGACCTGCCCGGCCGTAACGCCACTAGCACCGCTCTGTAGGCTCTCGAAGTGGTGGCTGCGCCGCGCTCCGCTGACATTACTGGGCGTTAGCATCCTGTCACTAAAAGTAGTAACCGCAGGCTGTACCCAAGCTGTTACCTGTCGTTGGCACTATCGGCCGCACCAGCGCGTTGGATCGAGCGAATCGTCCTTCGCAGCGATGCGGGCCCGGTTGCTGGCGTGACGGGAATCGGGGTAGCTGTCGCTCTGCTGCTGGCCCTGACAGGCGCGGCGGGACCGCCCGGCTGGGGCGAACGCGTGTGTCAGCCGCGGCAGTACGGGACAATGCAGTAGTAGCTCGGCTAGATCTGGCTGGAAGGTGCTTGTTCTCCATGAGCAACGCGATGGCGTTTCTGGGCCGCGACATGGCTGTCGACCTCGGCACCGCGAACACCCTGGTGTACGTTCGCGGCCGCGGGATTGTCCTGAACGAACCGTCTGTCGTCGCGCTGAATACCAATACCGGCCAGATCGTAGCGGTCGGCGTCGAAGCTAAACGGATGATCGGCCGCACGCCAGGTAACATCGTCGCGGTCCGCCCGCTGAAGGATGGCGTCATCGCCGACTTCGACGTTACCGAGCGGATGCTGCGCTACTTCATCCAGAAAGTTCATCGGCGCAGCCACCTGGCCAAGCCGCGCATCGTGATCGCGGTGCCGAGCGGCATCACCGGAGTCGAGCAGAGCGCGGTCAAGGAAGCCGGGCACCAGGCGGGCGCGCGCCGCGTCTACATCATCGAGGAACCCATGGCGGCGGCTATCGGAGCGGGCCTGCCGGTGAACGAGCCGACCGGCAACATGGTCGTCGACATCGGCGGCGGTACCACCGAGGTGGCGGTCATCTCACTCGGCGGGATCGTTACGTCACAATCGATCCGGGTCGGCGGCGATGAACTCGATCAGGCGATCATCAACTTCGGGAAGAAGGAGTACTCGCTCATGCTCGGCGAGCGTACGGCCGAGGAAATCAAGATCTCGCTCGGCTCTGCGTACCCGTCGAATGACGAGCCTAACGCCGAGATCCGCGGTCGCGACCTGGTCAGCGGCTTGCCGAAGACCATCGTGATCTCCGCCGAGGAGATCCGGCGGGCAATCGAGGAGCCGCTGTCGGTAATCATTGACGCGGTGAAGACCACCCTAGACAAGTGCCCGCCCGAGCTGGCCGGCGACGTCATGGACCGGGGCATCGCTCTTACCGGGGGCGGCGCACTGCTGCGCGGCCTGGACGAGCGGCTACGCGAAGAGACCGGAATGCCGATCCACCTCACCGACAATCCGCTTGACTCAGTCGCGCTTGGGACCGGCAAGTGCGTGGAGGACTTCGACACGCTGCAGCAGGTGCTGGTGCCCGAAGCCAGGCGCTAGCCGGGTCCGGGGGGCCGCAGCCCCCACCTGGCAGCAGGTGACGGTGACGGGCACAGGCGAGGTGATTCGAAGTGCGGGACACACGACGGACCCGCTTGGTCCTCGTCGTGTTGCTAGTGGTTGCCCTGGCGCTGATCGGGCTTGACTACTCTGACGGCTCGAACTCCGTGCTGCGCGGCGTGCGCAACGTGGCCGGGGATGTGTTTGGCGGAGCCGAGCATGGCACCGGCGCGGTGGCGCGCTTCTTCTCTGGCGGAAGCTCGTCCGCGAGCCAGGTGAAGAGCCTGCAGCAGCAGGTGGTCAAGCTCCGCGCGGAGCTGAGCGGCGCCCAGCTGAGTAAGTCGGATTTGACGCAGTTGCGCAAGCTGCTGCTGCTGGCAGGTGCCGCGCAGTACCGCGTACTGGCGGCCAGCGTCATCGCGGTAGGGACCGGCTACCAGCAGACAGTCACCATCGACGTAGGCAGCAGCAACGGCGTGACCGCCAACGAGACGGTACTGAACGGTGATGGCCTGGTAGGCCAGGTCACGTCCGTCACGGCGGACACCGCGACGGTCCGGCTGGCGGACTCGGCGGCTGCGGTCGTCGGTGCCGCGGTGGCGCCGAGCGGGCAGCTCGGCTCGGTGACCGGGCCGGGCGTGACAGCGAGCGGCAACGGACTGATGCGACTGCGGATGCTGAGCTCGTCAGCTGTGCTCAAGCCAGGCGATGAGCTCGTCACCTCAGCATCGGAGCATGACCGGCCGTTCGTTCCTGGCGTGCCGATCGGCGTTATCACCAAGCTGGTAAGCGTCAACGGAGCGCTGACTGAGGCAGCAGATGTCCGCCCGTTCGTGGATTACACCGCGCTCGGCATCGTTGGCGTCGTCATCGTGCCGCCCAAACACGACCCGCGCTTCGCCGCGCTGCCCCCGCTGCCGCACCCGGGCCCGACCGTCACCGTGACGGTGACGGCCCGGCCGGGTACTGGCGGAACCAGGGCGGGAGCTGGCGGAACCAGGTCGTCGCCTGCGGCGAATCCGGGCGGCTGACGTGCGCAAGGCCTGGCTAGCCCCGGTACTTATCGTCATCTCGATCGTCCTGCAGCTCACCGTGCTGAACGGGCTGCGGCTGCCAGGCGGCGGCGTTCCCGACGTTGTTCTCGTCGTGGTCGCCGCGCTTGCTGTGGCCGACGGGCCACTGGCAGGCCTGATCGTCGGTTTCGCGGCCGGTCTGTGCCTGGACCTGGCGCCGCCCGGCAGCCTGCTAGTTGGTCAGTACGCGCTGGTGTTCTGCCTCGCGGGCTGGGCAGCCGGGCGGCTCGGCCGCATTGCGAGCAAGTCGCCGCTGTGGTCGGTAGCGTTCATGGCCATCGTGGTCGCCGCTGCCGAGGCGCTGTCCACCGGGATCGGACTCGTACTCGAACCTGCTCAAGTCACCGCTGCCGCGGTCCGCGACGTGCTCCCCGCGACGATCGGCTACGACCTCGTGCTCTGCCCGTTCGTGCTGTACCTGCTCGTCGTGGCCGGCTCGCTGCTCGCGGAGGGACTCGCCGCCGGCGCGGCAGCGGGCGGCGTACGCGGCGTGCTAACGGGCCAGGAGCGAACCAAGCGACGCCGGCAGCGCCCGCATCAGCCCCGGCTCGTGCATGCCGCTGCCAGGACCAGCGACGGCTGGCTGAGCACCGGCCACGATCGCCATCACGGTCGGCAGCCGCCGGCCCGGACGCGGGCGCGCCTGCGCCCGGCAAGCGGTGTGGCGGGCTCGGCGTCAGGCCTGCGCCACTCGGGCAGTGCCGCGAGCGCCTCACGTAGGCCGCCGAGCCTGCGACTGTCCGCCAGCCGGCGCGGCGACGGCGCGATCGGCAACTCTGTCGGCAGCGGGTCTATCCGCAGCGGCTCCATTAGCAGGGCAGTAGGCCGGCATCCTGGCATGCTCGCCGGAGCGACCCGGCAGTTCCGGCCGCGAAGCGGCCAGCCTGGCGGCTCAGCGACGCGGCAGCACACCGGGTCGCCCGTGCTGCCCAGCACTGGACCGGGCAGGCCAAAACGCGGCCGTACGCCGATCAGGTTCGGCGGGCACCGCGGCGATGGCGCGCTGGGCCGGGCACTCGGCTCGGTCGCGCTCGCGCGGCCTAGCCGGCCGGCTCCGGCGACTCTCCGACTGCGCACGGGCACTAGTCGCTCCGCGCTGACGACGCGCAGCGTGCCCAGGGTGGTGCCGAAGGTGAAGTTCAAGACCGCAGCTCCCGCCCCGGTTCGGCGGTCTGCGGCGGCGCCGCGGTTCCGCCGAAGTTCCGGCCTTCGCTCATCGGGTGCTGTCTACGGGCTGGTGTCGGGCGGAGTACTTGATCACACTACGTTCCGCACGGCGCGACGGCGCGCGGGTCTGCCCCGCCTGCATCTGGCTGCCGGGCGCCGCGCTTCAGGCCTGCCGGGCGGGGGAATGCTCGGCGGCTCAGGTCGCAGCCCGCTGCGCGGACCGAGACTCCGGATCGGCAAGCAGCCTCGCTTCGGCTACGGCAGGCGGTCGCTGCTGTCGTTTCTGACCGGCCGCCGCGTTGGCGGCAGCTGGCTGGCGCGCAAACGGGCAGGGAGCCGGTCTGGCGGTTCGCTCATCGGTAAATGGACGGGAGGAGCAGGGTGATTCCGGCATCGAAGCGCCGGCTAGTGAGCATTGCGTTGATCGTGGTGGGGCTGCTGAGCGTGCTCGGCGTGCGGCTGTACGACCTGCAGATCGGCAGTCACGCCAAGTACCTGACGCTGGCCAGCCAGGACCAGGTGCGGGACATCGTCACGCCGTCCGTCCGCGGTGAGATTCTCGATGACGCCGGCCAGGTTATGGTCGGCCATCAGTCCGCGCTTGTTGTGGCAGTGAACATGGCTACTCTCGGGCGGCAATCCGACGGCGGCAAGGCGGAGCTTGCCAAGCTTGCCCGGTTGCTGAGCATCAGTGACAAGACCCTCACCGAGCGCGTGCGCATCTGCACCGCGGGAGTGCAGCAGCCGTGCTGGCAGGGCTCGCCTTACCAGCCGATCCCGGTGGCGCAGAATGTGTCGCAACAGGTGGCCTTGCAACTGATGGAGGACAAGAGCGCGTTTCCTGGCGTCTCCGCCGATATCCAGCCGGTCACCGATTACGACCAGCCGCTCGCGACAGATGCCGCCGGCCTGGTCGGCTACCTGCAGCCAATCACCCCGCAGGAGCTGACGGCGCTGCATCAGCCGGTCACCGGGTTCACCGGGGACGACCTGGTCGGCCAGTCCGGGCTCGAGGCACAGTACGACAGCGAGTTGCGCGGAACGACCGGCGTTAACGAGGTGGCGACCAACGCTGCCGGGCAGGTGACGTCCACCATCAAAGACGTCAAGCCGCTAGCCGGTGACGATCTGGTGACTAGCATCAACGGCCCGCTGCAGATTGCGACCGAGGACATCCTGGCCAACTCCGTTCAGGCGGCGCACGCCGCGAATCCGGGTGCCACCACTGGCGCGGCCGTGGTGATGACCACCACTGGCCGGATTGTTGCGATGGCGAGCTACCCGACTTACAACCCGAGCGTGTGGACGAACGGGATCTCGGAGAAGGAGTTCAAGCGGCTGTTCGGGTCTGCTGACGGCGAGCCGATCCTGGAGCGGGGCACTCAGGGCGAGTACGCGCCGGGGTCGACATTCAAGGTCACGACGCTCACCGCGGGTATCGAGTCCGGCGACTCGCTGTACGGCAGCTACGACTGCCCGGCGTCGATCAAAGTTGGCGGGCACACCTTCCTGAACGACTCGGGCAACCAGGGCCAGATGTCGCTGCACCAGGCACTCGTGGTGTCCTGCGACACCGTCTTCTACAACATGGGTTACCAGATCTGGCAGCACGATGACCGCAAGGCCAACACGGTGACCAGCCCGAAGGCCCCCGTGCAGTTCGAGCAGAAGATCGAGATGGACTGGGGGTTCGGCAAGGACACCGGAGTCGACCTGCCGGAGGAGAATACCGGCACAATCCCGACCAGGGAGTGGCTGTACTACTACTGGAAGGACAACGCCCACACCGGCCAGAACTGGTGCAAGAACGGCCGCGAGAACGGTAGCTACCTCCAGCAGATCGAGTGGGACGACTGCCGCTACGGCAACATCTGGCTGCCCGGCCAGGCGATCATCGCCTCTATCGGGCAGGGCTACGTTGCGGTCACGCCGCTGCAGCTGGCACGCGCCTATGCAGCACTCGCCAACGGCGGCACCCTGTACAGCCCGAAGATCGGCGAGGAGCTGGTAAGCCCGAGTGGCAAGGTCGTGCGGAAGATCACCCCGCGGGTCGTCGGGCATCTGCCGGCCAGCAAGTCCACGCTTGCCTACATCCGCAGTGCGCTGCAAGGAGTGATTACCTCGGGCACCGCGGCTGGAACCTTCGGTGGCTTCCCGCTGAACAAGGTGTGCATTGCAGGCAAGACCGGAACTGCTCAGGTGTTCGGCAAGAACTCGACGTCCGTATTCGCGTCGTTCGCTCCGTGCAACCACCCTAAGTACGTGGTCGTCATGATGATCCCTGACTCCGGCTACGGTGCTGACGTGTCTGGCCCGGGTGTCCGGCAGATCTGGGACGCCATCTACGGCCTGCAGGGCACGAAGGCTGCCCTGCAGGGCGGGAACCTGCCCGCTTCGCCGCACATCACCGGCGCGGGCACGGTCGTGCAGACGACGCCGACCGCGAGCGCCACGCCGACCGGCCACCCGACTGCGGGTGCGCTGCCCTTCCTGCAGCTGCCCGCCGACACGGCAGTCGGCGGCAAGGCAGACAGTGGCAAGCCATGGGGGAGGGCCGGTTGAGTTCCTGGCGCAGCTCTCCTGGCCTGACGGGCCGGCGGCCGGGTCCGCCGGTGCCTGGCTCAGATTCGTACCGGGGATTGCCGCCAGTGCGGCTCGACGGCAGCACTGCCCGGCGATCCGGGTTCGGGTCGGGGCCGGAGTTCCGCGGCAGCCGCCGGCACCCGGTTCGCCGGCTGCTAGGCCAGATCTTCGGGTCCGGATCGCCGCTGCGGCACCTGAACTGGATCCTGCTCGCAGCCGTGCTGGCGCTGTGCACGCTTGGCACGCTGCTTGTCTGGTCGGCGACCGCGACGACGGGACTGAACGCCTCAGACCCGTACCTGACAAAGCAGGTGCTGAACCTCGCCATTGGCCTGGCGCTGATGGTCGGCGTCAGCATGCTCGACTACCGGCAACTGCGGCAGTACGCGCCGGTCGTGCTCGCGGCGTCCTGCCTGGCGCTGGTTGTTGTGCTGCTGCCGCTCGGCAGCGTCACCGCACCAGTGAACGGCTCGAAATCCTGGATCTCGCTGGGCGGCGGCTTCCAGATCGAGCCGTCCGAGTACGCCAAGCTCTCGATCATCTTTGTGTGCGCGATGATCCTCGGCGACGTTCGACGGCGTGAGGTGCGTCCGCGGATGCGGGCAGTGGCCATCATGCTCGCCGTATCAGTGGTTCCGCTCGTGCTGGTCGTCGCCGAGCCCGATCTCGGCGTCGCAATCGTGATGCTGGCGCTGATAGTAGGGATGATCGCGCTCTCCGGCATCCGGCTGCGGTGGCTCGGAGCGCTCGTCGCGGGCGGCGCGGTCGGCGTGTTCGCCGTCGTCAATCTGCACCTGCTCAAGGCCTATCAGATGAGCAGGCTCACGGCATTCCTGCATCCCTCGGCTGACCCGCAAGGCTCCGGGTACAGCGCATATCAGTCCAAGGTCGCGATTGGTTCCGGAGGGCTGACCGGCCAGGGCCTGTTCCACGGCCAGCTTGTGGCCGGCGGGTTCGTCCCAGAGCAGCACACCGACTTCATCTTTGCGGTGGCCGGCGAGGAACTGGGCTTCGTCGGCTGTCTGGTGATCATCGGGTTGCTTGCCGTCGTGCTGCTGTGCGCGATCAGGATCGCGGCGCGCGCAGACGACCAGTTCGGCACGCTGGTCGCGGGCGGGATCGCGATCTGGTTCGCGGTCCAGTCATTTATCAATATCGGCATGACGATCGGCATCATGCCGGTGACGGGATTGCCGTTGCCGTTCGTCTCCTACGGGGGATCGGCCATCTTCGCCGACATGATCGCGATCGGTGCGCTCCAGGCCGTCCACCGGCATCGGTCGGTGTTCGCCTAGACCGCTGGCCGTAGCGGTATCCCGCCGTTGTCCCTTCGCGTTAGCCATGCTCAGCATCTCCGCAGGCCCTTTCTGGCGAGGTGGCCACCTCTAGGAATGGCAAATTTTCGATCGGAGATGTGCATCGCTTCGAGAACTGCCTGGTTAGGGGGTAGGTGAAGCACTGCGGAGCCGGGGTAGCGGTCGCTTGCGTGCGATCGTGAGCTGCCAGCGGGCGGGTACGCAGTGGGGCCGTGTAATGGGGGCGGGGGAATTGCGGATCACATCCATTGGTCATGCCGGGCTGCATGTCGAGACGAGATACGGGACGATCTTGTGTGACCCGTGGGTGAACCCGGCGTACTTCGAGTCGTGGTTCGTGTTCCCTGATAACAGTGGCCTGGACTGGGACCACTTCGGCGACGTGGACTATTTGTACGTGTCGCACCTGCACAAGGATCATTTTGATGCCGAGCTGCTGAGGCGGCATGTGTCGCGGCGGGCCACAGTGCTGCTGCCGGACTTCCCGGTGCCGGACCTGCGGGAGGCACTGGAACGGCTGGGGTTCGCCGACTTCGTGGTCCTGCGCAGCGGCGAGGTGACCGAGCTGGGCGGGCTGCGGCTGATGGGGCAGGCGCTGCAGTCCCCGGCGGACGGGCCGCTTGGGGACTCCTTGCTGGCCGTCGATGACGGGGCCGCGCGGATCTTGAACCAGAACGACGCCCGGCCGACCGAGCTGGATGCGCTGCAGTCGTTCGGCCCCTACGACGTGCACCTGCTGCAGTTCTCGGGAGCCATCTGGTGGCCGTGGACTTATGAGCTTCCTGAGGCCGCGAAGCGGTCGTTTGGCGCGGCGAAGCGGGCCAACGGCCTGGACCGCGCGGCTCGCTACGTCACCGAGATCGGGGCCCGGCACGTGGTGCCCTTCGCCGGCCCGCCTTGCTTCCTCGATGAGGAACTGTTCAGCCTGAACGACCTGACCGGGGACCCGGCTAGCACCTTTCCCGATCAGCTGGTGTTCCTTGACTACCTGCGCGACCGAGGGATCGAGGGCGGTCAGCTGCTGACCCCGGGCGCCGTGCTCGACGTCGGGCGCGGCCACTGTGACGTCCGCTGGCCCGCGGGCATCGAGCAGGCCATGAAGCCGTTCGCCGACAAGGAGCGGTACCTGCGCGGCTACGCGGAAAGGATGCGCGACAAGATCGCGGCGGGCAAGCGCCGCTGGCCGGCCGGCGGGATCGACGTGCTGGCGGAGCTGACGGCATGGTTCGAGCCCCTGCTCGAGCTGGCCGATCACATTAGGACCGGGGTGGGCGGCCCGGTGTTGCTCGACATCGGCGACGACCAGCCGATTGTCATCGACTTCCCGGCCGGCCAGGTGCGTGCCTTCGCCGGTGAGGTCTGCCGCTACCAGTTCAGCATTGGCCGGCCGCTGGTCGAGCGGCTGATCGCCGACCACCAGACCGACTGGGTCAACAGCCTGTTCCTCAGCATGCGGTTCCGGGCCCGCCGGATCGGCCCCTACAACGAGTACGTGTACACGTTCTTCAAGTGCCTGTCACCCGAGCGGGTGATGTATGCCGAAGGGTGGTACGCCAACAGAAGCCACGACGAGGAGGAGATTCAGCTGGGTGACTGGATCACCCAGCGCCGCTGCCCGCACATGAGTGGCGACCTCAGCCGCTTCGGCCAGACGGTCGGCTCGATCCTGACCTGCACGATGCACGGCTGGCAGTTCGACCTGGCGACCGGCCGGTGCCTGAGCTCTGACGACGACTCGCACCGCATCAGCAGCCGCCCCGCCCGCCCTGCCGCGCCCGGCAAGCGGTCGGTCCCGGCACGAGTGAAGCGCGTGCCAGGACTGCCCGAGCTGCGCCCGCTCCAGCCGGCTCGAGTCGCCGGCGATCGCAGCAAGGCTCTGTCCGCACCGAAGGACCTGCCCTCTGCGTCGCGGCCAAGTAAGCGGGCCGCGGCGACGCAAGCTCGCCACAAGGTCAGGCCGCCGCGAGGTGACTAGGTAGGCTCGCGGTCCTTCCGCGACGCGGGCCGTGACAGGCCGGTCTGCGCGCCTGGCACCGATCTGGGTCTACCATGGCCCCGCGCCCGCTGCTGAGCGTCGCCGGGCACGATCGTGCCCGCAGGCTCAACAGCGCGGGCGCATTGCACCCCTGCGTGCCGAGGTCGCGGCGAACGCCGACCCGCCGCTACGGTCGGGTGGGTTTCGGGAGTGAGGCTCGCAAGCCGCCAGTTATCGCCCCCGGGGCCGCCGAATCCCTGCTCGCTGGGCTATCTCGGGTAGCCGGCTGGCCCGCCGCTGAGGGAGGCTTAGTAGATTGCCGCTCACTGACGTGTCTGGCAAGGCCAGGGCGCTCTATGAGGCGAGGCGCACCAGGCAGGCCATCGAGCCGTTCACCGGCGCCGACCCCGACCTTGGCATGGCTGACGGTTACGCGATCGCGCAGCAGCTGACCAGGTTGCTGCTCGCCGACGGCGACGAGGTCATCGGGTACAAGGTCGGGCTTACTTCTAAGCCCATGCAGCAGATGATCGGGGTCAGCTCTCCTGATCACGGCCCCGTGCTCAGGTCTACCGTGTACGCCAGCGGCGCTGCCGTCTCGCTCAGCCAGTTCATCCAGCCGAGAATCGAGGCCGAGATCGCATTGGTGCTCAGCGCCGATCTTCGCGGGCCTGGCGTCACTATCCTGCAAGCACGGGCAGGCGATCGCCGGAATGGTCGCCGCGGTCGAGATCGTCGACTCGCGGTTCGCGAACTGGCGAATCAGGCTCGCGGACACGGTTGCCGATCTAGCGTCCAACGGCGCAGTCGCGGTGTCGAGCCGGCTGGTGCCGCCAGGCGACCTCGACCCGCGGGTCATCGGCATGGTCCTGACCAGATCTGGGGAGCTTGTCGACACTGGAGCCGGGGCGGCAGCACTTGGCGACCCGGTCGCCGTGGTGGCCTGGCTCGCCAACACCCTGAGCGAGCTGGGCGGCGGGCTGGAGAATGGCCAGCTGGTGATGACCGGCGCGCTGCACGCGGCTGTCCCGATGCGAGCAGGCGACGTGTTCCGTGCGGACTTCGACAGGCTCGGGCCGGTGACGGTCCGCGTGGTGGATTGAGGAGGCTGCCGATGACGACGCCCAGAGCGAGCTTGCCGTCGGACGCCGCCCGGATCGCGGCCATCCTGACGAAGGCAACGGCGGACCGGGTGGCGATCAGCCCGGTCTCGACCGAGTTTCCTGGTTTCGAGATTGCTGCCGGATACGCTGTGCAGCGGCACCTGCGTGCTGAAGCCGGGCCACTGGCCGGCTGGAAGCTCGGGCTAACCTCCCGTGCTAAGCAGGCGCAGGTCGGCGTGCATGAACCGGTGCGCGGCTTCCTGGCCGCTGCGAACGCTCTCGACCTCGCCGAGCCACTGCTTGTCAGGGAGTACATCCAGCCGCGAGCTGAGCCAGAGATCGCCTTCATCATGGCCGCGAGCCTGGCCGGGCCGACGGTGAGCTCAGCCGACGTGATGGCCGCCACGGCGGCTGTTGCGGTCGGCATCGAGATCCTCGATTCGCGCTACCGGGACTACACGTTCACGGCGCCGGACGTAGTAGCCGACAACACCTCGGCCGCGCGCTATCTCATCGGACCGGCCGTCTCGGCGGCTGGCCTTGACCTGCGGCTGCTCGGCGTACTGCTCGAGCACAATGGCGAAGTGATCGCGACGGCATCCGGAGCCGCCGCGCTTGGCCATCCGGCTTCGGCCGTCGCCTGGCTGGTACGGTCCCTCGCCGCCGAGAACGATGGACTGCGCCCCGGCGACCTGGTGCTGTCCGGCGGCCTGACGGCTGCCGTCGCCCTGCAGACAGGCGACGTGGTGACGGTTGCCGCCGACCGGCTCGGCAGCGTCGAGATCGGCTGTCGCTAGGCGGCCAGCGTGGCTAGGCAGCCAGCGAGGCGAAGACGAAGCCTCGACTCGGCCGGGATGCGACACACGGTGGACCCCGCCAGCGCTAGCTCGCAGAATAAGCTTTATGCCAAAATCTGCATCAGATGTGTCCCTCGGCAGTGATCCGCGGTGGTGCACCGAGCGAGAATGCTAGGCACGCTGCCTGGACGTGTGCTGGCGCTCTGGAGCTTTGTCCTCGCTGGCTGGATCCTCGCCCTTGGTCTACAAGAACCGACGCCTCGCAGCCGCGAGAAGATGTCGCACAGGGATCGCGCGATCAGGCCAGGTGCGGGGTCTTAATAGGGCTGACGCCTTTTATCTGAAAACGGAAGGCCGGCGTTCATCGGACCAATGGAGTCCTAGCCGACCGCCAGGGAGAGAGTCATGCGCAGGTTCTTGCGGGACTGCCGCCGCGCCGCTACCACGCGCGGCCTGCCAAGCGGCGTACTGGTACTCGCTGTCCTGGCGGGCATTAACACGCGCCGCGGAGTCCCGCTCGACATCCTGGCCGCCGCGGCTGTGGCCGGTCTTGCCTGGGCAGTCGCGCTGCCGGGCTATGTCCTCGGCCGCAGGCTACGTGAGGCACGTCGGCACCCGTGAGCCTGGGCTACAAACCGTGCCGAGCGCGTGCGACAACGCCATTACTTCGCGCTCGATTCCGGCTAAGCCTGAATGATCATTTACTGCACCACTGAGATGCCCGGCTACACGTCGGCGGCGGGTCAGACTCGCAGGGTTCCCCTGTCGATTGATCGAGTGGTGTTCCAGGTGGGCTACGTCCCCGCCAGCATGTGGGTTGGTCGCAGTACAAGAGGCCTGCCACGCACTGCCCGCGTACGCCACCCGGCTGAGGGTTTCGCTGCCCGATGAGCTGGCTACTGGCAACCAGGGGTTAACTGCTGACAAGTGCCAGATGGGACGATTGCGGTATGCCGGACTTCGTGGTCGCTCATACTCAGCGATGGATTGACCGGTTCACACGCCAGGGGCATGAGGTCGAGCCGCTGGCGGCCGGAGTCGAAGGCGCCATCTATGACCTGGGCGGAGACCTCATCGCTAAGGTTTGGCGCCAGCGTTACGCCGACGATCTTCAACGGATGCAGAGTTTCTATGCCGACGTTGCCGCAGCCGGCCTGCCGTTCGCCACGCCAGAGATCTTCCGCGTCGAGACCGTAGACGGTACCTCTGTCACCTATGAACGCAAGCTATCTGGCGAGCCGCTGCAGCACCGAATGGGAATCGACGACCCGAAGATCGGGCTGTCGAACCTCCGCTGCATCGTCGACGTACTCGGCGCGCTCGCCGATGTGCCGGCCACCGCCACGATGCGCCAGCTCGCAGTCCTGGACGAGAGTCAGCCGCTGTGGGCTCATGCCAGCAGCTTTCCCGCTGCACTGACAGGCCTGCTCGGCCGCCGATTCGCTCAGTTCGGCGACGTCATCCGCACTCACCTGCAGGACTACGACCGGCGCTACGCGGCCCTGCTAGACCGCCTCACGCTGCTCGATGCCCAGCCGGATACCGTCATCCACGGCGACCTCTTCGGCGGAAATATCTTGGTCGACGATCAGAGCAGGCCCCTCGCCGTCCTCGACTTCGGGTTTCTCACCACAGCAGGCGACCCGCGGTTGGATGCGGCCATCACCGCGTGCGTCGTTAACATGTACGGACCCCACGCGCAGGCCATCACTCAGGATCTGACCGCGCGCATCGCGCAAGATCTCCACTACTCGTCTGAGGTGCTCCTGATCTATCAGGCCGCCTACGCTGCCGCGACAAGCAACGCGTTCACCGCGGATGGCAGCGACGGGCACTTTGCCTGGTGCATGGCCCAACTCCGGCGCGCCGACGTTAGCGAAGTCCTCGGGCTATAACGCTGTCAACCTGTGCTGTCGGCTACCTGGATGATTGTCTTGCCGCGGGTGCGCCGGTCCGGGGCGAACGCGGCAGGCGCTTCGGCGAGCGGCCGAACCGCCCCGACGATTGGCTTTAGCCGTCCGTCCCGGACGTGCCTGGCAAGGTCTGCCAGCCGGGCTCGGTCCGGTTCGACGACGAAGAAGATGGCCCGGCCATCTTTGGGCCGGACTTTCGGCGGCGCGGTGATGGTGACGAGCGTGCCGCCGGCCCGGACCAGCGCGGCCGAGCGGTCCAGGATGTCACCGCCAACCACGTCCAGCACCACGTCGACCTGGCCTGCGTCCTCCAGCTTGTCGGCTTGCAGGTCCAGAAAGCCATGTGCGCCTAGTCCGAGCACGGCGTCCCGGTCTGCGGCCCGGCCAGTGCCGATGACCCGGGCTCCCGCCTCGATGGACAGCTGCACCGCGAGGCACCCGACACCGCCCGCGGCCCCATGGATGAGGATGGTCTGGCCGGTCACGAGGCGGGCGTGGTCGAACAGGCTTTGCCAAGCGGTGAGCCCGGAGATGGGCAGCGCGGCGGCCACGGTGTGCTCGATGTCGGCCGGAAGCGGCGCGAGGTTGCGGGCCTCGACGGCGGTGAACTCGGCCAGAGAGCCGTTACGGGACCAATCGCATAGTCCGAACACGCGCTGGCCGACCGTAAGGCCGCTGGTTCCGTACCCGAGCTCGACGACGACGCCCGACAGCTCGTGTCCAGGCACGCTCGGCGTCCGGTCACGGCCTGCCCGGTCGGTCCACGTTCCCGGCCAGTCGAGTTCTCCGGGCGTGAATCCTGCGGCATGCACACGCACGATGACGTCGTTCTCGGCGGCGCGCGGATAGGGCATCTCGGTCTGTGAGAGCCCGGCGACTCCGGCATCACGATCTGCGACTGTGATGGCTTGCATGGCAGTTCCTCTTTGGTGAGGATCGCATCAGGATCGCTCTTTCGAACGGCGGTTACCTTGCCGGCGCAAGGGCATGCAGGGATGCCTGCGCCGCTTCGAGACCGATACCCAGATAACCTCCTGGCAACAGCTCTACCGGGCCCCGGTCAGCGAGCTGCTCGGCTCCGGCCGGAGCCGTGCTGCGGCACGCTGCCGGGCTCG
>Ga0335075_10004753_pt1 | contig 21150 bp, 18 predicted proteins | sample Lox_Sample_24_FD_206723 | JGI IMG/M metagenome (GOLD analysis project Ga0335075, IMG submission 206723) | Soil microbial communities from Loxahatchee National Wildlife Refuge, Florida, United States - Lox_Sample_2.4 | ecosystem: Environmental > Terrestrial > Soil > Wetlands | place: USA...
TCGGGGCCCGGCCCGCACGGTTCGCGCCTGAAGCGGCGGCGGCGGATCGGCGATGCGCTGGATCGGGTCGGGCTCGGCAGCATCGACGACCGCCCGGTGCGGAAGTACTCGCTTGGCATGCGCCAGCGCCTCGGGCTCGCCGCCGCGCTGCTGCGGTCGCCGCGGCTGCTCGTGCTCGACGAGCCGACCAACGGCCTGGACCCGCAGGGCATCCGGGAGATCCGCGACCTGCTCGGCGAGCTCAACGCGGCCGGGACAACCGTCTTCCTGTCCAGCCATCAGCTAGCTGAGGTCGAGCAGCTGTGCAGTCGCGTCGGCGTGCTCGACCGGGGCAAGCTGGTCTTGCAGGATGACTTGTCGGCGCTTCGCGGACCGACCGGGCGCATCGTCCTGCACAGCCCCGACGCCGGGCAGGTCGCATCCGTCCTCGACGGTCAGGTCATCAGGCGGGATGGTGACCGGCTGATCATCGCTGACGCTGACGCCGCAGCCGTGAACGCGAAGCTGGTCGGCGCCGGGCTCCGGGTTACCGAAATCGGTCCAGAGCGACGCTCGCTTGAGGAACTGGTGCTGTCCGTGACGAGCTCGGGATCGGACCGGTACGACGGGAGCGCGCGGTGATTCGCGTCGAGCTGGTGAAGCTGGCCCGGCGGCCTCGATCCTGGGTGGCTATCGGCCTGCTGTGCCTGCTGCCCATACTTGTGGCGGTCTTCGTCGCGGTGACGCACGTGGTCCCGCCGCCGGGCCAGGGACCGACCCTGCTGTCCACAGTCCTGTCGAACGGCGAGCTGTTCCCGGCCGCGGCGCTGGCCATCGTACTGCCGATCTTCCTGCCAGTCGCCGTCGCAGTTGTCGCTGGCGACGCGATCGCGGGCGAGGCAAGCTCGGGAATGTTGCGCTACCTGCTGGCGCGGCCAGTCGGCCGGACCCGGCTGCTAGTCGCCAAGCTGATCTCGGTCATCGCCTACGTACTGCTAGCGGTCATCGCCGTCGCGGTCACGTCATATGCCGCCGGGCGGATACTCTTCGGCGACAAGCCGGTCGCTCTCACCCCCGGCGGCATCGCCACCTCAAACATCGTCGCGAACTCACTGTCCGGCACAGCGATGACGCCGCTCGATGTGGCGCTGCGGACGGCCGGAGCGGTGGCGTTCATTGCCGTGTCGATGCTCGGGGTGGGCGCAATAGCGCTGTTCCTGTCGACCTTGACCGATTCCGCGCTCGCGGCGGCCCTCGGCGCACTCGCCGTGCTGGTCGCGAGCGAGGTACTGGTGACGCTGAACGCGGCCGATGCCGTCAGCCCGTACTTGCCAACCGAATACTGGCTGTCCTGGGTGGACTTCTTCCGGCAGCCGATTCTCTGGCGCGATATCGACCATGGCTTCGCGATCCAGGGTGTCTATGTGGTGGTCTTCCTTGGCGCCGCCTGGGCCAACTTCGCGAGCAAGGACGTCACAAGCTGACCAGTGCGGGTCAACCGCAGTCAGCCGAGGTTGGCCTTTGCAGCGGGCCGGTGCCGAGCGCCTGCAGCACCATGGCAGTGACGTCGGGATTGGTGGGCAGCTGCGAGTGGCTGATGCTGGCAGTCGGGCAGATCGACTGGACGGGAACGTCGATTGCACCCGGCAGCCGTGCCGACGTCGGCGGCGTGACGACTTGGTCATCGGTTGTCCACAGGGAGAGCCAGCGCGGCAGGCCGGCTGCGCTCGCGACGTCCAGGCTGTCAAGCAGCGAGCTGCCGGGTATGAGCTGCTGGCACGCGATTGGGCAGGCATCCGGCACGAAGGCCTGCGCGGCGGTGGCAAGCGACGTGCCATGGAACGGCGAGCCCAGCGTGATGATCCGTCGGGCTTTCGCCATGCCGTCGTCCCGGCGGGCCCAGATCAGGGCTACCACGCCGCCCGCTGAATAGCCGACCACATCGACGGACGGAGAGCCGTGCGCCAGTGCGTCGTCGACGGCGGTGTTAAGCAGGCCAGCGTCGGTGACCAGGCTGCCGGTCCCGGTACCGGGCAGGGTGAGCACGGTTGCAGAGCGGCCGGTGGCGCGGATGTGGCTGGCCAGCACGTCGAGTGATGAGGTACTGCCGCCGTAGCCAGGCACGAGCAGCACCGGTCCCGGTCGGTTCTGCGCCGGGGCCGCCTGCTGGCCGGCCCCGCTCTGGACTGGCTGGCCGGTGCGGGAGGCGGCGACGGCGATGCCGGCAGCGCCGGCCACGACAATCACTGCGACGGCGATCCCGAGGATGCGACGACGACGGGGCAAAGCGGAAAACCGCGACCCCAGCCCTCGCCGTTGCTGCTCGCCTGGCCCGCCCATGCGTTCAACCGTACGGGACGTCCCGGCCCGCTCTCGTCGTGCCGGCCTCCGGATGGGCACGGGCCGCACGCGGGCACGCGCATCCCGTAACCTTGGGCCGTGACGCTTCGCCTTTATGACACAGCTTCGCGCTCGGTGCGTGAGTTCACGCCGCTGCAACCGGGCCGTGTGTCGCTGTATCTGTGCGGAGCTACCGTGCAGGCTCCACCGCATATCGGGCATATTCGGTCAGGTGTGGATTTCGACATCCTCGTCCGCTGGCTGCGCGCGTCCCACTATCAGGTCACCTATTGCCGCAACGTTACCGATATCGACGACAAGATCCTGCAGGTCGCCATGCACGAGGAAGTGCCGTGGTGGCTGATAGCGGAGCGGAATCAGCGGGCCTTCAGCCGGGCTTATGACGCGCTCGGCTGCCTGCCGCCTAGCGTGGAGCCGCGGGCGACGGGCCATGTTCCCGAGATGATCGCGCTGATGCAGCGGCTGATTGACGGCGGGCACGCCTATGCTTCCGGCGGGGATGTCTACTTCGATGTGCACTCGCTGCCGAACTACGGAGCGCTGTCGGGCCAGCGCCTCGACCACATGCGCGCGGCGGCCGACACTGAGGATGGCGGAGCCAAGCGCGACCCGCGCGACTTCGCGCTGTGGAAGGGCGCCAAGCCCGGCGAGCCGACCTGGCCGACGCCGTGGGGGCCTGGCCGCCCGGGCTGGCACCTGGAGTGCTCCGCGATGTCCACAAAGTACCTTGGCGCCACCTTTGACATCCATGGGGGCGGCCTCGATCTGCTTTTCCCGCATCACGAGAACGAGCAGGCCCAGTCGCACGCCGCTGGCGACGCGTTCGCCCGGTACTGGATGCACAATGGCCTGGTCCGGATCGGCGGCGAGAAGATGAGCAAGTCGCTCGGCAACTCGCTGCTTGTCGACGAGATGATAAGGCGAGTGCGGCCTGCCGAGCTGCGCTACTTCCTGGGCCAGGCGCATTACCGGTCACCGATCGACTACTCACTGGCGGCGCTGGCCGAGGCTGCCACCGCATACCGGCGGATAGAGGGCTTCGTAACCAGGGCGGCCGAGCTGGCGGGCCCCGGGCTGGATGGCACGGGCCTCGCCGGCACCCCGGATGGTCCGGCAGATGCCTCGGCGCTCCCCGCCGCGTTCATTGCTGCGATGGATGACGACCTCGGCGTGCCGCAGGCACTGGCTATCGTTCACGACAGCATCCGGGAGGGGAACGCGGCCCTCTCCGCTGGCGACGTCGCCGGCACGGCTAAGTACCTCGCCGAGATCAGGGCGATGCTGTCGGTCCTCGGGCTCGATCCGCTCGCGGAGCCGTGGGCGGCTGCGTCCGGCAGCGACCTGCGGCCTATCGTGGACGCGCTGGTGAGCGTAGCGCTCGAGCAGCGCGAGGCGGCCAGGGCGCGCAAGGATTTCGCTGCCGCCGACGCGATCAGGGAACAGCTCCAGCGAGGTGGCGTGCTGGTCGAGGACACCCCGCGCGGCCCGCGGTGGGAGCTGCGCAGATGACGGGGCGGCCAGCGGGCGGCGGCCGGACCAAGTCGGGCAAGCCGCGGCCGGGCACCGGGGGCTACGGCAAGCGAAAGCTGGCCGGTAAGGGACCGACTCCGCCTGCCGACATGCGGCCTGGGCACCCGGCACAGCGCCGGGCGGCTGCCAAGGCTGCGCCGCAAAAGGCTGTGCAGCCAAAAGCTTCAGAACGCGGCGGCGAGACGACCCGCGCTTCAGGGCCGCGAGCGCGCGGTGCTGGCAGCTCAGCTGCTGAGCTGGTGGCCGGGCGTAATCCGGTACTCGAAGCCCTGCGCGCACGGGTTCCGGCCACCGCGCTGCATGTCGGCCCGCGGCTGGATGACGACGAGCGAATCGGCCAGGCGGTCATGCTTGCCGCGAATGCTGGCATCGCCGTAGTAGAAGCCGGCCGCGCAGAGCTGGACCGGATCACCGGCGGCGCGATCCACCAGGGGGTGGCGCTCCGGATCAAGCGGTACTCGTATGCCGACCCGGCCGATCTCGTCGATGCCGCCCGCGACGCTGGCGAGCAGCCGCTGATCGTAGCGCTGGATGGCGTGACCGACCCGCGGAATCTCGGTGCGGTGGCCAGGTCGGTCGCTGCGTTCAGCGGGCACGGCATCGTCGTTCCGGCCCGGCGGTCCGTCGGTGTGACCGCGGGAGCCTGGAAGGCTTCGGCGGGGACACTGGCCACCGTGCGGGTCGCCCAGACCGCCAACCTGGCCAGGGCGCTAACGGCCTACCAGCAGACGGGCCTCTTCGTCGTAGGCCTCGATGGCGGCGGGAAGGCTGACATCGGGGACCTCGACCTAGCCGACTCGCCCCTGGTACTGGTCGTCGGCTCTGAGGGCAAGGGGCTATCCCGGCTGGTGGCCGAGCGATGCGACGTGGTGGCCAGGATCCCGACCAGCGGGCCGGCTGAGTCACTGAACGCGGGCATCGCTGCCAGCATCGCTTTGTACGCGGTGTCGCAGCTCCGCGCACTGCGAACCTGACTCTCGCGCGCCTATCGTGGAGTGCGGAGGTGGTGCGTCATGCAGCCTCGCGAGCACGAGTTGGCGACTCGCCCCGCAGACGCCGACGCCGCGCGCGCCCGCCTCGCTCGCGAGCTGCGGCACCGTGGCCGCGCCCTAAGCCGGTCGGTGGCCGAAGCGTTCGCCCAGGTACCGCGTCACGTGTTCGTACCCGAGGCTGGCACGGCCGCGGCCTATCGAGACGAGGCCTTCGTCATCAAGTGCGGGCCGGACGGAATGCCGGTCAGCTCGTCATCCCAGCCAGCAATGATGGCGATCATGCTCGATCAGCTTGGCCTCGAGCCCGGCCACCGGGTGCTCGAGATCGGCACCGGCAGCGGATACAACGCGGCGGTGATGTCGGCTGTGGTCGGCGTGCAAGGCCAGGTGGTCAGCATTGACATAGACCCCGAACTGGTCGAGCGATCCCGGGCGAGCCTGGCCGAGGCCGGCTACGACAGTGTCACTCTGCTCTGTGCGGACGGCGGCTTCGGCGACCCAGCGGGCGCACCATTCGATCGGATCATCGTGACCGCAGGGGCCTGGGATATCGCGCCGGCCTGGCTGGAGCAGATCGCGCCGGGAGGCTTTCTTGTCCTGCCGCTATCGATCCGGGGAATACAGCTCTCGGTGGCACTGCAGCGGCGTGACGCGAGCCAGGAGCCAGGCGCCGGCGACGGCGACGAGTGGGTGGGCATGTCGGCCTGGCGATGCGGCTTTGTGCGAATGCTTGGCGCGTTCGCCGGCCCAGAAGTCGCGTTCCTCCTGGACGGGCCGAACGGCCTCATCGCGCAGATGTCGGACGGCAGCCCGGTAGATGGGCCCGGCCTGCTGCGGGCGCTCAGCATGGCACCGACCGGTGAGCAGCCGCTCCCGCAGCCTGGCGCCCAGGCTGACCTGGCTGACCTCGATCTGTGGCTCACAGTGACGGCCGCCCAGCTTGACCGCGTCACCGTGCTGGCCGCACCGGGCGGCTGGCTTCCGCTCGGCTCGCTGCTGCCCTTCGGCGGCCTGGTCAGCAATGCCGCTGACGCTAGCCGCCTCGGTGTGGCGTTGCTGCTGCCCGTGGATCCCGGCCCGGAGCCGGAGGCCCGGCGGGGCGCAACTGTGCAGGCTGAATCCGGCCGGACGGTTTCGGGAGCGCTCGTCCGCGGGTTCGGGCCGGGCGGGGCAGATCTCGCCGCGTCCCTGGCGGACCTGGCTAGCAGGTGGGTTGAGCTTGGCCGGCCGGGGGCGCAGGAGGTGCAGATTGTCGTGCGGCCGGTACACAGCCGGCGGTCAGCAGCGCCCAACCCGGGCATGCTGTTGCTACATCGGCCGAGCGTTTCGATCGAGGTCGGCTGGCCCCGCTATTAGCTGGCCCAGCGGGCGGGCCGCTCGCCGGCCTCGTTCAGCAGCGGCGGCGGTCCCACAATCAGCGGGTCGGGCATCCCGACCACGGCGTCGTCCCGGCCGTCATAGTTAACGCACCGCAGCACGTACCGCATTGCCTCGATCCGGGCGCGCTTCTTGTCATTGCTCTTGACCACGGTCCACGGGGCGTCAGCCAAGTCGGTGAAGAGGAACATGGACTCTTTGGCTTCGGTGTATTCGTCCCATTTATCCAGCGAGGCCAGGTCGATCGGACTGAGCTTCCAACGCTTGACCGGGTCGAGTTGGCGCCGGACGAATCTCCTGAGCTGCTCCGCCCTGGACACCGAAAACCAGAACTTGATCAGCTTGATGCCGTCCCTGGCCAGCATGCGCTCGAACTCCGGCGCTTCGCGGAGGAACTCCAGGCACTCGTCCGGGTGGCAGAAACCCATGACCCGTTCGACGCCCGCCCGGTTGTACCAGGACCGGTCGAACATCACGATCTCGCCCGCGGCAGGCAGGTGCGAGATGTACCGCTGTAGGTACCACTCCGTCTGCTCACGCTCGGTTGGCTTCTCCAGCGCAACGATCCTGGCGCCACGAGGGTTCAGGTTTTCGGTGAAGCGCCTGATCGTGCCGCCCTTACCTGCGGCGTCGCGCCCCTCGAAGACGATCACCAGCCGATTGCCGGCAGCCTTGATGTGGTGCTGCATCTTGAGCAGCTCGATCTGCAGGGCGCGTTTCTGCCGTTCGTACTTCCGCCGGCTCAGGCGCTGCGGGTAGGGATAGTCCTCGCGCCAGGTCTCGGCCAGCTTCCCGTCTCGCTGGACGAGTACCGGGCCGTTCTTGCCCTGCCTGATCCGGAACCCGAGCTGGGCCGACAGGTCGGCGAGCAGTTCGGCAGTGCGCGGATCGGCGCGCTTAGGGTGCATGGCGAGGGGCGTCTCTGCTTGCGGACGGACCAGTTCCCTCACTTGTGTTCGGGCCTGCGCGCCTGGGCGTCCTTCATAGCAGCGGCGGCCTTGCCGGACAGGTCGCGGATCTTCTCGCCCATGGGGCCGGAGCGGATCTTGTCGGCCATGGGGCTGGCGGCGGCCTTGCCGGACAGGTCGCGGATCTTGTCGCCCATGGGGCCGGAGCGGATCTTGTCGGCCATGGGGCTGGCGGCGGCCTTGCCCGAGAAATCGCGCACGCGGTCAGTCACCCGGCTTGCGGCCTGGCCGGCTTGCTGACCGGCCTTCTGCATGGTGTCACTGCCGGCGTAGCGGGCCTTTGCCTGCCGATAAAGTTCGCTTGCCTTGTTCCTGACCTTCGCTACCAGACCCACCGCCATCACCGTTCCTGCGATTGCAGTCGCCGCGCGGCTACCGCTGCGAACGTCCCGTCCTAGATACCCTCGCCGTGGGCCTGCACACCTTCGGCTGGGCGAGCGTGATCAGCCGCGGGGAGGCAGGCCACCGTAATCGATGCCAAGCCGAGATCATGTGCCGGCAACCGAGAGCGGGGCTTAAACGTCTAGCAGTCCGAGCGAGCATTTTTCGCCATTTTTGGCCGAGCGTTAATGACGTTACCCGGTGAAGCGACAGCGGGCCAGTGACAGACAGCGGTGCGACAAGAGGTGGTTATGAGGAAGTCAGTGCGGCGATGGTTGTTCAGCGCAGGGGCGGTGGCGGCGGTCGGGGTCGCAGTGTGTGGCCAGCTGGGCACGGCCAGTGCAGCAAGGGTCGTCAGGGCTGGCCACGAAGTGAGCACTGCGAGATCGGCCAGGGCGGCGACAGCGGCTTACAAGCCGCCATCGCAGGACTTCAACTTTGGCGCCAGCGGTCCAGCAGTCAGAAGCGTGCAGAGAAGACTAAACCAGTTGCATTACTACGCCGGCCCGGCCGACGGCAAGTACGGTCAGGACACGGCGGAGGCGGTCTGGGCGTTCAAGGAGGCCCAGGGCCTGCCAATGAACGCGGCGACCAACACACTGGTTACCCGAGCCTTCAGGAAGGCACTCGTCCACCCGCGGGCGCCCAAGGTGCTGGTGCCCAAGGGCGGCCGCAACCGGATCGAGATCAATCAGAATGACGAGCTGCTTGTCCTTTACCGGCATAACAAAGTCAAGCTGATCCTGCACGTCTCCAGTGGCGGTGGCTACACCTACCCCTGCCCGGGCGACCCTTCGGCGACCTGTGGCCCGGCGATCACGCCGGATGGCAACTATCACGCCTTGTCCTTCTCGCCGGGCTGGGTCACGGTTCCGCTCGGAACCATGTATAACCCGGTGTTCTTTATCAGCACTGCGTACGCGATCCATGGCGACATTCCGGTCCCGTGGTACCCCGCCTCACACGGCTGCGTCCGGATCTGGATGGACGCGGCCAGCTGGTTCCACAAGGACGTCACGATCGGCGGGCGGCATGCCACCCCCATCTACATCCGGGGCACCGCACCTTATTACCTCTAGCCTCCTGGCCAGCCTGATCTGCCCGTCCCGGCTTCGCCGGGACGGGCAGATCTGGTGTTGGAGCCAGATAAGCTACGCCGCAGCAGGAAATTCTCCCTTAGCGGGAGATACCTGGTCAGAGATCGGAGAGACCAATGATGCGTCGGGTAGCCCTGGTCGCGCTGGCCGCGATTGCCGCCGCCGGGCTGGCGGCCTGCGGAAGCACTGCGCCACCGCCTGCTAGCAGCGGGACGACGGCCGCTAGCTGCAGCTACGCATCCATTCAGCATGAGCTATATCAGCGGGGCGCACTGACGGTCGCGACCGATAAGCCCGCCTATCCGCCGTGGTTCGAGAACAACAACCCCTCGAACGGCAAGGGCTACGAGAGCGCGGTCGCCTATGCCATCGCCAAGCAGCTCGGCTTCAAGCCCGGGCAGGTCCACTGGGCGTACGAGCCGTTCGATGCCTCCTACGCGCCGGGACCGAAGAAGTTCGACTTCGACATCAACGAGATCTCCTACACCGCGCAGCGAGCGACCGCCGTGTCGTTCTCTGCCAGTTACTACGACGTCCAGCAAGCGCTGGTCGCGCTCAAGGGGTCGCCGATCGCGACCAAGCACTCACCGGCCCAGCTCAAGACCTATAGCTACGGTGACCAGATCGGCACTACCAGCCTGGCCTTCATCACCGGCAGCATCCAGCCGACGGCGCAGCCGAAGGTGTTCTCGACGCTCAATGACGTCAAGGAAGCCCTGCAGACCCACCAGATCGCGGCGTTTGTGACGGACACGCCCACCGCGCAGTACATCTCGGCCGACGAGATCCCGGGTTCGGTCATGGTGGCCCAGTTCCCGAGCACCGGCGAGCACTACGGCCTGCTGTTCACTAAGGGGAATCCGCTGGTCGGCTGCGTGAACAAGGCGATCGCCAAGCTCAAGGCCGACGGGACGCTCGCGGCGCTGCAGAAGCAGTACCTGCAGGTCTACCTGACAGTCCCGACGATCAAGCCGTAACCGTCTGCGCGCACCACGGTACTCATGACCGACAACGAACCCATTAGCGATCAGGGCTGGCCCGGATCGGGCTTCCAGGAAGAGCCGATCATGCTGTCGCCCGGCGTCAGCGCCGGAATGCCTGCGGCCGCGGCCTTCCAGCCAGCTGGTCGCGGGCCGCGCCTGTTCTCCGGCGGGGGCCGCCGGGCGACCGCGATCTCTACGGTGAGCACCCTGGTCGTACTGGCAGCGCTGGTAGCGATCTTCCTGGCGGCGCCGGGTAGCAGCCAGGTCCGGCACACGTTCTTCGACCCCCACGACATGTGGCAGTCCTTCGTCGGGGATCCCCAGAGGGGCTATTACTCCGTCGGCGAGGCCATCTGGCTCAACATCCGGATGTTCCTGGCCGCCGAGGTCTTGATCCTCATCCTGGCGCTGGTGATCGCGCTGATCAGGCAGTCGACCTCGCCGGTGCTCTTCCCGCTGCGCGTGCTGGCGATGGTCTACGTGGACTTCTTCCGCGGGGTGCCACTGCTGCTGGTGGTGTACGCGATTGGGTTTGGTATTCCGGCGCTCCGGCTGTCCTTCGTGTCGAGCCAGTCCTATGCGGTCTATGGCGTGGTCGCGCTTACGCTGTCGTACTCCGCCTATGTCTCCGAGGTCTACCGCGCTGGCCTGAACTCGGTGCACCAGAGCCAGGTGGCGGCTGCGCGATCGCTGGGGCTGTCGCAGGGCACGGCGCTCCGGTACGTAATCTTGCCGCAGGCCGTCAGGAACATCATTCCGCCGCTCCTGAACGACTTCATCAGCCTGCAGAAGGACACCGCCCTCGTAGGCGTGCTGGGCGCGATCGAGGCCAATCAGGCGGCCCAGATCTACGGCAGCACGGTGTTCAACTACTCGAGCCTGACCGTGGCAGCAATCTTGTTCCTGATCCTGACGATTCCGCTGGCCAGGTTCACCGACCGGCTCATCGACCGGGACCGGCGGCGGCGGCTTGCCGGAGCCGTCAGATGACCGCGGCAGGGCTCAGTGCTGCCGGGCCAACCGGGCCAGCGCCGGCCGAGCCAGCCATCGGTCTCGAGGAGGTCTACAAGTCCTTCGGGCCGAACCAGGTGCTCAGCGGGATCAGCCTGTCGGTTGCCGCGCACGAGGTCATCTGCCTGATCGGCGCCTCTGGCTCGGGCAAATCCACGCTCCTGCGGTGCGTCAACCTGCTCGAGCCGATCGACGCGGGCCGGATCGTGCTGCTCGGCCAGGACGTCACCGGGCCGCAGGTAGACGCGAATGCGGTGCGGCGGCGCGTCGGGATCGTGTTCCAGTCCTACAACCTCTTCCCGCACATGACCGTGCTGCGCAACGTGACGCTCGCACCGACGAAAGCGTTGCGGATGCCCAGGGCGCAGGCTGAGGAAGCAGCGAGCGACCTGCTGGCGCGGTTCGGGCTGGCCGACAAGCGGTCGGAGTACCCGGACCGGCTGTCCGGCGGCCAGCAGCAGCGAGTCGCGATCGTCCGGGCCCTAGCCATGCAGCCTCAGGTCATGCTCCTAGACGAGGTCACAAGCGCGCTCGACCCCGAGTTGGTGGCCGAAGTGCTCGATGTCATTAGGGAGCTCGCCGGGGGCGGGATGACGATGCTGATCGCGACGCACGAGATGGGGTTTGCCAGGGATATCGCGAACCGGGTCTGCTTCCTGGAGGAGGGCCGGATCATCGAGCAAGCCCCGCCGGCTGAGTTGTTCACCGATCCTCAAGATGAGCGCACCCGCCGGTTCCTCCGCCGGATTGTCGACGCCGGCCGGCTCTAGCGCCACCTAGCCCGGCCTAAGAGTCGGTGGCCAGCTGCCAACTGTGACAGCGATAGATCGGCGCTGAGTTATGTCGTCGGAGTATTTGCCGCGGTCACCCGAAATGGCTTGTTCACCGTTGTTGTCCGGCAAACTGGATACCTGGATCGCTGGTCTGGAGGAGCGTTGAGCGATCAGGTCCCCCAGGATTTCCGGGCCGGCTCGCTGGTGGCTGGCTACCGGCTGGAGGAGCGGATCGGCCAGGGCGGCATGGCCGCAGTCTTCCGCGCCTACGACAGTCGCCTCGACCGGCGCGTGGCGCTCAAGATCCTGTCGCCCAGCCTCGCGCTGGATGATGCCTTCCGGCTGCGGTTCATCCGGGAGTCGCGGGCCGCCGCGGCTGTCGAGGACGCGCACATCATCCCCGTGTTCGAGGCCGGTGAGTCCGACGGTCTGCTCTTCATCGCAATGCGCTATGTCCGGGGCGGCGATGTCAGGTCGCTGATCCGTCAGGCTGGCCCGCTATCGGCCGGTCGCGTCGCCGAAATTGTCTCGCAGGCAGCGTCCGCGCTGGACGCGGCGCATGCTATCGGGCTGGTGCACCGGGACGTGAAGCCGGCCAACATGCTACTGGAGCCCAGCAGCGTCGTCGACCGGCCCGAGCACGTGTATCTGTCAGACTTCGGGCTGAGTAAGGACGCGCTCGCGGTTAGCGGGCTGACTGAGAGCGGGCAGTTCCTAGGCACGCTGGACTACGTTTCGCCCGAGCAGATCGAGGGGCGGCCGCTTGACGGCAGGTCCGATCAGTACTCCCTGGCGTGCTCGGCCTTCGAGATGCTGTGCGGACAGCCGCCGTTCCGGCGCGAGCAGGGCGTCTCCGTCATGTACGCGCACTTGTCAGAGCCGCCGCCGTCGGTCCGCCCGCACCGGCCCGAGCTGTCGGCCGAGATCGACGTGGTGATCGCGAAGGCCATGGCGAAGGCAGCCGACGACCGGTACGCCACGTGCCGCGAATTCGCGGCGGCGCTGCTTCCGGTTCTCGAGGTTGTCGGCAGCGGGCCTGGGACACGCCCGGCCAGCAATCCGGAAGCCGACGTCGATGGTCCCACCGGACCCGCCACGGTGGTGATGGCAGAGCCGGAGACCGGGTCGCGGCGGCAGTGGTGGCGTTCGCCCGCCCCCGTCGCCGGACTCTGCGTGCTGGCGCTCCTGCTGGCCGGAGGCGGGTTCCTGGCGGCTCGCGCGCGCGGTGACGGTGGGTCAGAGCATCCGCCTAGTACGAAGGCGGCGGCGCTAGCGCCACCTCGCTGCACTACCGCGACTGCCAGGGCAGCGAACCTCACCGGGGTCGCTCGTGCGACCACTGCACTGCCTGGTGGCCCGTTCGGCGTCGCAGTGACTGCCAATGGCGGGTACTCGTTCGTCACAACCGGCAACGCGGTCGCAGTGCTGCGCTCGGGCACAGGGCTCGCACCGACTCTGGTTCGCACGGTCAGGGTGCACGGCGCGGGCAAAGGCCTCGCCGTTACGCCAGACGGCCTATACCTGGTCGTAGCCGACGGCAGCGGGGCGGTTGTCGTCAGCGTCGCGGCGGCGGAAGATGGCACCGGCAAGCCGGTTGCGGGCACGCTGACCAGTCCGGCCGGGAGCGGTGCCGTCGAGGTGGCGATCTCTGCCGACGGCAAGTTCGCGTTCGTGACGCTGCAGAACAGCGCGAGGATGGCGGTCTTCAACCTCGGCGCCGGACTGGCCCGGGGATTCGGCCGGGCCGATTTCGTCGGCTACGTACCGCTGGCGGCCCAGCCGGTAGGCGTGGCCAGCCACGACGCCTATCTCTATGTGACGAGCCTGGCCGGGACGCTCTCGGTTGTGAGCATCAGCAGGGCGGAGGCGAGTCCGGCGCGTGCGGTCGCGGCGACAGTGCGAGCTGGCTGCGGCGCAGCTCGAGCCCTGATCGCCGACAACGGCAAGGTCGTCTGGGTGACCGCCCGCCAGAGCGACGCCCTGCTCGCCTTCAGTACCGCGCAGCTTCGGACCGATCCGAAGCACGCGCTGATCGCCAGCGTCATGGTTGGGGAGACGCCGCTCGGCGAGACCCTGGCCGACCACGGATCCCGGATCATCGTCGCTGATGCCAATCTCTACCACCTGGCCGGTGTGACGTCGAACCTCGCGGTGATAAGTACTGCCAAGGCGCTGAGCGGCAAGCCGGCTCTGCTCGGCTACCTGCCAGTCGGCCCGATTCCGCGCCAGTTCGCGCTCGAGCCAGCTGGCACCACGGTACTGGTCACGGTCCAGGGAGCGCACGAACTGGAAGCTATCGACGTCGGCGGCCTGCGGTGACTCTGAGGAGACCGCACCCCGGCCGGCGGCCGGACGGGCCGGGCACCTCAGCCCGTGCCGTAGCATCGGGCCAATGGGGGACCCGCGATGACCCGGACCGCCACCCGCAGGACGCGCAGGGCCTCGTCGGAGGGTCGGCGCGTCAGGCGCTATGCGACAGTGCTCGTGATCGTGATCGTGCTGCTGGTCGCTCTGGACTTCGCCGCCAGGGTTGTTGCAGAGAACGTGATCGCCAGCAAGATCGAGCATCAGGGACTGCAGCACAAGCCGGATGTGACTATCGACGGCTTCCCATTCCTCACTCAGGTCGCCAGCAGGGATTTCCAGCGAGTTAACCTGACTGCCGCCGACCAGACCGCGGGTCCGGTCACCATCAGCACGATCAATGCCACGGCACGCAACATCAAGCTGAATTCCTTCGCGTTCTCCAGCGGAACGATCGGCTCACTGTCCGGGACGGCCTTGATCAGCTTCTCGTCGCTGGGCAACGCGCTCACACAGCAGGTCGGGCCGCTCGGGTCGCTGTTGAACGGCGCCGGCCTGAACTTGACTGACGCGGGGTCGCACCAGGTAAAGGCGAGCCTGAATGTCCTGGTCGTGTCGGGCTCGGCGACCTGGCGGGTTACCTTGCTCAGCGGTAGCCGGCTGAACATCACGCTTGTGAGCAGCAGCGGACTGCCATCTTCGCTGCTCAGCTCGATCCAGGACATCACCCTGCAACTGCCGAAACTGCCGCTCGGCCTGACTATTGACAGCGTACAAGTGAGCCCGGCCGGCCTCGTCGGACGCGTGAGCGCTGCCAACGTTCCTTTCAGCAGTTAGGCGAAACGGCTTGACCCGGACAATGAGTGCGGGGCAGCGTGAATTAGACAACCATTCTCCGGTCAGTGCCGGCCCATTGGCCTTAATGTTGTCCCCTCTAGGCGGTAACGGCTGCAGGGCGGGCTAGTGGTACAAATCAACGCAGAGACGGGCGTGGACCGCCCGGCACTGCCACCGGCGGGTCCGCTGCCGGTCACGGCGGAGTGGCCAGTGCGGTGTGGCACAGTCCCGCCGCTCGCCGACCGGTTCAGCACGCGGCCGGAATCGGCTCCAGATCTCAGCAAGGCCCTGGAACGCGGTGCTGCCGTCGCGCTTACGCCGCGCTCCCGCCGGCCCGGCGCAGGGTCGTCGCATGACTGGCTCCGGTGCAGCGGGAAGACCCAGCTGGCCGCGTTCTACGCCGAGCTGCAATGGAAAGCGCGCGCGCTCGACCTGCTTGTCTGGATCGATGGGAGCAGCGCGGCATCAGTCCTATCGGGTTACGTAGCGGCGGCTGACGCACTGGCGGGAGCCCGAATGCCAGGACTAGCGGAGTCTGTCGCGGCCAGCTTCCTCGGCTGGCTCAGCGAGACCGACCGACGGTGGCTGATCGTCCTCGATGACGTGGCGGATAGTGCGTTCCTGCAGGGTCTTTGGCCGACAGGCTCGTCCGGCCGGGTCCTGGTGACGACACCCAACACGCAGGCGCTGGTCGGGCTGCCGAACGTGCTGACACTGGAGCTCGGCCCGTTCAGCAAACGCGAGGCGATGAGTTACCTGGTGGGTCGCTTGTCGTCCGATCCCGATCAGCGCCGCGGAGCAATCGACCTGCTCGATGATCTCGATTGCCAGCCGCTCGCGCTCGCCCAGGCGACTGCTACGGTCGGCAGCTCCTGGATGACCTGCGGCGACTATCGCGATCAGTTCTACCTCAGGTCCTCACTCCTCAGCTCACCGGACGCGGCCCCGCTCCCGGCCGCGGGCGTGACGTGGACGCTCTCCGTGGATCACAGCGACCAGTTGCTGCCTGACGGCTCGGCGCAGAGGTGTCTGGCCATCGCAGCGTTGCTCGATGGACACGGGATTCCGGCGAGCGTATTCGCGGCCCCGGCCGCATGCGGCTACATCACCGGCAGCACCGCCGCCACGCCGCAGGTATCGGAACGAGCCCAGGCCGCACTCAACGTGCTCGACCAGGCTGACTTGATCGGCCTTGACCGCAGCAGCGAGCCGCCCATCGTGCGGATGAACCCGGTTCTTCAGCGGGCGGTGCGGGCCGCGATGTCGGCCGAGATGGTCGAAGAGGCGGCGAACGCCGCGGCTACGGCGCTGCTGGAGTCCTGGCCCGCGCCTGAGCCAGCCGGCGGGCTCGGCCAGAGCCTGCGGGCGAGCGCGGCTTCGCTGCGCCGGGCCACTGGCGGCCTGCTGTGGACCGGCAGTTGTCATCCGTTGCTGCTGCGCGCGGGCCAGAGCCTCGATGACGCATCCCTCACCGGCCCGGCCGTGGACTACTGGGCTGAGCTCACCGCGATCGGCGACCAGGTGTTCGGCCCCGGCCACCCGGAGTCAATGGTCACGGTCGAGCGCCTGGCAAGCGCGTTCGTAGCGGCTGGCCGGGTCGCCGAGGCCGTCGCCTGGTACCAGCGCGTGATGGCGGAATGGGGCAAGGCCTATGGACCCGACCATCCGCGCACGCTGGCGGCACGAGTCAGGCTAGGCAGGGTTCTGGTAACCGCCGGGCTATTTGAAGAGGCGATCCAGGTCCTGACTGCGGCGCTGAATGATGCCGAGCGAGCATACGGTCCCGGCCATCCAGAGTGCGTGATCATCCGGGACGAGGTTGCCGCCGGCTATCGGGCAGCGGGCGAGCTCGACGAGGCCATCCGGCTCTACCGGCTAATCCTCGGCGATCGGGAGCGCAGTCTGGGCGCCCAGCATCCGGACACTATGGCAACGCGCCAGCTTCTTGCCGAGGCCTATCTGGCTGACGGCCGGGTAAAGGACGCCTTTTCCCAGTACAAGAAGGCGATCGCGGACCGCCAGCGCAGCCAGGGCGCAGATCACCCCGATACGCTCCGTGCCCGCGGCCAGCTTGCCGCGGCTTACCACGGTGCCGGGCGGATGGCGCTGGCCGTGCAGTTGTCCGAGCAGGTGCACGCCGGACTCCAGCGCGTCAGGGGCAGCGACCACCGGGAAACCCTGGCGGCCGAGCTGAACCTGGGCCAGGTCTATTACGCGGTCGGCCGACTGGGCGACGCCCGCCGCGTGCTCGAGGACGTAGTGGCGCGAGGCGAGCGTGCGCTCGCCCCGGCCGATCCGGTCACCAAGAGCGCGCGGGAGAGCCTTGCCGCAATCGTTGGCGAGTAAGGCCTGCGACCAGCGGCGGCTGACCTAGTGGCGGTGGGAGCCGCGCGCCATTTCCGGCTCGCTCTCCCGCGGAATCTGGAAGAACGGCGAACGCAGCAGGAATCGGGCCACCACCAGAAGGACTAGGCCGAGCGCGATAATGCCGATGAGCGACCATCGCGTCGCCCACGTGCTCCCCGTTTGCAGTGTCTGCTCGAACATCCAGCCGAGGAAGCCAGCCGCGCCAAGCGGAAGCACCCCGAGGGTGATGAAATCCCAGACCCCGCTGAACACTCGCCGACGATAGTAAACAATCATCGCGAGCGCGGTGAGGATATAGAAGATCGCGAAGAGCAGGCCCGTGGTGTCGATGACGTCGTAGAACGCGTTCTGCACCGATGTCGCCAGCATGTAGACCCAGAAGATCCCGATCAGCAGTATGCCGACGACGACGCTCGCGACCGCCGGGGTCTTGAACCGGCGAGACACGTTGCTGAGAACGCCGGGCAACGCCCGGTAACTGCCCATGCCGTAGGCGATCCGTGCGCTGAGCACGATGCCGGTGCCAGTGGTGGCGATCACCGAGAGCGCGATGGACAGCGCCATCACCTTCGCCCAGGCCCCGCCGCCGAGTGCCTGCGCCACGTAGACCAGCGCGTTGGCCGAGTTTGCCTGCAGCTTGTGCGGCGAGACGACGCCCTGCAGGCCGACCTGCGCAAGCGTGTAGATGACCGCGAGCAGCGCGACGGCGATGATGGCGGCGCGGCCGGGGTTTACCCGGCGATGCTTGACTTCCTCATTGACGTACAGCGTCCCGTCCCAGCCGCCGTAGACGAATACCGCGACCAGGAAGCCGGCCAGTGCGCTGCCTTTGCCGTCAATGCCGGTCACGCTAAACCAGCCGCTGGTGATGTGAAGGGTGCCGGGGTGGTGACCGAGCACGAACACCAGCCCCCAGATCGCCATCCCGATCAGGATCACGTACTCGACTGCGGCCATGCCGACTTGGACACCGGCGGTGATCCGGATGCCTGCGACTGCGATCACCAGCATGACGACGCCGACGGCGGTGCCGATCCCGATCCAGCCCCAGGTGTTAGTGGACGTGGAGCCAAAGACCGCGAGCACCGAGGGCCCGAGCAGCAGGATCTCGGCGACGGTGCCGATGATGTACGCGACGACCATCAGCCACCCGGTCAGGAAGCCGAGATCCGGGCTGATTGCGCGGCCGACCCATTCGAACGACGCGCCGCAGTTCGCGTTCCACAAGTTGCAGCGGCGATAGGCGTTGGCGATGATGAGCATCGGTATCGCGGTCAGGATGAGGATCGGACCGCTGCCGTAGGCGGTGCTTCCGGCCAGCAGAGCCAGCGAAAGGCCGATGGTCGCCGCGGGCGCGGACGATGCCATGCCGATGACAGTGTCCTGCGCTACGCCGATAGCGTCCGGTTCAAGCCGTGGCTTCGGGGCGGTAGAGGCCCCAGCCAGGGTTGCGGATTGGTCCGTCATCAGGTTCTCCTCACGCACACTACGTGCGAAACTTATCGCCCGTTCTTCACCCTGGCGAGCGTCCTATAGGGGAAAGCGAGTTGTGGCCGCTCGGTGATCATATCTGTGACATCGCGCGCATTGGTAGATAACCGGCGAGTCTCATTTTCGTTATGGTTACCGATATGAGCGATCCAGAAGTGCTGTCGTTCCGGCCGTCTGCCGATCAATTCGCCTGGACCTTCGGCGGGTCGGCTCCGCTCGCACGCATCGCGCCTGGCACTGTACTTGAACTGTGGACCGAAGACTGCTTCGCTGGCCGCGTCCGCGGCCCACGCGACCTGGTGTCCGTCGTGTGCGAGTTTCCGTACCTGAATCCGCAAACCGGACCGTTCTACGTGGAGGGCGCCGAGCCGGGTGACACCATCGCGGTGCACTTCATCTCCGTCGAGCCGGCCAGAGACTGGGCCGCATCGACGACCGTGCCCCTGTTCGGCGCGCTGACGTCGACACACCTGACTGCCACGCTGCAGGACCCGCTGCCCGAGGTGGTGTGGATCTGGGAGCTCGACCGGTCGGCCCGGCTGTGCCGGTTCACTGCGCGAGATAGCGATCTCACCGCGGACCTGCCGATGAACCCGATGCATGGCACCGTCGGCGTGGCCCCGGCGAACCTTGAGGTCCGCTCCGCACTCGTGCCCGACGCATTCGGCGGCAACATGGACACCCCGGAAATGCAGGCGGGCGTGACCTGCTACCTCGGCGTAAACGTGCCAGGGGCGCTGCTCTCGATCGGCGACGGCCACGCACGCCAGGGCGAAGGAGAGACGTGCGGCGTCGCCGTCGAGTGTGCTATGAACACCGTCGTGGTGGTCGATCTGCTGAAGGGCGTCACCACGCCCTGGCCGAGGCTGGAGTCCGACACACACATAATGTCGGCCGGATCGGCCAGGCCGCTGGAAGACGCGTTCCGGGTAGCTCAGCTGGACCTGGTGCAGTGGGTGGCTGCCCACAGCGGGCTGTCGGCCCTGGATGCCTACCAGTTCCTCAGCCAGGCCGTCGAGGCGCCCCTGGCCAACGTGGTCGACACCAACTACACATCGGTCGCCAAGCTGCGCAAGGACTGGCTGCCGGGCGGCTCTGGCGGTTCGAGCGGGGGCGAACCGATCATGCGCGGCGCGCACGCCCGGCTTAGCGAGGTGGCCCGGGCTTATCGGGGCCGGTAGGCGCGGGGCGGATGCCTGCGGCGTGCCGCCGCGCGAGTTCCCGGTAGACCTGCGGGTTCGTGTCGACCCATTCCTTAGCACTGCCGCTAACCGTGCGAGCGACCCTGGCCGGAGTGCCGACCGCCAGCATGCCCGGCGGAATGATCATCCCAGGCGGTACCGTGCTTCCCGCGGCGACGAGCGCGCGACTGCCAATCACTGCGCCGTCAAGCACCGTCGCGCCGTTGCCGATGAGCGCCTCGGCACCGACGACCGCGCCGTGTACTACGCACAGGTGGCCGACGGTGGCGCCTTCGCCGATCTCCGTCACCGGGTCATCGCCACCGTGCAGGACCGAGCCGTCCTGGACGTTCGAACCGCGGCGGACGATGATGCGCCCGAAGTCGGCACGGAGCACCGCGCCATACCAGATGGACGCTTCCTCCTCGACCCAGACGTCGCCGACCAGCGTGGCGGTCGGCGCAACCCAGGCCGCCGGGCTGACTCGAGGCTCCTGGCCTTCAAACGCGAACTGTGGCATCCGGCAATGATTGCACCGCCAGTAGCCTGGGATGAGCCGGTGTCCGCGCTGATGAGCTAGAAGGTCCCATGATCGATCGGTCCGAGGTCAGCTGGCGCCGGCCATCACCGCTGCTGCTGCGGGTCAGGCGCATTGAGGTTGCAGGCGTTACCGTGCCGCTGGCGATCGCTGGCGGGCTGGCCGGCCAGGTTGTCTCCGCCGCGACGGGAATCGGCATCGCAGCGGCGCTGGTACTGGCGGGCGTGGTCGCGGAACGCTTCCTGGCGCGCCGTGTGGCCGCATGGGGATATGCCGAGCGCAAGGATGACCTCATGGTCCGGCGCGGCGTGCTCGTGCGGCGGCTGTCGGTGATCCCGTACGGCCGGATGCAGTTCATCGATGTGACCGCAGGCCCGCTAGAGCGCAGCCTTGGCCTGGCCACAGTGCGCATGCATACCGCCGCAGCGGCGAGCGACGCGCGCATTCCCGGACTGGACTCCGCTGCCGCCGCGGCGCTCCGCGACCAGCTGGCTGCGCTGGGCGAGGCGCAGGCAACCGGCCTGTGACGACGCAGAGCGCTCCGCAGGGGCGGCCCGTACTGCTGGCAGGCGAGGAAGGCTGGCACCGGCTGCATCCGCTGTCGCCGTTTGTCCGGGCCGGCCGCCAGTTCATGAGCCTGGCCGTCGTGCTGATCGGCATTTCGGTGCTTAACCAGCATCCAGTTCGCGGCGACATCATCGTGGACCTGGCCGTGCTCGGCCTCGCCCTGGCGGGCGGCTTTGTCAGCTGGCTGGTGACCCGCTGGCAGATTGCCGATGGCGTGCTCCGCATCGACACTGGACTAATCCGGCGAGACTCGCGCCGGATCCCGCTCTCGCAGGTCCAGGCCGTCGACGTCGTGCAAAGCGGACTGGCCAGGATACTGGGACTGGCCGAGCTGCAGCTGCGCGTCGCGGGTGCAGACTCAGCGCGGAGCGGCCGCCTAGCCTGCCTTCGCCGCGCCGATGCGGAGGAGCTGC
>Ga0335075_10004754_pt1 | contig 21145 bp, 21 predicted proteins | sample Lox_Sample_24_FD_206723 | JGI IMG/M metagenome (GOLD analysis project Ga0335075, IMG submission 206723) | Soil microbial communities from Loxahatchee National Wildlife Refuge, Florida, United States - Lox_Sample_2.4 | ecosystem: Environmental > Terrestrial > Soil > Wetlands | place: USA...
TCTAAAACTTTATAATCAAAAGTTTTGTCGAAGACCAATATTCGAGTTGTTATATATTGCGCAAGTAGGGGAATTTTTAGTGTTCTGAAAGTAGCCGGATCTCGTAGATCTCGCAGAATCGGCTTAGCGATCGGTTGCCCCCCCAGTGTCACGTGTGCGCCAACTTCGTCCTGGGAATCCTTGTTGCCTGGCAGCCTCGCAGCGCACTAGTTGACTGACGAGCAGCCGTACCAGTCAGATGTCAGCATAATGACAAACGATTGCATGGGCGAACCACCTACGCTAAGCAAATGGAGCTTATGTGTACAATGCAAGAGGCTATTCCGAGCATATATATTGTAACTTAATCTCGCGTTTCTAAATGTTGATTGGAAGGTTCTACAGGGAATAGTAATAAGGATGCACTTGATTTTATTGTGTAACTGTCTACTTAGTAGATATTCTTATAATGATAAAGGAGATGATAGTTATTATTATAAGGATGAAGCAGCTTCCGGATACAGATTGTCTTTATGACATCATGGGTTATGTAATCTGTCTTATAACCAATCCTGAGGAGGTAGCTAGGCATTGCTTTCATACCCCTGTTGGCAAGCCAAGCAAAGTTATGGTCTCACTCATAGTGAAACCCTCATACTGCTATAGATTGACGTATTCTATGACTAGTAGTAGCAGTTCTAGGTCTTCCTGGACATTGAGAATTCGAACAGTATAGTCCTACTTCGCATCAATATTCATTCCGGATGAAATTATAAAGCTACTTACGTGCGAGATCTTTAGACTTATAGCTATTCGCATACTAGAGGAAATTTACAAGGAATTTTTATAGGTTCAAGTGATGTGTTTGCAATAAGTAGAGAGCTGGCTATGAGTATCACATATACTTCCACCTTGCCATTCTATGTGAATCAACCTAGTGCAAAACGCATACCAGCCAATTTATAACGCCCTCCTTCACGACGCTTAACTACTGGCTCTAATTTTACCTTTTCCTTTCAACGCATCAGAAACCAGAGCTTCGACATCGACACCATCGAAATCATTGCCGCCATATTCATCATCGCTGCTATCTTTATCATTGCCGTTGTCATCCCCTACAAGGTAATGCTTATGGCCCAACTTTCCAGAACCATTCATAGCACGAGTAATGATATGACGCGACCCGACAATGATAACAACATAACCACGTATCGACAAATCTCCAGCTAACTTCTTAATATAATCACTTAGAATATACTCCCGTAACTGCTCCGCAACTTTGCCCTGGATCCACTCCAGAAGCGTTTGGTTACCGTGAAGCTTATCTCTATCGTTGAACCTGAGCTCTAGGATTTGCTGGAGCGTGTAGTTACTCAGAGCGTTGGCTTTGTTGATCCGGTTGACTGTCTGGCCTGTAGGTAATCTTACATCTATGTAGTCGATCTGAACAACCTTCCATTCAGAAACTATCAGATATTTGTTAAGTGGAATGACGAGATCAACGCGACCAGAGCTACAGTTAGACTAAGGATATCAATTGTTAGATACTGGCTAACACCGTATAAAGCATTAGATTACCTTGACTACTTTGACCTCCATGTTTGGGCGAATAAAGTGGTTTCGGAGGAGAGAGAAGTAGAAGCTGTCGCGATGCGTTTCTTCGGATTTATTGAAATCGTCGAAGCCTACATCTCGCTGCACCATCAAGGTTCGATAACAACTCAACACCTGTCGGATATTTCCATTATGTTGGAAATATTCGAGTGCAGAGTTTAGGGACTGACGCAACCCAAACTTTTCGAGAACTGTTTCGGCGATACGTCTTGCTGCGATTTCATTCGGGATCTTGAGGAAATTTTTTGGGTCTTTATTATAGAATGTAAGGCCGCCAAAGTACAACATTAACGAACGCCAGGCAGGCTTGCTCTTCTCAATGTTCCAATTCTAGAATAGACGAAATGAGTGTTAGAAGAATCAAAACATGAGCGAGAACAGAATATTAGCATACTAGATCTGCAAGTTTAAATTCTCGCATCAATTCCGAGTAGTGAAAGGGTAAGATTGCGTTATTCTCATCACGCTCTAGAGCTTTTTGAAAATCTCTTATTGCAGCTGGCGAAGAAGCAAATATCTGCAAAAAATTTTCAGATACTTCGGCATGGATGGGTTGAACGGGAGGTTCCGTTCCTTCGATGACAGACTACAATCATGTTCATAGTAATTAGCAGTTGAAGGTAATAGTGAAGTAGGAGAAGTAAACCGGTGAAGTATTAGTTCATACCTGAAGATAATCTATGCATGTCACTGTGTTGTACACAGTTTCGACTGTTTCTCGGTTGCAGAAATGATACCCATTGAAGTAATTAGTTATGATTGAAAGGTGCTTCTTGTAGGCGTTAGTATCCGAACCGCCGACTTCCTTCAAAGCAGCTTCTATATCCGTACGGGTCAAACCACAAAGCCCTGCTACGTTCTTGTCGGACGATATATTTCTCGCTACGTTAAATCCACTACCAACACTGGTCAAGGAGAGCGGTAAGATGCCTGTAATGAAAGTTCTCGATATCCCTTTTGTGGGTCCCAACAATGACTTCACTGTGGACCGGAAAGATTTGAAAGTCGCTTCGGCCGCAGTGCCCTGCCAAGTGACGTTGCTATAAGGTTCAAGATAGTCATTGCTGAAGGTGTCATATTCATCAACGAGCAAGTAGATCTGTAGAAATCAAGATTAGCAATCAAGGCGAATTAGTAAGAAAGTAAACTATTACTTACCCCTCGAATGCCAGCAAGTTGCTCTTCTCTACTTTCCTTAGCCTTTGAAATGACATTGCGAACCAATTGAATACAGTTCAAAAGACTAATGTTAGGGTTTGTATAGTTGATATTCTTCAATAGCTTATCCACATCACCACCCAAGTACCTAGAATAGGTTTCATAGAAAGTCTTAATCGACGCAGTTAAATTGTCTTTGAGGAACTGGTCTGCCGCGTCGACATTCGGACTGCGATTGATAGAAGAAAAATCAAATTTCAAGATGAAGAATTGTCCAGGCGTCACTCTTCCATTTGCAATATCGTCTTGTACATCGAGACCCTATAGTGATGGTAATCAAAACAAGTCAGTCCAGCATAGCATATTAGACTAATTAGGGCATGGTTGCTAACCTTGTAGAGTGATTTATGTTCATCCCTATACTGGAGGCCATGGAAGTGTTCTAACATATCTACTGTTAACGACTTTCCAAACCGGCGAGGACGGAGAAAAAGGATCGGCTCCTCCTCGTATGCATTCAAGACTGAAATATATCGGGTACGGTCGAAGTAAGCGCGCCCTTCCATCTCTAAGATCGAAGCGAAGTCGGTTGATGATTTAAACTTGCTCAGCTTGTCCTTGATAATTAGGCTACTCTTGTCGACTCGGTGCCTTTCTGGTGGAAGTGTCGTGTGAATGCTTTGGTTTTCTAAGGAAGCAGGGGCCCGTTTTCTCTTCCTATTAGTGTCTGCTTGATTAGTATACCATACAACGCGTAGTTTTGTTCGAATACTCACCAGGGTCGACGTATTCTTCGTTCTCTTCTTGTTGCATCGCGAAGAATGATCCGGCCTTGGGAGGCTGCAGGGAAGTTAGTAAGCGTGAATATCTAGATTGTGCACATTATAGATGCAAATGACATGCCTTTGGCACTGCAATTAGTGGCATCTCAGACTGTAGGGGAGTTAGTGAAAAGCCTGTAATGTGCAGAGGTACTATAGATGCAAATGTACTTGCCTCGGGCGCTGCTTTTTGAACTGCACTACGACCTTTACGACCGCGAGTTTGCTTCATGTTTGCGGATGTGAAGATCAGTTCCACACATCAAAAATTTTTCTTACCTTCGCACAGTGGTCTGCTACGACTCCAGCGATGATAATTAATTGAACGACATCGCTGCAGTAAAAGCTAAAAGGAAGCCAGCACCCAGCTACCTAACAAGCCTGTGGGCAAAAATCTATACAATGCGAGCGAGAACGAATACCTCTACTGACTATTTTGATAGGTTAAGAGAGGTTGGCTATGTCCAAGGCAGCAAGCACTAGTAAAATTTTATATAGAGAGGACAGGGAAACTATAACCGATTCTAAATTGGTCAGAAGAGGATCCTCTTAGTGCTGCGGCTAGCTTATAGCAACATGCTCAGGGCTCAAGGCTCAGGGCTTAGCTCAGGTCCAAAAACGGAAATAGAAAATACCCATGTCGAGATTCCAATGTTATATTGACTGTTACACACGTCCAATATATTTCAAGAATACTTCACAAAATAATCACACTTTTCCTACCATACTATCCTTCCTGAACCAGCATAGCATCAACTGCTCACTACGATAGAATAGGAATAGTAATCGCATGATTTTAAATAAAGACAATACAACATGTACACTCTCTAACATATTAATAGTAGTCACGTAGCAGGCAGTGCAAACTTTTGGTCAGTTACAAGCTAGCTGTTGTTACTAATGAACAGAGCAATGTTCGATCTCCTCCCGTCTCTTGATTCTCAAAGAAATATCATAGACTCAGCTCCATCTACTGCTGATCAACCTTACCGGGAGGCTTTACATCGTGACCGCAGTTCTGAATTTCTCGCCAGCGTATACTGCAGCTGATCCTAGCTCCTCCTCAATACGAAGGATCTGATTCAGCTTTGCCAGTCTTTCGGAACGAGCAGGGGCTCCAGTCTTGATCTGGCCGGCTCTGAGACCGACAGCAATATCAGCGATGCTAACATCCTCGGTCTCGCCAGATCTGTGGCTGACCATGACTCCCCAGGACGACGCATCTTTCGACAAGTTAGACTCAGGGTACTCGAAGTCATGAATCTGAACCATAGAGACACTTACAGGACATTTTGGCAGCTTCGATTGACTCCGTCAAAGTGCCGATTTGGTTTACTTTGAGCAGTAACGCGTTACAGGCTTTAACTTCCACAGCCCTTTTGATTCTGAGCGGGTTGGTCACCGTGAGATCATCACCAACGATCTGCATAGAGTAAGAAAGAGTTATAAGAATAAATGTTTAATATAGCAAACCTGAAAATTTGAAGTCTTATAAAAATAGCTCCATGCTTCCCAGTCGTCTTCAGCAAATGGGTCTTCGATGCTAAAGTATTGCATTTTTTAGAAGTCTTTCAACTGTAGAGTTTGGATCAACTTACCTGACAATTGGGAACTTCTCTGCCAGCTTCTTGTACATATCTGCGAGCTCCTCATAGGTGATCCACTTGCTCTTATCGCTGTCTGGGTTCTTGAAGTCAAGGTCGTATTTCTTATCCTCCTCCTTATAGAACTCACTGGAAGCAACATCCATTGCAATGTGCATTCTTCCAGTGTAACCGGCCTTTTCGATAGCTTCGGTAATAAGTTCCAATGCCTCTTCAGCAGTCTGAATATCTGGTGCAACACCGCCCTCGTCGCCAACGTTGCCCGCAGATTGACCATACTTCTTTTTGGCAAGGGATTTCAGCTGTTGGTACGTCTCTGAACCCCAACGCATGGCCTCCGTGAAGGTAGGTGCCGCTCTGTTGATAAGTAAGTATTTCCCTATGGTGGCTACTTAGTAATTTGATCCTTACGAGGGAACGATCATGAACTCCTGGAAGGCAAGACGACCGCCGGCATGAGATCTGAGGGTTTCACTGTCAGACTAAATATCTCATGCTTAGGGCGTTGAAAAGCTTACCCTCCATTTAGAACATTCATGAAAGGAACTGGAAGCACGTAAGGCTTCTTGGTGCCGGCAAGGTCTGAGACATGGGCGTAGAGGGGTATGCCCTGGCAAAAATTAACATTGAGCTCTTGAGGATCATGGTGGGGTGTATCTGACCTTCTCTGCAGCTGCAGCCTTCGCGATGGCAAGACTGACCCCAAGAATGGCATTGGCGCCAAGCTTTGTTTTATTTGGGGTTCCATCAAGCTTAATCAAGAACTCATCAATCTTTGGCTGGTCCTTCACGTCGATATTCTCTTTAATGACGGCCGGGCCAATGACTTCGTTGACATTGGCGACAGCCTTCAAAACACCTTTTCCACTCCACTTGCTCTTATCTCCATCGCGAAGCTCGCATGCCTCGTGTTGCCCTATTATTTATCCAATCAGCCTAGCATCGGTCGGCCCTCGCAACGGTACGAACCGGTGGAAGCTCCAGACGGAACAATAGCACGGTGAAGGCCAGTCTCGGTGACAACGTCAACCTCAACAGTGGGGTTACCGCGAGAATCATAGACCGAACGAGCATGAATCTTCGTGATAGGCATTTTGTACGGTCTTCTTTGAGCTTGATTAGCTTTGAAGTGCTAGAGACAGCATTCGAAGAACAATTAATGACATGTGAGATATTTATGGTATGCTGAAGCGAAACTCACTCTCAGTTTGTAGGTAGTGTCAGAAATCTGCACGACAGCTGTCAGTCGAACTGCAGAGTTTGAAGAAAAGCAAAGCGACGAAGGTGGGGTGACTTGGCAGCTCGCAGCTCCGAAAGCGGCCAGAAAATCTCAATTCTTCTAATTTGATAATGATCTGTCCTCTTCTACGAGTGACCTAAGGTCCTAGGCAGTTGATGAAGGAATTGACTCACTTATTCAATGATGGTTGTGATGGATGTTGCAATCAGATAATAGAATGTTGAAAATCATGTGGGAAGACATGGCGGGGCTGTTGATACTAGCTCTCGTACTAGGCGGACAGCGGATCAACACATTTCACGGGATCGAATCAGCCCTGCCAGCAACACAAATGGCAATGGCATGTGGTAATGTTTGTAGGAACTCAGGGTACGAAAAATATCGTTCATTCCGACTCTTGTTCCATGATGACCGATATATCCCGATAGAACCTACAGCTCCACGGAGTCAACCGGAATCAAAGACGCTCGGAATGTTGAGGCAGGTAACTTTGGGTTCACAAATAGATCAAAAAGCGTCACAATAAATCAGCGCGCACCAGATTGTTTAAAACTCAACAGCGTTGGCGGCAGGGCGGGTGCCTTTCTGCGACCCCGAGAGGTCCTGAGGTCGGTTCGATTCGGTCCTGAAACAGTTCCCTTTTGCCTGAGCTTGAGCAATATATAAAGAGTAACAAAATGTAAGCAGTAGTAAGTTAGGTAGTACTTCCTAGTAGTTGTCAGCAGCAGTCATGGAACACCAATAGCCTAGACATCCAATTGGCCCTTGCAATGTTTCAAGATAAGTGATGCATTATATATGGGCAAATTTCAAAAGTTGAGAATCTCTATTTTCCACATTGATCCATATGAGGCAATCTCGACTAATGATTCCTTCCTTTTGCTCCACTTGTCTGCCTGATAGCCTGTCAGTAGGGCCGCCACTTCTGCTCAAGCGACTATGACCCGATGGGGGTTCCGTCCGCCTTAAAGAACTCATTCTCTTTGATAGGAAGTTACTGTGGTATAAATATCGATAAAGAGACTCTGGTGATTTCGCTTGCGGCTGGTGGCGTGAAGATGTGCAAGGGTATAGATACTGATGAAGAAACACTATGCAATCAAACTGATGCGAGCAACTCCTTGCGATTGTCGCGTGCTGGTACTTCGTGGATTTCCGAAGGCGAGTTGCTTGGCCATGAATTGATCCAAAAGAAATCTAGAAATTAGGGTTACAATGTAAATTTAAATGTGCTCTCTTGGAGTGCACGTTGAGAAACTGGAAATCGCGATGAGATACTGTATGAACATATCTCGAGCCTCGAATTCTAGCGATAAACGCTATGATCATCGATAAGGCACAGCCCACTGTGCTTGCGATTGGGGAGATTACCGTTGCCACTTCGGTCTGCCGCCAGTCTTCAAACATGCAGCACAGAATCTGTCCCCACGCAGAACAGGGATTCGCCATGGCAGCTCAATCTCCGCTTGTGGATCCACAGATTCAATCGACGGGAGTGCGCCGTAGCCTGTAAGATAGGGAGTTTTGATACATATATGAGTCCTCCTCGTGTGATTCATGGCTTCTCTCTTCATTCACGATCAACTTACACTCCTTTAGACCCACGCTCTTTAAAGACAAATACCCTTTTTCAAAAAACCGCTTTCCAATTCAACCTCTTTTTATCTACCTTCTTCCAACCAATTCCAAAATCAAAACACAACCAAACCAAATCAAACCGTCAAGATGCAATTCAACGTCGCCACTGTCCTTGCCGCCATGGCCTCCATCGCTGCTGCCCAGTCGTATGTTATTTATCATGTTTGATGAGGATCCCAGATGCTGATATGTGCACTAGAACCGTTTATGTGACTGTTCCGTGCTCAACCTCATCCATCGCATCATCAGGTGTTGCTAGCCCAACTGTTGTCGCGTCCACCGGCGTCAAGACCCCCCCAACTCCCACTGGTAGCCCAATCTCATACGCCACTGGCGCCGCTTCCATGAACGCCGTCTCCGGATCAGCTCTAGGCATGATCATTGCTGGAGGTGTTGCACTTGTAAGTTCCGTTACACTGACATGCTGAAGCTCCTGCTAACGTTCATATAGCTCTTCTAAGCAGCTTGACCTCGAGTCTCTGTTGTCATCATGTTCACGACTTCCAAGGCATCTCAATTTTTAATCGGCTCTGACGACTTTCGATTCTTGCTCGTATAGATACCCATGTACCGCACTATAGATGGTAGTGGATACTGCGATGGCTCCATAGAGCTTTAGACAGTGTAGATATCATCGTCCTTGCCAATAGAATAAACTCTTGAAGCACCTCGATCCCAAAATGAAAATGAGAACAGATGAGACCGAATACCTATACCTATGTCAAAGGAAAGATTCTCATTAATCCGGCCTATACCCAACGGTAACAGTGATGACATTAGATGCAGCAGAATCAATAAATGCTGAGGACCCTGAAGTGAAGTACTAGAATGCCAGCTGTAAAGTGTTTCATGAACATGAAGCCGCCCTCAAGCTTAATGCAAGGCAGAACTGGACAAATAATAATTGAGATTTACCTGTGTAAAGGTTAGAGATTATCGCATAATGCTGTCAAATATCCAATGATGGAAGTCGAAATCTTTAACTCACAAGAGGCATTCGAAATAAAGCTCCAGTGAATTTGAAGTTTCTTGAATCACGTGATGTTTGCCGAAATTTCCGTATTGAGCTGCGTGGCTTTTGAAGTTCGTTCGCGTGTCGCTGAAGCTCCCATTCTCAACTTCATCTTCCAGGCATCCCGCAAAATAACCATCCTCCACCAAGAGACTCTCTTTCATTTAAGGAGAGCTTTTGGATCTTAATCTTTTATCGTCCTTCACTTCTTGCACATTTTCCCTTGCAAACATTGAGAGTACTTTCTATTGAGAATCTGCGCCGCTGCGCAAACCGCAACCATGGCGCCCCTGCCCATTAAATTCCAGGAGCTAGTACAGGTGCATCCTCTATATAGCCCAACATGATTTCCAGAGCTAATTGTGACTTCTAGTTGACCACTGTTGGTGTTGAGGTACGTTCCGCAAGGTCCAACCGCGTTCGCCAACATTGGTAAAGGTTAGGATAGGAGATAACTGACGTTTGCTTCTACAGCCTGGCTCCGTCGGATTCAACTCATGTGTAAGTGTCTATCCATCATTTTCAGCGTCTAACGCACGTTGCAAATACTAACGATCTCTCAGACTCTCGAATCTGACTCTTTCATTTGCGTACGCGAGAAGAAAAATGAGGCTGCATCACCTGAAGTCGTCATCATCGATCTGAAGCAGAATAACAACGTCGTTCGGCGGCCGATCAAGGCTGATAGCGCCATTATGCACTGGACGAAGCAGGTCATCGCCCTGAAGGCTCAGTCGCGGACACTACAGATTTTCGATCTTGGACAGAAAGCTAAGCTGAAGTCTGCTACTATGAATGAGGATGTCGTGTTCTGGAAATGGTTCAGTGAGACTACACTGGGTCTGGTCACGGACACTGCTGTGTATCATTGGGATGTGTTTGATCCAACCCAAGCATCCCCCGTAGAAGTCTTTAAGCGTAACCCAAACCTACAGGTACTCACAGTTATCAAATTAACATCGGCTCGACTTCGTTGACATATATATTTAGGGATGTCAAATCATCAACTATCGCGTCAGCGACGACTCAAAATGGATGGTTGTCGTCGGCATTTCACAACAGCAGGGTCGTGTGGTTGGCGCCATGCAACTGTATTCTAAAGATCGTGGCATTAGTCAGCCTATCGAGGGACATGCCGCAGCTTTCGGTACTCTACGTCTTGAAGGTGCTCCTCTCGATACCAAACTCTTCACATTCGCTGTGCGAACCGCCACTGGTGCGAAATTACACATTGTTGAAGTTGACCATCAGGCTTCAAATCCAGCATTTCAGAAGAAGGCTGTTGATGTCTACTTCCCGGCTGAGGCTGTGAACGACTTTCCGGTTGCCATGCAGGTGTCACAGAAGTACAGTGTCATCTACCTAGTCACTAAATTTGGATTCATCCATCTATATGATTTAGAGACCGGCACATGTATCTTCATGAACCGTATCTCCAGCGAGACGATCTTCATTACTGCGCCTGACTCAACATCATCTGGTCTCGTCTGTATTAATCGAAAGGGTCAGGTCCTATACGTGTCCGTCGACGAAACGACAATAATACCGTACCTTCTCCAGAATCCAGCCAATTCGGGTCTGGCAGTGAAGATGGCTTCGAAAGCTGGCTTACCAGGCGCAGACAATCTCTACGCAAACCAGTTCGATCAACTCCTTAACAGTGGTCAGTTTGTCGAAGCTGCCAAGGTTGCGGCCAATTCACCTCGTGGCTTTCTCAGAACGCCGCAGACAATTGAGAAGTTTAAGAATCTGCCAGCTCAACCAGGCCAACTCTCTATCATTTTGCAATACTTTGGCATGCTCCTTGACAAGGGGAGCCTTAATAAGCATGAGACTTTAGAGTTGGTTCGACCTGTGCTGGCCCAGAACCGCAAGCATCTGATCGAGAAGTGGATGAAGGAGAACAAATTAGACTGCTCTGAAGAGTTTGGTGACATTGTCCGACCTCATGATCTTAATCTGGCCCTGAGCATATATTTACGTGCAAATGTACCTCACAAAGTAGTGGCCGCATTTGCAGAGACTGGCCAATTCGATAAGATCCTGCCATATGCCACTCAAGTTGGGTATCAGCCAGACTATGTGGTTTTGTTACAGAATATTGTCCGCGTCAACCCTGAGAAAGGCGCAGAGTTTGCTACCCAACTTGCGAACAATGAAGGCGGCTCATTGGTCGATATTGAGCGGGTTGTAGACGTTTTCCAGTCACAGGGTATGGTTCAACCAGCGACTGCGTTCTTACTCGACGCCTTGAAAGAGAACAAGCCCGAACAAGGCCATCTTCAGACCCGTCTTCTTGAGATGAATCTCATCAATGCACCTCAGGTCGCGGACGCTATTCTCGGCAATGACATGTTTTCTTACTATGACAAACCCCGCATCGCGCAATTGTGCGAGCAGGCTGGTCTCTATCAGCGTGCTCTAGAACATTATGATGACCCTGCTGCGGTGAAGCGTGTCATCGTCAACATAGTCGCGACTCCGACATTCAGCCAGGACTGGCTTACCAATTTCTTCGGACGCTTGTCGCTTGAGCAATCTCTGGACTGCTTGGACGCTATGCTGAAGACCAATATTCGCCAAAACCTCCAGGCGGTTGTTCATATCGCCACAAAGTATTCCGATTTACTTGGCCCTACGAGGTTGATCGATCTTTTCGAGAGATACAAGACCGCCGAGGGTCTGTTCTACTATCTCGGTAGCATCGTCAACCTTAGCGAAGATCCCGATGTCAATTTCAAATATATCGAAGCTGCCACTAAGATGGGTCAATTCAACGAGGTTGAGCGCATTTGTCGGGACAGCAACTACTACAATCCCGAAAAGGTCAAGAACTTCCTCAAGGAAGCCAAGCTCACCGAACAATTGCCCCTCATCATTGTCTGTGATCGGTTCAACTTTATCCACGATCTCGTACTTTACCTTTACCAGAATCAGCAATTCAAGTCAATAGAGGTTTATGTGCAACGTGTAAACCCCGCTCGAACTCCAGCTGTTGTCGGTGGCTTACTAGATGTCGACTGCGAGGAGTCAATCATTAAAAATCTTCTACAGACTGTTAACCCAGCCTCAATTCCTATTGACGAGCTCGTTGCTGAAGTAGAGGGCCGAAACCGTCTAAAGCTACTCCTACCATTCCTTGAAGCTACACTCGCAGTTGGAAATCAACAGCAAGCCGTGTATAATGCCCTGGCAAAGATCTACATTGACAGCAACAACAACCCGGAAAAATTTCTTAAGGATAACGACCAATACGATTCTCTTATTGTTGGAAAGTACTGTGAGAAGCGTGATCCCAATCTTGCATACATTGCATACCGAAAGGGTCAAAATGATCTCGAACTAGTCAATATCACTAACGAGAATTCTATGTTCAAAGCTCAGGCTAGGTATCTTTTGGAGCGTGCTGATCGTGAGCTCTGGGCTTTTGTCCTCAGTGCCAACAATATCCACCGCCGATCTCTCATTGATCAGGTTATTTCCACAGCCGTACCAGAGTCAACGGAGCCTGACAAGGTCTCCGTTGCTGTAGCCGCATTCCTAGCTGCAGATCTGCCGGCGGAACTTATCGAACTGCTGGAGAAGATCGTGCTAGAGCCTTCACCATTTAGCGACAATGAGAATCTACAGAATCTGCTCATTCTCACTGCTACGAAAGCCGACAAGGGTCGCGTCATGGATTATATACATCAGCTCAATGCCTACAATGCGCTTGATATTGCCAACATCTGTATTGAAGTTGGCCTATTCGAGGAAGCTTTCGAGGTCTACAAGAAGATCAACGATCACACGAACGCTGCTACCGTCCTTGTCGAGCATATTGTCAGTATTGATCGAGCACAGGAGTATGCCGAACGTGTCGAGTTGCCCGAGGTTTGGAGCCTTGTCGCCAAAGCTCAACTCGATGGCCTGCGGGTGAGCGATGGCATCGAATCCTACATTCGCGCCCAGGACCCTAGCAATTACCTCGAAGTGATCGAGATCGCAACACGGGCTGGCAAGGATGAAGATCTCATCAAGTACCTCAAAATGGCACGCAAGACGCTTCGTGAGCCAGCTATTGACACGGCTTTGGCTTTCAGCTACGCGCGCACCGATCAGCTCACAGACTTGGAGGATTTCCTCCGAGGCACTAACGTTGCGGACATTGAAGAATCAGGTGACAAGGCTTATGCTGAAGGCTATCACCAGGCTGCCAAGATATTCTTTACCAGCATCTCGAACTGGGCCAAGCTTGCTACTACGTTGGTGCATCTTGGAGATTATCAGGCAGCCGTCGAATGTGCTCGTAAGGCTAACAATATCAAGGTTTGGAAGCAGGTCAATGCCGCTTGCGTGGAGAAGAAGGAATTCAGACTTGCTCAGATATGCGGTCTAAACCTGATTATCGATGCTGAGGAGTTGCAAGGTCTCGTTAAGCAATATGAGAGCAACGGTTATTTCGATGAACTCATAGCGCTGCTTGAGCAGGGCCTTGGCCTTGAGCGTGCCCATATGGGCATGTTCACTGAACTTGGCATTGCTCTTTCTAAATACCACCCCGATCGAGTTATGGAGCACTTGAAGCTTTTCTGGAGCCGAATCAACATCCCGAAAATGATTCGAGCTTGCGAAGAAGCCAATCTCTGGCCCGAATTGGTTTTCCTCTATTGCCACTACGATGAGTGGGACAATGCTGCTTTAGCCATGATGGAACGTGCCGCTGATGCATGGGAACATCATTCTTTCAAGGATATCGTTGTCAAAGTAGCCAATCTTGAGATCTACTATCGCGCCCTCAACTTTTACCTTCAGGAGCAACCGTCGCTGCTCACCGACCTCCTGCAGGCTTTAACTCCTAGAATCGACGTGAACCGTGTAGTCAAGATGTTTGAGAAGTCTGATAACATCCCTCTGATCAAACCATTCTTGCTGAATGTTCAATCGCAAAACAAGAAGGCTGTCAACAACGCCATTAACGACTTGCTGATCGAGGAAGAAGACTATAAAACTCTGCGAGACTCGGTCGAAAATTATGACAACTATGATCCGGTGGAACTTGCTCAACGTCTGGAGCGTCATGAGCTTGTTTTCTTCCGACAGATTGCTTCCAATATCTATCGCAAAAATAAACGCTGGGAGAAGTCTATTGCTCTGTCAAAACAGGATAAGCTGTTCAAGGATGCCATTGAGACAGCTGCGATGTCTGGGAAGACTGATGTCGTTGAAGAGTTGCTTCGATACGTAAGTTTGACTGGTCCCGATTTTACATCAGAAGCGCTAACAGTTTACTAGTTTGTTGACATCGGAAGCCGGGAATGCTATGTCGGCATGTTGTACGCTTGCTACGATCTAATTCGTGTCGATGTCGTTATGGAGCTTTCATGGCGTCATGGTCTTACAGATTTCACCATGCCCTTCATGATCAATTTCTTGAGCCAGCAGGCTGCTACCATTGAGACTCTCAAGAAGGACAACGAGGAGCGAAAAGCACGCGAGAAGTCGCAAGAGAAGGAGGAGAACAATGCACCAATTCTCGGTGGCTCACGTCTCATGTTGACTCAAGGACCCACTGCCGGTCGAGCGCAATCCCCAGCTTCGTTTACACAGACGAACGGTTTCGCGCCTCAACCGACAGGCTATACCGGTTTCTAAACTGGATCGTTGATTAACCTTGAGGAAAATCTAATGATGCGGTTTGAAGGGTTCTGAAGCGGTTTTTCTCCGGTGGTGTCATCTCGCTGTCACGATGTACTCATACTTCACCTATGAAAGAACGAATCCCATTCGAGGATATCCTTTGGTGGACACGACTGTATTGATAGGAGCGTCATTTGTTGCTTTTGCTACACTAGATTCTCTGATGTAGTTTGATAAAAGCTTTCACACAGAATTAGCTAATACTACTGAATTCGATTTTTTCTTTAGGTTTGATGTGACCCGTGTGAGTGCCGGCACCTGCAGCGTGAAAAGAAAAAAGCAATACCTTCACATGTCCATCAAGGATTTTGTGCCTGATGAAAGGCCCGAGGAAGAGCGCCAACAGCCTCGATAGCCGACGTCGGCGAAAGCTGCAAAAGAGGGTTCTTCGGCTGAGGAAAAGCACGAAAATTGCGAGTCCCACATGAATTTAAAACTTAGCCTAGCGATTGTGGAATGTAGTGGTACCTGGGGGATGTGAGGCCTGTCCCTATGCAGCCTCCAAAATTCCCATCCGCGGTTCCTATCGGCTGTGTGGATGATGGATTCTCCGTACTTCGCCGGTAGTGCGATATGTAGATATTAAAGGCTGGAAATTGCATCTTTGTTCTGTGAATTAATATGTTTTATTATGGTCATTAGAAGTTTCGTAGCTTATCAGTCACGAATAAGATACCTTACGTCAAGTTTCCCGGTGGACTAATCAGGCCTAATCGCCCTGATAGCTCCTACCTCACCTTGCTTGTTTCGCCCCGCGTTGGTGAAGGTAAAAATCAACAATTAATCTACCCCGCAGAACACCTCGCTCAACACTCCTCGTACATATCTATACACCCGTCCGACACTTCTGATTACCTTCACAACCACCGACTCTGTCAATTGAGGTTACCTGATCCATCATCTTGTGTTTCGAGTTCGGCACTCAGGCCTTCGCTGTTACCGTACTTTAGACCTTGTTCCAGGAGCTCGCGGACAGCTCCTAGATTCTCAACATGACCACCCCTGGATCTGAAGCAGCATATAGCGAGGTGTTTGAAGATGCTCCGGACTCAAGACAAGCCCAAACTATACACCACATCCGTGCTAGCTCAAGTATTATGCAATTGAAGAAGATTCTCGGTGAGTGGGCGTGATCGACAAAGCTCCACTGGTCCGGTTTCTGGCTATTCAGCTATACTAACTCTTCATTCTCTATCACACAGTGGCTAATCGAGGAGAGATACGTAAGTAGCTATACTTCCAAGCATTGAATTAAACTATACTGATATTCCGCAGCGATCCGTGTATGTACCAGTTGAGCTTGGTGTTCCAGCGACGTGCTTACCAGTATCTCACTTATATAGATATTTCGTACAGTGAGTGGTTTTATTTTGTTACAAGATCTTCGAGCTAGCTTCGCATGCAGTTTTAAAATCTGGAAAAATCTGTACTAACCTTTGAATTCTGACAGGCACACGAGCTTTCCCTACAGACTGTCGCAGTCTTCAGGTACACGAAATACTCTTGCAACATTCATTCTAGTAGCTGATGGCAGGTAGCTATGAAGACCGTCTCAGTATGCACAGGCAGAGTACGGCATATATAACTCTCCTTATATGCCAAGTAAAAGCGGGCTGACGGAAGTACCCATATAGAAGCCGACGAAGCCTATGTCATTGGAAAACGAGGTCAATACACTCCTGTTGGAGCTTACTTGGCAGCAGACGAAATTGTGAAGATTGCTTTGCAGCATGATGTGAATATGATCCATCCTGGTAAGTTCTTTGGCCGCCATGGAAATGCCAGTCGGAGCTGACTAGGTCAGGTTATGGCTTCCTCTCGGAAAACGCAGAATTTGCACGAAAGGTTGAGAAGGCAGGCTTGATCGTAAGTCACTCGAGGTAGAAAACCGGCTCAAGATGATTGACATGTATGAAACTAGTTCGTGGGCCCCTCGCCGGAGGTCATCGATGCCCTCGGAGACAAAGTCTCAGCCCGAGCTATCGCCCTGAAGGCCAAAGTTCCTGTCGTACCAGGAACAGAAGGCGCGGTAGAGAAATTTGAGGATGTCAAAAAATTCACAGATGAATACGGATTCCCTATCATAATAAAGGCTGCTTTCGGCGGAGGGGGGCGCGGTATGAGAGTAGTCCGTGAGCAAGAGACGCTTAAAGACTCCTTCGAACGTGCGGCATCCGAAGCAAAGTCTGCCTTCGGAAACGGCACAGTATTTGTTGAACGATTTCTTGACAAGCCCAAGCACATAGAGGTGCAGCTTTTGGGGGATAATCATGGAAATATTGTGCATTTGTACGAGCGGGACTGCTCGGTGCAGCGCAGGCACCAGAAAGTTGTGGAGCTTGCGCCTGCCAAGGACCTTCCATCTGATGTTCGAGAAGCTATTCTGAATGACGCCGTCAAATTGGCGAAATCAGTCAACTATCGTAATGCTGGCACTGCTGAATTCTTGGTCGATCAGCAGAATCGATATTACTTCATCGAGATCAATCCTCGCATTCAAGTCGAACACACAATTACTGAAGAAATAACAGGCATCGATATTATTGCTGCACAGATCCAAATTGCAGCCGGTGCTACACTTGCTCAGTTGGGCCTTACACAGGATCGCATATCTACGAGAGGTTTTGCCATCCAGTGCCGTATAACCACTGAAGACCCAGCCAAGGGATTCCAGCCAGACACTGGTAAGATTGAAGTGTACCGATCAGCGGGCGGCAACGGAGTACGTCTAGATGGTGGCAACGGCTTTGCGGGAGCCATCATCACACCACATTACGATTCCATGTTAGTGAAATGTACCTGCCATGGATCAACCTACGAAATAGTTCGTCGAAAGATGCTTCGTGCTCTTGTTGAGTTCCGTATCCGTGGGGTGAAGACCAATATTCCTTTCTTGGCATCGTTGCTCACGCATCCCACTTTCATCGAAGGCACCTGTTGGACCACATTCATCGATGATACCCCAGAACTTTTCGACCTTGTTGGCTCACAGAACCGTGCTCAGAAGTTGCTTGCCTACCTAGGTGACCTTGCTGTAAATGGTAGCAGTATCAAGGGACAGATTGGCGAGCCAAAATTCAGGGGCGATATTATCATGCCAGAGCTTTTCGACGATGATGGCAAGAAAATTGATGTTTCGGAACCTTGCAAGAAAGGATGGAGGAAAATTATCCTCCAGCAAGGCCCAGAAGCATTTGCAAAGGCTGTCCGAGCCAATAAAGGCTGTTTGCTCATGGACACAACGTGGCGCGATGCTCACCAGTCACTTCTGGCAACTCGTGTCCGAACAGTCGACCTCCTCAATATCGCGAAGGAGACCAGCCACGCTTACAGCAATCTTTACAGTCTAGAATGCTGGGGCGGCGCCACATTCGACGTTGCTATGCGCTTCCTTTATGAAGACCCATGGGACAGACTCCGAAAGATGAGAAAGTTGGTCCCGAATATTCCTTTCCAGATGCTCTTGCGTGGAGCCAATGGAGTTGCGTACTCCTCTTTGCCAGACAACGCCATCTTCCATTTCTGCGAACAGGCGAAGAGGAATGGTGTAGATATCTTCCGCATCTTCGATGCCCTTAATGATATCGACCAGCTTGAAGTCGGCATTAAAGCCGTGCAAAAGGCCGGCGGTGTTGTTGAGGGAACTGTCTGCTACAGCGGAGATATGCTGAACCCAAAAAAGAAATACAATCTGGATTACTACATGGACCTGGTAGCCAAGCTTGTTAACCTGAAGATCCACGTTCTTGGCATTAAGGATATGGCGGGTGTGCTTAAACCCAAAGCGGCGACATTGTTGATTGGGTCTATTAGGAAAAAGTACCCAGATCTTCCAATACATGTCCACACTCATGATTCGGCTGGTACCGGTGTCGCCTCCATGGTTGCCTGTGCCAACGCCGGTGCTGATGCTGTAGACACTGCTACAGATAGCATGTCTGGTATGACTTCTCAGCCTAGTGTTGGAGCAGTCCTTGCCTCGCTGGAAGGTAGCGAATTCGATCCAGGACTTAACGTCCATCACGTACGTGCCATCGATACGTATTGGGCACAACTACGACTACTATACTCGCCATTCGAGGCCGGCCTTACAGGCCCTGACCCAGAAGTATATGAACATGAGATTCCTGGCGGACAATTGACGAACATGATGTTCCAAGCCTCTCAACTTGGCCTAGGCGCTCAATGGGCTGAGACAAAGAAGGCATATGAAGAGGCAAATGACCTACTTGGTGACATCGTCAAGGTCACACCAACGTCAAAGGTTGTCGGGGACCTGGCTCAGTTCATGGTATCTAATAAGCTCAGTTTCGATGACGTACAAAAAAAGGCAGGAGAATTAGACTTCCCTGGATCGGTCCTGGAATTCCTGGAAGGCTTGATGGGTCAGCCATATGGGGGTTTCCCAGAGCCTCTCCGCACCAACGCTCTCCGTGGTCGTCGGAAACTCGACAAGCGTCCAGGCTTATTCCTGGAGCCATTGGACCTCGCTAAGATTAAGAAGGATATCCAAAAGAAATGGGGCAGCGCTACAGAGTATGACGTTGCAAGTTATGTCATGTATCCCAAGGTATTTGAGGACTATAAGAAGTTCATCCACAAGTATGGTGACCTAAGCGTTCTCCCAACGAAATACTTCCTGTCTCGTCCAGAGATTGGCGAGGAATTCAATGTGGAGCTGGAGAAGGGCAAGGTCCTCATCCTCAAGCTCCTCGCCGTAGGACCTCTCTCAGATACCACTGGTCAGCGAGAAGTCTTTTACGAAATGAATGGAGAAGTACGACAGGTCACTGTTGACGATAAAAAGGCTGCGGTGGAGAATACTAGTCGTCCTAAGGCTGATCCTGGTGATTCTAGCCAAGTTGGGGCAAGCATGAGCGGCGTAGTAGTTGAGTTAAGAGTCAAGGAAGGTAGCGAGGTGAAGAAATCTGATCCGATTTTGATTCTGTCTGCCATGAAGATGGTATGTTCTCCGATTACGATACCAAAGATGCCGAACTAACTGTCTTCAGGAAATGGTGATCTCGGCTCCTCACAGCGGCAAAGTAGCTAACCTCCAGATCAAAGAGGGTGACTCAGTTGCTGGCTCTGATCTCATCTGTAAAATTGTTAAAGCCGAAGAAAAGTAGATAGGGAAAATGTTAGCCACAAGGTGGCCGCATGGAAACTAGGATCGGGAGACAGCGAGGTCGGATGAGTGGGTCAGACACTGTTGTTACCACCCAAGCAAACTTGTCCTGCATAATTGTGTTAGCTGCGTAGTGTTAAACCATGCGTGCTGTAGACCAGGCATAAAAATTCGAGGATTGTTCCAGCGGAAAATCGATTGGCGGAATAAATGCCAGAGATTCTACCACCTTGAAGAATGTGTGATATGAAAGGAGGATCAGCTAGTGTTGTATATACCTTATCCCTGAGATCGAGCATCTCTCAGCCTCGATACGCTATCTCGCGGATCGATCGGGGGTATTCCATGTCGTCCTGGACCAGTTCTGATTAGCCGCAAGTGGTCGGCTACCAGGTCTACAATATTATCGGGCGGTATCAGGTTGTGGAGCTGGTAGTGATTGGGGGCTTGGTGAACATGGTAGCATTGGTGGGGTAGCTGGTCAGGCCATTCATGGAAAGCGGGGTGGCATGCAGCGGACAAAGGGACAGCAGAGAAGACCCATCGCCACAGTAAAACAGCCGCTGTAGTGTGAAGACGCATGTATAATGAGTAATGCAACCCTGGAAGCTGCGATTTGGGATGACCAGTCTTTGTGCATCGGCCCTCGCTGACTGATACTCCCTGTCTACTGCCCCACCGTCCACGAAACATAAAGGCATCCCCTCCCTCCTACAAGTACTTTCCTCCGCCATACATAACCTAGAACCCAACCGCCCATTGAACTTAAGAAAGTTCATATCCACACACCGAACCCGCCAGAAATCATTTGAACATCCACCCTACATCAATAATATGTCTTCCTCTGGATCTCCTCCCCCAAACATGGGCGCTGATGCCAAGTCTTCCACTGGCCGACGAGTAAGTTCTACATGCGGGTCATAAGAAGCTTGTCATGGATCAAGCTCCATGCTAACTTATTTCTCATCGAAATAGTTCTCCCAAGGCATAGCCTTCGCCGGCCTTGTCAACCAGAAACGCAATTCCATCGATGCCGCTGCCGCCGCTAGACGAGCGAGCTTCCACGACTCTAAACCTCAGGCTGGGTTTATGGGCCAGTTGTGGAACAAGTAAGTTGCCTTGTCATGATTTACTATGTTTACTAGGCGGGTTTCTGGAACTGCATGCTGATGGAGTGTTTTCTATAGCTGGATCCACGGAACAACTGCTACTAAGTGATGGTGATACCATATAATCACTGGTGGTGTACGAGTAGTTGCTTGAGCAAGAGTG
>Ga0335075_10004755_pt1 | contig 21144 bp, 17 predicted proteins | sample Lox_Sample_24_FD_206723 | JGI IMG/M metagenome (GOLD analysis project Ga0335075, IMG submission 206723) | Soil microbial communities from Loxahatchee National Wildlife Refuge, Florida, United States - Lox_Sample_2.4 | ecosystem: Environmental > Terrestrial > Soil > Wetlands | place: USA...
AGTCATCTCGAGCGATGAGTGACAGCGCGGCCATCCCCAAGCAGAATAGAAATCTGTGGATTGCGAAGTTTAGTTGCGAACCTAAAGCCGCTTCGGCCGTAGACGTCCGTTCAACAAAGTGATACCGCCGCACTTCAGTACAGCAATCTATTCAAGACCGTAACCTCCTTCGAATCCGATTCAACACAGCCAGCCGGCAGTTGGTCTCTTTCCGGCAGGGAAATCAGTTACGCTGGCGGAAGCGCCGCGGAACGCGTGATGGTTGGATGGGGCACTGGGCGCGCACACGTCGAAATGGAATATGAGTTGCGAGACCCGCAGGGCAATGTTGTGTGGACGAACAAAATCAAGACCGAGCCGTCTTTTTGGAGTTCCAGCGGAACCGTCGGCGGCGTTCAGAACCAGCATCCTGCCGTGAGCAAGCAATCGGAGAAGCTGATCGACGCGCTCACGAAATGTTTTGCCACGCGCAAATAACTATTCTCCGATTGGTGCGGACAGTCCCAGGGCAGGAACGCAGAGCTAGTTCGAGGCGCCGTTCGTGCGAACGCGCAACGAATTCATTCCTCGTGCAGCGTCGTCAGCGGGTCGAGCCGGGCAGCTTGCGCGATGGGGAACAACGTCGCGACAGCCACAATTAGAGACAAACCTGCGGCCGTGTACGCCACCGTAACGGGATCGAGCGCGGCAATGCCGAACAGAAAGCTGCGGGTACTTTCAACAGTGAACGCACACAAAAGAATGCCTGGAATCACGCCCGCCAACGCGAGTGAGAGACTATGCTGTGCGACGAGCCGCGCGACATCGCGCGGACTGGCCCCGAACGCCATACGGATCGCCATTTCGCGGCGGCGCAGTTGGACGACGTAGGCCAGAGTCCCATAAAGTCCCAACGCGGCCAGGATCATCCCGACCAGAGCGAAAGCGTTGAGCAGCCATTCGAGAAAGCGCCGAAGTTTCACTGAATCCATGATCCGTTGCGGCATGGATTCGACGTCGAACAGCGCAACGGAGGAATCTTTCTGGCGCAGAATCTCACGCACGCCGGAAGTGATGTCTGCATTCCCGGCTTCGCGAACCGCGAGAAACATCGCGGAATTCGAGAGCTGCAGTTCCGGCCAATAGATTTCCGGGCGCGGAGCAGCGCCAAGCTCGCGCGTCACGACGTTTCCGACCACTCCAATCACGACTGCTGGGCGATCGTGGCAGCAGTTGTTGGCCACGAGCTGGCCAATCGAATTTTCGCCGGGAAAATAATTACGCGCGAACTCTTCATCAATCACTACGACCGCTCGCGAACTCGCGTCGTCATGTGCGGTGAAGGTTCTTCCTCTCAGCAAAGGAATCTTCATCGTTTCAAAATAGTTGGGCAAAACGATATTCAATCGCGCCGCAGGCCGCACGCGCGGCGCTGGATGCTCCGGAACGAAGATATCCGCGGTATATCCGCCACTGCTGAATGGCAAAGCCATCGCCGCGGACGCCGACTCGACTCCCGGCAGAGCGGCGATTCGGCCGACGAGGTCGCCGAAGAATTCCGCGCGAGAAACGCTCGCCGCGTAGCCCCTCTGCGGCAGCCCGACTGAGCCGCTCCAGACACGCTCCGGCGAAAACCCTGGAGAAACGGCGAGGAGTTTCGTAAAGCTGCGGCTGAACGCTCCCGCGGTAAAAAGAAGCGCGATGGCAATGCTGATCTGTCCTGCAACCAGAGCGCCGCGCCAGCGAGAATGGCCCGTGGTCGTGCGCCCTGCGCCCGCGCGCAACATCGGATCGATCGAAACACGTGAAGCGAGGACGGCAGGCAACAGCCCGGAGAGCAGTGCCGAAATAGCGCAGAGCGCGAGTACAAAAGCTAGCGTGCGCGGCTCAATTTGTGTGTTGTGCAACGGCCCGTACGTGTTGATGACCTGAACCAGAGCTACAGCCACAGCCATGCCGGCGCCGCAACCAAGCACGACGAGCAGGCCCGTTTCTGTTAGAAGCTGGCGCACGAGCCGGCCTGAACTTGCGCCTAGCGCCGAACGTACCGCCCACTCTCGATTCCGCACCGTGGCGCGGACAAGCAGGAGCCCTGACACGTTGATGCACGCGATCAAAAGAATGCACGCGACCGCTCCAAAGGCGAGCAGTAGCCATTGCCGGACATCCTTCGTCTGCTCCGCCTGCATTCGCTCAGCCGAAAAGTGCCAGCCGGCTTTCTCAGGGTAATCATCGGGAAATTGCGTCGCCAGGTGGTGTCCCACGGCGCCCAGCATGGAGTCCGCCTGTTCGATTGTTACGCCCGGTGCGAGCCGACCGAGCATACGGAGCCATTTGTTGCCGCGTTCATCGGGCGCGAATGCTTCGGGACGCACTGCCAGCGGCACCCACATCTGCATAGCGGGATATGGAAAAGTGAAACCGGCCGGCATGACGCCGATCACTTTGTAAGGCTCGCCATCGAGCAGAATCGACTTGCCGACAATTCCAGGATTGCCGCCAAATTTGCTTTTCCAGAAGGCGTTGCTCAAGACGAGAACGCCTGCTGCCCCGTAATGATCGTCTGTTGGGAGAATCGTTCGCCCAAGCTCTGGCCGAATGCCAAGCAATGAAAAAAGGCTGGCCGATGCGTTCACCGCATCGACGTGTTCCGCGTAGGCTGACCCGCTCACGCCGGTCATGGTGAAATCGTTGAAATAATACGCGGCGGTCTCGCTGAAAATCTCGCGATGCACGCTCAAGTCAGCATAGTCGGGTGCGGAATCTCCTGCGTGCCCCAGCAGCGAGGAAAAATCGTTGTGCACGAAAACAATCCGGCTGGCCTCGCGGTACGGAAGTGGGCGAAGCACCGCGTCATAAAGGACGGCGAAAACGGCAGTTGCGGAGCCGATGCCGATGGCAAGAACGCCGACGCTGAGGACCGTCAGCCAGCGATTCCTCCGTATTTGACGCACGCCATAGCAAAAATCTGAAGCGAACTCGTTCGCGATTGAGCTCATCCCTCGGCCTCAGAACAGCAACCCGGCGGTCGTGAACGACGGGCGCAATTCTAGTCGATGTGCAGCTGACGAACGTGCAAATTCCGCTGAAGATTCTCAGCCTACGATGGCGAGGCCCTCGATATCGGCGTCAAGAGTATAGAGGGCTGTGTTGGTGGCGATGAACGCGCGGTGTGACGGCAGCAGCGCCAGCCCGACGATATTGCTGCCGCTGACGGCGAGCTCCGGCTCGCCTTTAGATGTCAGCCGAACGATCCCGCGCTTTCCTCCAAGCGAGGCAGCCACATAAAGGTTGCCGAAACGGTCGAATGCGAGGCCTTGCGGTCGCCCGAGCCCCCGGAAAAACGTCGACACTTCGCCGGCGGGTGAGATGCGATAAATGCGATCGAAGCTGGAAGTGGTCGGTCCGGTGACGTATAGGTCGCCCGTCGGACTGAACGCCAGATGGTATGCCGAAATGGACGGCTCCAGCGTGGCGAACACGAAAATCTCGCGGTCAGGCCCAATCTTGAAAATCGTTCCGCTGCGATCGCCAACGTAAAGATTCCCCTCCCGGTCGAATGCGATGCCCGTCGCAATGCCCATTCCTTCCACCCACTGCATGGCTCGGCCGTCGCGGGAAACGCGATGAATCGTACCATCGTTGCGGCACGACACGAAGAGATGCCCCTCGCGGTCGATTGCCAGTCCCGTAGGATTCATCAGCTCCGTGATGAATGGTTTCACGTTGTGATTCGAGGTGATTTTGTAGAGCGAGACAGGAACTTTCTGGCCGCGCTGCCCGCTGAACGTGACGTAGACGTTGCCCTCCGCGTCCACGGCAGGATTCGCCACGGGATGCAGATTGTCGGCCACCTGCACGCCGAGAGCGATCGGATATGGCTGGCTCTCGATGCTCCCCAAACGCACGCGAACCGCACCGCCCGCCGCTCCGTCAGGCACGCGCGCGATCAGGAAATTTTCCGCCGCCACCACCACGCTGCCTTCCGCTGAACCGAATTGCACTTGCGGATGTGTGTGGTTGCCCACAGCCGCGAAGCCACTTCCCTGGATTTTGATCTCTCCGCCAGGAAGCGCCGCAGCGGGCTTTACTGTTTCGATTCTTGGCGTCGAGTTCATTGAGAAGGCACGTTGAAAAGCGATATTTGGTTGTCCGCAGAGAACACGAACCCGCTTGCCGGTAGCGGGGAAATTGCTCCTATCGCTGAATCCTCACCCCCGCTGGATATTGGCGAAAAACAAATGAATCGGCGCGTCAAAGGCCCAGCGTGCGAGCGATCCATAAGCCGAGTCCCGCGTAAATCCCGGCCATCCAGTCGTCGGCCATGATGCCCCAGCCGCCGGGAAGCGATTCCGCCTGTCGTGCGGGAAACGGCTTCCAAATGTCGAATACGCGAAAAAGTATAAAACCCAGCAGCAAATATTTCCAGTTGAGCGCGGAATGTGGCACAGCCGGATATCCCGGCCAACCCGTTTCAGCAATGCTCCAGCGGATTGGCAAAATGGCGCCGATGAAAAGACTGACGAACTGTCCTGAAACTTCGTCGATGACCACGAACTGAGGGTCCTTAGTCCCCGAATATTCCGCTGTCCGATTCGAAACCCACACTCCGAGCCCAGCGATGAAAATACAGACCACCACGGCCCACCCTATCATCCAGGCAGCACGCACGATCAAGTCGTGTGCAGTCGGAAGCGAATCGGTCGGAGAGTCGAAGTACGCGAACGCGAAATAAATGAAGAAAGTCGCAACGCCGGCGAGTGAGCCCCACGTCCCAGGTGCCTTCGGCAAATACCCGAGGCCGCCGGCGGTCGCGATAAACAGAGAAATGCGCGGCTTACGACGAGGCTCGCTCGTTGCCGACTGCGCGCCGGTTGCTGTCCCGCCCTCAGACTCGGAGGGATTAGCGCCTTGACCGCTGGTCGGCGGCGGGTCAGTTTTTGCGTTCATCCGCGTCTCGTTGTTCGCCTGGCGTTTCGAGTGTGGATTCGTCAATCACTGGCTCGCTGATCTTATACTTTTCGCTGGCCCAATTGCCAAGATCAAGCAAACGGCAACGCTCGCTGCAGAAAGGAAAGTCGGGGTTCTTCTCGGAATCGACCGGCTTCCGGCAGATCGGGCAGTGCCATTCCATACGAAAAGCATAGCGCAAACCCAAAAAACGGCGGAAATTTCCGGGCTGGCTCCGATCGGCATGCAAAGCGGGACCAAACTGCCTCGGCGGTCCGGGCGTCGCACGAAGGCGAAACAAAAGCAAACAGGATTTGAACGTGAAACTGCGACCGCGACACTGCCGATTTTGTACCTATTGATTTTGCCGGTTTTGTTGACACAGCTAGACTTACGCGAAAAATCAATCGGCACGTGTACCGATTGATTTTTCATTCGCTTTTTCTTCGCTCGCGCAGCGACGGACTGGCAGGGCTGGTGGACAAAGGTGTCGGCTCCTTCCATCGTACAGCGGCTTGGCAGGACGGATGGGATAAAGCGTCGGCTCGGGAGTAGACTTGGCGGGGCTAATGGGATAAAGCTGTCGGCTCATTCGAGCGAGTAGAATTGGGGGCTGATGGGATAAAGGTGCGGCTCCTTCGAGGCGGTAGGCTTGCCGGGGTTGGACGACCAACATCGGAAGGAAGGAGCCGAGTGACGAAGACTAAGGCGCCATCCCTATCGTTCAATCGCGGCCCGGTCCCAGTTGCCCAGCGTTGCGGCGGCCTCGTACACCGATTCCGCGAAGCTCAGGATTTGCCCACGCGGATCGCATGATCGCCGCACCTCGTCGTAGCTGAGCAGAAACTCGCCCAGCTTCACGTCGTAATGAGCCTTCTCGGGCTTGGCAGGAGCCTCCCGGAAGCCTGCCGGCTCCGGGGCGGCGTAGCCGTAAAAATTCGCATCGGCGACGTCCCCGCTGCCCGGCCACCACCCGATGCTGCACACCTCGTGCGAGTATGCTTCTCGCGTAACGCGATCGGCGCCGGGACGTTCCGGAGCGCGTCGTCCTGAGAACATCGTGAACGCCAGATCGAAGCTTCCCCAGAAGAAATGCACGGGGCTGACCTTGCCTACGAACCGTGTCCGAAACTCCTTCAGCACCGCATCCACGCTCGAAAGCACGTGCCAGAAGCGGTTCGCGGACGTAGGATCATACCGCGCGTGGGTCACATCGCGGTCAAAGCGAATCGGATTCGGCACTTCCTGCGGCATGGGCCAAATCTTCACGTCGATCCCGAGCGATTCGAGCGTCTGCATCAGTTCGCGATAAAAACCTGCCACGCTGCGCGTGTACATCTGAATCGTGACGGGATTCCTCCAGGCGGAGACGACTTCGACCTTGTGGTCGATGAAATCGAAGTTGATCTCGAAGTTGCCGAGAGGGCAGGGAATCGGCGAAGTGCTGAGCCCGCGCGCGCTTACATACAGCGGAACTTCCCACCAGTGATTGACGAAAGGTGAGAGCGCCAGCCGGATTTTGCCGACGATCTGCGTCCACATGTGCAAGGTGTCGCATGTATCGCGCCATTCGGCCAGCGGCAGCGCCGGCCAGGATTGGTCTCGAGTCAATGATTGTCCTGCCGCCATAATTCATCTCTCCGCGTTCGCAAGTATCTCGTCACAAGATGCCCGATTCTCCACGCCGGTGGTCGAACTCCGGCCGTCGAAGAATCTCTCCGAGTCAGACTTCGATCTCGTCCACGTAGCACCAGCGCCAGTCTTCGCCGGGCTCGAACGACTGGACGATCGGATGCGTTGTAGCGTGAAAATGCTTCGTCGCGTGCTTATTCTTCGAGCTGTCGCAGCAGCCGACGTTGCCGCAGATCAAGCAAAGGCGCAGATGGACCCAAGTGTCACCCATCTTCAAGCACTCCTCGCAGCCCTTCGAGCTCGGTTTCACTTTTCTGATTTCCTTCACGTGCGGACATGCTGCCATAAACGCCCTCGATTCCGGCTGGAGCGACTGTGCCCCAATTATTCACCAGATTGCTGTTCCGTGCGACTCATAACTCCGTTCGTCACACTGAGGGTGAAGGCTGCGCCGCCATGGCCGGACCACCGTTTGATGTTGAAGCCGGCGCTCGGCGCCGCGAGCGAGCCGCCCTGGATTCTGTAGCCCTTGATGCCGGTTACCGTCAACGGCTGGCCAGGGATGCAACGCTCCGGCTGATGCGCAAGCTCCAGAAAATATGCGGAGCCTTTTCCAACCACGATCGCTCTGCCGTTCGCATCGACCAGCACTGCCGTCGCCTGGTCGATGCCGATTGCGCGCGCCCGCTTGGCCCAGCCATCCACGACGATACGCGCGAGGAAAGCAACGGTCCTTCCCATGCGCTCGCGCTCTGAGAAATGGCTGTCCGTAATGATCCCGCGCAAAATGGGAATCGAAATGAAATTGCGGTCCAGTGTGAGTTTGGCATCGAACGGATTGGCGAAAGCTTCAGGGCTCGTGATCGTGTCGTGCCGCGCCGAGAAAACAAATTGCCCCAGCACCGCCAGCCCGGCGCTGATGCCGCCGATGGGAACGCCGCGAGCGACGTCGGCGTTAATCTCGCGCAGCAGCGGACCGGGCCAGAACTTCACGTAATTCGACTGGTCGCCGCCCGCGATGAAGATCGCGCCCGCCCGGCGCACGTGCATCACAGCGGCAGGTTCGGCAGCGCCTTCCGCGGAGGTGATCAGCAGCGTCGTAACCGGGCTATCCGGGCAAAGCTCGTGGAAGTACGGATTGTATGCGTCGGTACCGCTGGCGCGCAGCACCACAACTTCGCCTCCCGCGGCGTTCTTGCATAGCTCCTGCATCGCGTCATCCACGTCTCCGGCGCCACCCGAAAGAACGGCCACGAACTTCGGCTGACCGGCGGCCTTCCGCTCAGTCTGCGCCGCAGGCAGAGTAAACACCTGCAGCCCGTCATGCGACTGCGCAGCGGCAGATCTTGGAGAATCGTCGTGCGATCGGTCAGCGGCAGATGTTGCGGGATTCCCACCTACGAGCGCAAAGGCAACCGCGGAGATAAACAGCCCAGTCGCAAGGACGTTTCGCATGGCGGGAGTATACGACGGGAAGATAACCTCAACACCGCCGAAGTGGCGAGCCTCCGGTCAGTCGGAGATTCGGTCTTTGCCAAAAGGGAAATGTCGCGTGATCCCGCAACTGTTCGCTCCGTGTCGTTGAGGATTCATCTGGTCGAAGGTCACGAAGCAACCACCTTGTGGGGCGCATGGTTCCTACGGCAAGTCGCCCAACATGAGGGCGCGCTTCAAAGGCACCCAATGAAGCTCATCCGAGTGCTATGTGGGGTAGTTTTACTCTCGTCCGCAGTGTCGGTAAGTGGTTTCGCGCAGGAGATCGGGTACATTGATCTGACACATGGTCCTTTTCACGAGAGTTCTCGCCATCCGCGCAAATTCACAGGCAGCTGGAGCGGGGGAAGCGATTCCGGCGAACCGCAAGCAATCGTAACGCTCCTCTCGTTAGATCGAACGATTTTACCCGTGGGAGAACGAATCACGTTTGAACTCAGGATTCCGGATTCCCAGCACTGGGGACAGCGTGAATTTGCTGACTTTGGATGGGTCGATGCAGAGGTTAGTGGCTACTTTCGGGAAGATGAGGACAGCTACTCTCCCGAGCAAGGCGGAACATTGAGCGGCGTTTGTGTTCCCATGCAATCCAAAAGTGCCAACGAATTGGCTGTGACATTGGACCGTCGCTAGGGCGCAGTCTCCAACCAGACGGGACCTGTAGTGCTAGAATTCATTTTCCGAGACGCCATGGCGAAAGCTCGCACGAACACTTCGGAGAGGCCGACGGGCGACTTCTATGTCCAGCAGGGGTGCTGCACTTATTGCGGAGTCCCTCAGAAGGTCGCTCCCGACCTTGTCGGTTTGACGAAAGAAGAACACTGCTATTGGATCAAGCAACCGCAGACCGCGGCTGAACTCAATCAAGCGATTGAGCTTCTCCGATTGCAGGAGTTGGGGTGTCACCGGTACGCCGGTACTGATCCTTATCTGCTTGCACAATTGCCCTCGGAAGACTGCGACCATTTTCGGCCCGAGCTAAAGCTGAGCGACAAGCCACTGCTTACCTTGTTCGGCCCGGCATCCAAATTTTCCCTGTTCGCTTCTGACAAAGGCAATCTCTTCCAGCGAATCTGGCGAATACTGCGCAAGGAGTAGCACTTCCACTTTTTCGGTTGCGCCGTTTCTAAGGCGCTATCAGATCGTCAGTACAAACTGTTGGCTTGATGGGTTTAGCGGTGGCGCTTATCAAGGGAAGGTTGACCTCCGCATCTGCCGGACCGGTCGGAGCCAGATGTTGCGGGATTCCCACCTACGAGCGCAAAGGCAACGGCGGACACAAACAGCCCAATCGCGGCGACGTTTCGCATGGCCGGGAGTATACGACGGGAAGATAACGCCAGCACCGCCGAAGTGCGGCTTCATCCTTCAGGCGTCCGAACGAATTACCGAAGGTGCGATCTGTCAAACCGTCCGCGAGCGCACGAGTATTCGAGCAGTAGTAAGTTATTTGGTCGACGTCAAAGCCAAATGGTCTGGTTCGGCACAAATAAGGGGTTCTTGCTGAAACGGCGCTTGTCCGCTGGTAGACTTGGGCTACGTGAGTTAGAGAGGAACCTCCTTGGCCAGCACTATTCTACTGCCACGATTAGGCTGGTTCATTGCGCTCGTCGTTGTATTGCAGAGCAGCGCAAGTGCGCAAAAGCCGGTGAAGAACGCGCGCGCGGAGCAAACATCGTTCGGTATAGATTGGCTGCCGGATGAAGCATTTATGGAAAAGCCAGTTGAAATTCCGTCGGGCGCCATGCGGGTCATAACGGACAGTCTCCCTCGTGGTACAATCAACTGTCTAAGCCTGCATAAGATCTCCCCAGAGCAGATTCCCCTCTCATGGTTCGCAGGTTCGGAAATACATCTGGATGGCCCCGGTGAGGTCGACTTCATTGTGCAACCGGACATCCCCAAGATCGTCGCGCGTGAAGTTCCGCTTAATGAAGGCGCTGGATGTCTGTTGGGCGCCAATATCGGTCCATTTTGGGTCATCCGGAAGAACCCCAGCGGACGGTATAGCTTGCTTCTCGCGACCTACGCTCTTGGCCTGCAGGTACTGGACTCACGAACGAATTCTTACCGCGATATTCAAACCGGGGCATCCACGGCAACTACAGCCACGAGGATCATCTACAAAATGGCCGTAGCTCAGTACGAAGTTGTCGACAAAAAGACCGACCCCTGAATCGAAGTACGTTTCTGGCAGCTTGGGTAATCAGGCATTCGGCCTCGGAAAGGCGGCAATCGGACCACGTCTCACCGACGGGCAACAAAAAAGGCGCTCAGCCTAAGCCGAGCGCCTCTCATCCGCAAAGCATCGGAAACGGTTCCTAATTCAGTTTCAGGTAATCCTGATCGCTGCTGCCGCTGCCGCTCCCATCATCCGGACGCCGCTTCAGCGTCGGACGATCGCTATCCGGCTGCGTCTGATCGCCTGCCGTTGAGCCGGCCTTGTTGTTGTCCGTGCGCTTCCGCAGCGTTGGCTTGTTGGGATTCTGGTCCTGCAGCTTCTGATTTGACTCGATCATTTCCAGCCGTCTCTTCACGTTGTCGAAGTCCGACGTATCGACGATGTATTGCTGCCGCGCTGGAAGAATCGTCTCGATTTCCTTCTGTATTGCCTCGACGCGGTCCGGCGTAGGTGGATGCGTGGCGAACACTTTCGGAATCGTTCCGGGCTCCTTCTTCTCGATGGCCTCAACTTTTTCAAAGAACGAAACGAACGCGTTCGGATCGTATCCCGCCTTCCACATATATTGCGTGCCGAGGAAGTCGGCCTGCCGCTCCTGGTCGCGCGTGAACTTCAGGAACGTCAGCGGGATCATGAAGTTCATGCCCTGATAGATCGCATAGCCGGCCCAACTGTAAGGGATAAAGATCATCGCCGGAATCATAGCGATCTGTGTGATGTCGCCCTTGGTGGCTGTCTTCGTGCCATGACGCGCGCAAACGTGCGCGATTTCATGCGCCATCGGACCTGCCAGTTCGGCTTCCGTATCGGCGTGAAGAATCAAGCCGCTATCGACGTAGAAGAACCCGCCGGGAAGCGCAAACGCGTTGACTACGTCTGAGTCGATTACCTTAACCGTGAAAGGAACCCGGGCGTCCGAATTGCGGACCAAATTCTGCGCCACGCGATTCACGTACTCGTTGACCACCGGATCGGTGACGAATTTCGCCGAGCGGTCCACTTCCTGCGCGAGCTGTTTGCCCAACGCAATTTCGTGTTCCAGCGAATAGAAATCAAGGCCGCCGCCAACGCCGCGATTCCCGATCGCGTTCACGTCGTCGATGCTGCCCGGCTTCACATCAGGGTTTGTCTTCTGCGGCAGCGGACCGTACGACTGCTCGTTCGACTTCGCTTGTGCCGGCTGACCGACTGGCGGCTGCTGCGGCGTTTGCGATCCGGGAACGGTCGTAGGCGTTTGCGCCGGCGATTGCCCCGGTGCCTGCTGGGGCGCTTGCCCCTGTGGTCCCAGTGGACCGGCTTGCGTCGTTTGCCCGAATGCCGGACACGCTGGAAGCGCAAGAAGTGAGGTCGCCATCATTACTGTCAGGCATTGCACTACGAATGATTTCCTCATGATCGACCTCCGGCTACGCGGCTCGCCCACGATTTGTCGTTGCAAATCCCGGGCGCGGCGCAGCGTCTACTGCGGGTCTGGGAGGCCTGCCGCGAAGCAAGCACCCACCTGGAGACTGTGGCTGTAGTATACACCCGACGGTCTCTCGCGCTCATCGTTGGATGGCAGAAGGTGCCAAACAGTTGCAGTGGGGCCGCCAACTGTGGTTGCCCTGGGGCAACGACCGCACCGCCCGGCCGAATCAGGCCGAATAAGTGGTCCTATAGTCCCGCGGTGCAGGGAAACCACACGAAATACCCGACCAATTTCTTCCTCGCCCGAGAGGGCGGCACCAGTGGAGTTCTTATGTCCTAAATGTGAGCCGGATTCCGACTCCGTTCCACTGGCGCTGTGTTGCCTCTACTTCTGCCCTCTGCCGTCTGCCTTCTCACTTCGGCCTTGTATTACGGCGACTAACTCCCGCGCTGCTGCTGACAACGGCCGGTCTTGCCGGTAGACCAGATACAACCGCCGGTCGATGTGCATCTGCTTTAGCCGCAGTTCGCACAAATCGCCGCGCTCGATCTCATGCTCGGCGCACATTCGCGGAATGATCGCGACGCCCTTTTTCATTGCGACGAACCGCTTGATGCTTTCGATCGTCGGCAGCTCCACGTGCATGTTCAGCGGCACATGATTTTTCGCGAACATCTGAATCACGCGCTGGCGATAGGGCGACTCCACAATGTGCGCGACGAACGTCTCGCCGCCCAATTCGCTGATGTCCACTTCGCGCGGCGACTTTTTCGCATCCCGGCGCTTCGCCAGACGGTGCCCCGGCCAGGCGATCAGCGCGAGCGAATCGCGGAAAAATTCGATGGCCGTCAGTTCGCGCTCTTCCGGCACATAGGAAATAACGCCCACATCGAGCTGATAATTCAGGATTTCCCGCGGCACGTCGCGTGACGACACCCGATGCACCAGGATGCGCACGCCAGGATGCAGCTTGCGGAATCGGTCGAACGCCGGCAGCAGGGCATGGATCGAACTCTCGTTCGCGCCCACTTGCACTTGCCCCCGCTCGAGCTGCCCCAGTTCGTGGACCGCTTTTCGAATTTCCTCGCGCAGATTCAGCATACGGTTGGCGTACTCGAGCAGCAGGACGCCCGCGTCCGTCAGCACTTTCGCCCCCGATCCACGGACGAACAGCGGCTGGCCTACCCACTCCTCGAGCTTCCGGATCGATATGCTCACTGCCGGCTGGGTCCGGTAAAGCTTCTCGGCCGCCCGCGAGAAGCTTTGCTCTCGCGCGACCGCCTGAAATACCTGTAGCGAAGCCAAATCCATACGTCTCTATTATATAAGCGGCATTTATCGCCGACGCAACAATTATAAATTGGACTTGCTCTGGCGAAGCAGGTTTACTTGTATCGGTGAACTAGCAAAGCAGGGGTGTTTCTGCGCTCCACGGGCGGACACCAGCTTTGCATTTAAAAACTGTGAAGACTCGAAGCACCACAATTTTGAACGGATAACGAGGCGCCATGGATCAAGTTCACATCTTCGACACGACGCTGCGCGACGGCGAGCAATCGCCCGGTTTTTCCATGAACCACGAGGAAAAACTCCTGCTTGCGCGCCAGCTCGAAGAACTCGGCGTCGATATCATCGAGGCCGGATTCCCAATTGCCTCGCCCGGCGACCTGGAAGGTGTTCGAGCGGTTGCTGCTGAAATCAAAGGCTGTCGCGTCGCTGCTCTCGCCCGCGCTCGTCAGGAAGACGTTGACGCCGCGCTACGCGCTCTTGAGCCTGCCCAAAAACCGCGCCTCCACATCTTTCTTGCCACGTCCGATCTTCATCTGAAGCACAAGCTGCGTATCACGCGCGCCCAGGCCATCGACCAGATCGGCAAGATGGTTCGTTTCGGCGCCAAAAACTGCGAGCAAGTCGAGTTCTCCGGTGAAGACGCCAGCCGCAGTGACATCGACTTTCTCTGTGAGGCCGCTTTGACCGCCGCGCAAGCCGGCGCCACCATCATCAATTTGCCCGACACAGTCGGCTATTCGACGCCCGAAGAATACGGCGAAATCTTCCGCCGCGTGCGCGAGCATCTTTCCGCATATCCCAACATCATTTTCAGCGCGCATTGCCACAACGATCTCGGCCTCGCCGTCGCGAATTCGCTCGCTGCCATCGCTGCGGGCGCGCGCCAGGTGGAATGCACGATCAACGGGATCGGCGAACGGGCAGGGAACGCCTCGCTCGAAGAAATTGCCGTGGCGCTGCACGTACGCCAGTCGCGTTATAGCGCTAGCACGAACATCGCCCTCGACCGCATCTACTCGACCAGCCGCCTGCTCACCTCCATCACCGGCGTATCCGTGCCGCCGAATAAGGCGGTCGTTGGCGCAAACGCCTTCGCGCACGAGGCCGGCATCCATCAGGACGGCATTCTCAAAAACCCGCTCACATACGAAATCATCGTTCCCGAAAAAGTCGGCGTCCCCGCGCGACGGCTCGTGCTCGGAAAGCATTCGGGACGCAACGCCCTGCGCTCACGCCTGGAAGAGCTGGGCTACGAAACAACGGAAGCGGAACTCGCGCAATGCTACGGCATGGCCATCGCGCGGGCCGACGAATCGAAACACGTAAGCGATCGCGATCTCCTGGCCATCATCCATCAGGTAAAGCGCGGGCAGACTCACGCCGCGTCCATCCGGGAATCGAGCGCCGCAAGGCCAAACTGATCGAGCATGCTTCGTTTGCGTCGCCGTGGTTTTAGGGAGTCGGAGCCTGCCTGCTGCGGGCAGGCTTCAGCTCCGACATTGAGTCGCCGCGAGTTTGGCGCTTCAGCCCCTGAGGGCGACAAGTCGCTGATGCAAACACAGCTGTGATCCTGGCGCGCAAAAGGGTCGCTCAGTAGAGCGCAGAAAATTGAGGTCCTCGATGCCAGAAGTACGGAAAACAATCGCAGTCTTGCCGGGCGACGGTATCGGTCCTGAAGTGACCAACGCGGCCATCCAGGTGCTCCGCGACTGCGCTGCATCGTTCGGCCATCGTTTCGAATTCCGCGAGCTGCCCTTCGGAGGCGCCGCCATCGACCGTACCGGTTCGCCGCTTCCGCCCGAAACCCTCGACGGCTGCCGTTCAGCGGACGCCATTCTCCTCGGCGCAATCGGCGGCCCAAAATGGGATTCCGTGCCGCTCGATAAGCGCCCGGAAAGCGGCTTGCTCGGCCTGCGGAAATCGCTCGGCCTTTACATCAATCTTCGCCCGATTCGCGTTTACGACGCGCTGCGTTCGATTTCGCCCGTCAAGCCCGACCGGATTGCTGGCTGCGATTTCGAATTCGTTCGCGAACTCGCGGGCGACATTTATTTTGGCGAACACGAAACGCGCGGCGACAACGGCAACGCAACCGCCCGCGACGTTGCCACCTATAGCGTCGCGGAAATCGAGCGCGTGGCGCGTTACGCCTTCGAGCGCGCCGCCAATCGCAACCGGCGCGTCGCCAGCGTGGATAAGGCCAATGTTCTTGCCACCTCGTCCCTCTGGCGAAAAACGGTCACGGCGATTTCGCGCGATTATCCCGGCGTCACGCTCGAGCATCTTTACGTCGACAACGCTGCCATGCAGCTCATGCTTCGGCCCAAGCAATTCGACGTCATCCTCACCTCGAACCTTTTCGGCGACATCCTGAGCGACGAGGCTGCCGCGCTCGCCGGCTCTATCGGCTTGATTCCCTCGATGAGTTGCGGCAAGAGCGGCCCTGCCCTCTACGAGCCGATTCACGGCTCCGCGCCCGCGCTTGCGGGCAAGGATGTGGCATGCCCCCTTGGCGCGATTTTCTCGGCCACGCTCATGCTACGCGAGTCGTTCGGTCTCCAGACCGAGGCGCAAGCGATCGAAGCGGCGATCCAGCGTGTCCTTGAACGTGGGTATCGCACCGTAGATATTGCCGAAACCGCGGCGATCGGCTCGGCCGCGGCAGCGGGCGTATCAGCCGCGCCCGACGCTGCTCCAGGCGCTGCCATACACGGCCTGTCCGCCGCGGCGGGCGTGCGCATTGTCGGCTGCGCGGAGTTTACGGAACGCATTCGCGGCGAAATGAGCGAAGTCGGAGTCCACCAGGAGCGCTACGGCTGGGGCGTATAGCAAAGCGAGAGCGCAGAGGCCATGCCATTTCCGAAACACGGGCATCACAAAACCTTCGTTTGCAATCACGTTTTCGAGAAGCGCAAGCCAATTCTCTTCGTCAGCCGACCTGATGGGCATTGGCTCTTTCTTTGCGGCGCGGCACACCCGAATGTCGCATCCTCTTTCAAACTAGTGGGAATTGCTCACCTGCTTCAACAGGATCCGTCACTTGAAGAATTAGCGGATTTGCCGGTAGATTGGGACGCTGAGCGGGAGACGGCCGAAGGAGAGTGGCTGCGCACGCCTTACGATCTAAGCAAAGCCCCGCCCGTCGCGTGAAACGGACCTAGGTTCTCCGCAGCACCAGGCAACTCGCGATCATGTCGTGCAGGGCTTGCTTCTTCGCTGTGAATCCCGCCATGATGTAGCCGATGAACAGTGGAATCAGTCCGGTAATAATTTTTGCGAAGAATCGTCCGCTGGCCCGCGCAAACGTGACACGCCGCGCCTCCATATCCGTCACGAACAGGCCAAGCGCGAGCTTTCCCGGCGTCGCCTGATATTGCGAACTCTCAAACCACGCGTAGTAAATCCAACCTCCCGCGAGCGCCACGAAGCTGAACATCAGGATCATCAGCACCACAAACGGCGCGAAGACGTTCTCCGCGCCGGTTATATCCTGTCCCAAGCCCCGGAAGAACCCGGCGCCCACCACGGCCGCCGCCAACCCGATTAGAAGGATGAATCCAAGACCCAGAATCGCCGAATCGATGATGTACGCCACAAGCCGCAGCCAGAAACCTGCGTACGGCCCCGCGGCGACAACCTGAGCCGGGTACGCCAGCACGGTTGCGATAGGCGCAGTCATCGGTGGCGCCGCTACGGAAACTCCCGGTGCAGCGAATGCCGGCGCGGGAATCGCTCCGGCTCCGGCTGGCGTCTGCACCTCTGCGTTGAGCGGCTGGCCGCAGCTGCTGCAAAATGCTGCGTTATCGCCGACTGCCGCTCCGCATCTCGTACAGTACATGTCGCGCTCCTTGGCCCCTACATCTGCCGCAGCACCAGCGTGCCGGCGAGAATGTCGTGCAAACCTTGTTTCTTAGACGTGAAGCCGATCATGATGAATCCTATGAACAGAATGATCGCGGAGAGAATTTTTGCGAAGAATCGTCCAGTCGCCCTGCCGAAACCGATCCGGCGTCCTTCGAGATCCGTCACGGTTAGGCCAAGCGCTTTCTTGCCGATCGTCGCTTGCCACGCGGAACTCTCGAAAAGAGCGTAGTACAGCCAGTTGATCACGATGCGGAGCAAAAAGAGGCGCCCCAACCCTCCGACGAACGGAGCCAGTTCGTCCGGACTCATCGGCCGGCCATGCATGAGCGCGCCAAGCGGAAGCGAGCCCATGAACGGCAAAGTTATAACGAAGCCGATAAAGCCAAGAATGATCACATCAATGATAAACGCCACGAATCGCAGCCAGAATCCCGCGTACTTCACGGTTGGCGCGGCTACCGCTACCGAAGCTGTTCCCATCGCAGGCGCGTTCGCGTACGCGCCGCCGGCAACGCCGCCTGGTGCAGCGGAAGCTGCTCCCGTCGGCTGGCCGCAGGCGCTGCAGAACGTCGCATTCTCCGGCACGTTGGCCCCGCATTTCGAACAGTACATCGCGGTCCTCCTTCGGCCTCGCCGTCCTCACGGGAACGGAAGCTAGCCGCACTCGTCGTCGTTCGTTCAGAGCCCAATAGCCTGGAAAGATGTGGGACGGCTTAGGTCCGCAGCATGCCGAAAAAGCAGTGCAGGGTCAAGTCCGGCATGATGCGAGGAAACTGTGGATGGTGCGAGTGGCTCGTGCCTGGTGTCGGCTGTCAGCACCTGGCTCCGCGCGTTACGCGTAGGGAAAGGCCGCGACAAATCCTGCAGGCTGGCTGCAGGACTCGTCGCGGCTGGACTGATCTCGACGGTGGCACTAGAACGAAAATCGTAGTGCAAACTGCATGAACCGCGGCGTCGTCAGCGTCGATGTATATAGCCCGAATGTGCTCGCGGAATAGCTGAGCGACGGCTGGGCGGTGCGGACGTTGTAGCTGACAGAATTCGTCAGATTGAACGTCTGCCAGCTGAACTCCGCCTTAGCCTTCTCCCCGATCGCGAAATCCTTGCTCAAGCCGCTGTCGATGTTGAATAGGCCCGCGCCAATCACGTTATTGCGCGCTCCCGACTCTCCCGGCCAATCCGGCCGGAAAGCGGCCTCTGCATTTGCGGGATTGCTGAAGATGTCCGGGCCCCCAACGCTGGCGACATAGCCGTTCTTCGTCGCCGGGGATGGCCCGTTCGGCTCCGCGTCGCCCTCGATGTTCCAGTTGGTTGCCCAGCAGGGGCAGTTATCGACCGTAATAGGGAATCCAGTCGTAAAGCGGAACACGCCCGAGAGATGCCAGCCCCCAATCAACTCGTTCAGCAACGTTCCGGCGCTTCCGCCGAACATCTGCCCCTTCCCGAACGGAAGTGCATACACCCAGTTGGAATTCATCTGGTGCTTGGCGTTGAAATCCGACAAGCCGCGCAGCGAAAGGGGATCATACGAATTGATGACAATGCCGCCACCGTTCAAGTCGTCGCCCGTCCCGCCGGTGCCCTCGTAGGGGCCGATTCTCTCGGCTGCCGACGCTTCGTCCAGCGACTTCGAAAACGTGTAGTTGAACTGACCTTGCAGGTTGGTTCCCCAATGGATGTTGTACGTCACCTGCAGCCCGTTGTAGTCGGAAGTACCAATGTTGCGCCACGCGTACAGCGAGGCAAACTGATCGTGATAAAAAGTGTATGGCCCATATTTGCTATTCGGTGTATCCAAACCCGTGAGGGAGCTCGGAGTGTCCAGCAGGAACAGGGAAAACGTCTCGTTGTGAACGTAGCAGCTCCAAAGGGAGTAGATAGCCTGTGTAGCAGTTAAGGCCCCAGGGTCGTCTCCCATACATTCTTCCGCGCCGCCGGGTTCGTTATCCAACTGATTCTGAGTCACGCTGCTCCACTGCGGAAAGGTGTTCTCAAAAAACGGTATTGGCTGTATCTGGGATGTTGGAGTGCCGGCCACCGCGAGTTTGGAGAGCTGCGTCGCGGCTTGAAAGTAAGTCGTATGGCTCGCAGGGTCGGTGAAATCGGTAGGCATGGCCAAATCGACTTGCATCGGCAACCGTCGCCCGATACTTCCGACGTACGATATTTGCAAGGACGAATTCGACGTCAACTCACGCGAGAGTGTGAAATTGAAAACGTGTGCGTACGGAGTTTTCAGGCTTTGATCCAGCCCCCAGTTAATAGCGAACGCCGAGTTGCTCGGCGTAACCGGGAATCCGCCTGGGGGCGCAGGACCAAACAAACACCCCGGATCGCTGAGGTCCGGGCACGGGGCAGGCAAGCACGCATTGTTGGCTTGGCCTGATCCCGGAGTGAGGCAAGTAAAGCGCGGAGCGTTCGAGACCGTGACGACACCGGCAGGATTTCCGAGATCCGTTGACAACCCAAATGAACCGTGCTGGTCGAAGCTGTTCACGATGGGAATGCCGAAGTGGTCGTACATGATGCTGTACCCGCCCCGGACCGAGAACTTGTCCTTCGTTCCGAAAATTTTTGACAACCAGCCGTCCCCCGTATCCGGTGACCACGCAACGGCCAGGCGCGGCGAGAAATCCTTGTAATCCCAGTTCCACAGGCCCGGGCCGTTGTTCTTCGGGCCTCCCAGAACAAACGAAATTTCGCCGGCGTCGTTCGCGGGCATGCCTTCCGCGGCCAGCTCGGCGCTGTGGTTAAACCAGTCGGCGACGTTTTGATTGGTGCAACCGCCAGTCGTCGCATTCTGAACGCAAGGCGCTACTTGCAAGCCGTTCGTTTCATACGGCGGAGCTTCGAGCACCCAGCGCAAACCATAGGTCACCGTCAAGTTGGGCTTGATCCGCCAGGCATCCTGTCCGAAGAATTCGTAATCGTTCACAGCGTAGCGCCGGTTGATCGGCGTGCCCTGAGCCAGCGCATTGCCCGCCCGGTCGTAATTGTAAATACCGTCGCCTTCGGCAAAGATTCCCAGCAGCATTTCCGTCGCGCTGTCATAGTTTGGCGCGAAGTTCTGGTCCACGGCCGGATATCCGTTGTTGACCGGGTTGAGTGGATTCGGATTGGCAGAGCCCGAGCCTGAAACGGAAATCCCCGCTGTATTCAGGTACACGACGTTCGTCTGTACATCGGAAAACGAGTTCGCATAACTTGTCTGATTGTTGCGAATCAGAAACACGTCGCCGCCAAACTGAAATGTGTGATTTCCCTTCGTCCAGTTCAAGCTTTCGCTCAACTGGTTGACGGGAACGAAATAAATTGTGGAGCGCGTAAACGGAACCAGATCGCTCACGTCGTTCAGGAAAATACCCGGATAGAACGAATCGCCTGCGTTCTGGCCGCCCTGGCGGATGAATCCCCAGTGGAAATCGTTGATCAGGTTCGGCGAAAGAATCGAAGTAAGACCGACTGTCGAGCCCTTGCTGTCGTCGAGCAGAGTGTTCGCGGCCGCTTGGCCCGGGAACTCCTGCGACTGCGGCTGCTTGTCATTCTGCGTCTGGCCTCGCCAGAACAGGTTTTCTGATCCGCTCGACGTAATATGCCAATCGAGCCGCGCGATGTACGTATTGAAGCTGGAATCGGCATTCGACGAAAATCGGTAACCCGCCGTGTTCAGCGTGTCTCCGTAGCTAGGATCGTTCACGTTGGGATATTGGTTCAGGATGCCCTCGATCCCCGCGCTTGGACCGATGTTGAGCGGATCCATAGCCGTAATCTGTGACGAATTAAGGGCGTAATCGCCCGCCGGGACGCCACTTACACCATTCACTGTCCCACCCGGGCACGCTGTTGGATCCGCGCACGCGTACTCGAGATCACCCTGCCGCAATGTCGCCGTCGGCACAGTGCGCAGCACGCTCGTGCCTTCTGCGTCGCGGCGTCCCTCGTAATTTGTGAAGAAGAAGAGACGATTGTGTACGACCGGCCCCCCAACAGTCGCCCCGAACACGTTGCGCAGAAGTTTCGGCGCCTCGTTCGATTCGCCGTTGCTCAGCTGAGATTCCTTCAGGAATGGATCGTTCGCGCTGAAAATCGTGTTGCGATTGTACTCGTACACGGATCCGTGAAAATTGTTCGTGCCGCTTTTGGTAACCAGCGCCACCTGCGCGCCGCTGGAATAGCCCGAATCCGCATTTGAATCGGCAGTCGTGACGCGAAATTCTTCCACCGAATCGGGCGGCACCGTCAGAACGCTCGTAAACGCGTATCCGTTGTTCTGATCGTTCACGCCGATATCATCCAGCGTCACGTTCGATTGATCGCTGCGGATGCCGTTCACCGCGCCGCTCCG
>Ga0335075_10004756_pt1 | contig 21140 bp, 20 predicted proteins | sample Lox_Sample_24_FD_206723 | JGI IMG/M metagenome (GOLD analysis project Ga0335075, IMG submission 206723) | Soil microbial communities from Loxahatchee National Wildlife Refuge, Florida, United States - Lox_Sample_2.4 | ecosystem: Environmental > Terrestrial > Soil > Wetlands | place: USA...
AGAGACTGACCGGCACGACCACGCGCAGTTCGCGGGCGAGTTCCGCCATCTCGGCAATCAGCGGATTGTTTTCGAAGGGCGCGGCGCGCGCGAAATGCGCCGCGTTCTGATCCTGGCAGAAATACAGGCTCTCGAAGAGCTCCTGGACCAGAACGACGTTCGCACCTTTCGCAGCAGCCTCGCGGACAAGGCTTTTCGCCTTTGCCAGATTGGCCGCACGGTCGCTCAAACAGGAAAACTGGGTCGCCGCGAATGTTACTTCTCTCATGCGGGCTCCTGTTGCGTAATGCAGTGAATGCCGCCGCCGCCCTGGACAATATCAAGCACTTCGACCTGTGCGATCCGGCGTTCCGGAAAGCAATCTGCGAGCACGGCGCGCGCGGCGGCGTCGGCCGGGTCGTCGAAGGCAGGCATCACCACGCCGCCATTCGCCAGATAGAAATTGATGTAGCTCGCCGCAAGCGGCCGGCCGCGCCAGTCAAGGCGCATGTTTTGCGGTTGGGCCAGCTCGACAATCTCAAGCGTGCGCCCACATGCGTCGCGCGCTTCGGCGAGTGCTCGACGGACCCTCGCAATGGCTTCGAAATCCGGATGGGATTTCATCGCCGGTACGCCGAGCAAGACGCGCCCCGGCGCCGCAAAGCAGGCAATGTTGTCGACATGCCCATCCGTCTCTTCATCGGTGAAATGTCCTGGCAGCCATAATGTTTGCTCGGCGCCGATGTAGTCCGCCAGCACTTTGTCGATCTCGCCGCGCGACCGGTTCGGATTGCGGTTGGTATTGAGCAGGCATTGCTCCGTGGTCATCAGCGTGCCTTCGCCATCCACATGGATGGCGCCGCCTTCGCAAACAAGCGGCGCCCAGAATATTCGCGCGCGCCGTTGATCGAGAACGCGGCTCGCGAATGCGCGGTCATTCGCATACGGTTCGTATTTGTCGCCCCAGGCATTGAACTGCCAAGCGATACCGGCGCGTTCCGGACCCGAAAGAAAGCTTGGACCGATGTCACGCGCCCAGGAATCATCGAGCGCGACCTCGAAAATTTCGGCACGCGTGCCGCAAACCTGCCCAGCCTCGATCACGTCCTCGGGACGCGCCGCGACGACTACCGGTTCGAAGCCCGCAATGGCCTGCGCCACATGCGCAGTCGCCTCTTTCGCACGCGACAGGCGCTCGGCACTGCCCCACGCCTGCGGACGGCACGGCCAGCACACCCATGTGCGGGCATGCGGCCCCCACTCCGCGGGCATATGAAAGCCCTCCGCGGCGCGATCGTGATCCGGATGCGAGCCTTGCGACATATGCCCTTATACAGTCCTTCCGCGGCAGCACGAACCTATTGCGGGTCGCGCAGGATGCGCTGCCGGGCGCGCAGAGACGCGCAAGAGAGTTCGACACAAAGAGCACGAAAAACACCAAGGAGGTATCGCGCGGCTTTGCCGCGCGAGCATTCTCGCTAAAGCTTTGTGCTCTTCGTGGTCATTGGCTAAACACGTCCGCGAAGTGTCGCGGCGAACAGGGGAGAGAGATCGATGAGCGGACGTATCGACGCGCGGCTGCAGGAACTCGATATCGCGCTTCCGACAGCGCCGGCGCCCGTGGCGAGCTATGTCCCTTTCGTCGCGGCTGGGCATCTCGTTTTTGTTTCGGGCCAGGTCACGATGGCGTCGGACGGCCTGAAATATGTGGGCACGGTCGGCAAGGAGCTGACACTCGAAGATGGCAGGGCCGCCGCCCGGCTTTGCGCGCTCAACGTGGTCGCGCAGCTCAAAGCTGCTCTGGAGGGCGATCTCGACCGCGTGAAGCGCTGCGTGAAGCTCGGCGTGTTCGTCAACGCCGTTCCCGGCTTCGCCCAACATCCCGAAGTTGCGAACGGCGCGTCCGATCTGATTGTGGAAATTTTCGGCGAAGCGGGACGGCACGCACGCGCTGCAGTGGGCGCCGGCTCGCTTCCGCGCAATGTCGCTGCTGAAGTGGAGGCGATATTCGAGATCGCGTGAAGCGCGAACAGCTCACCGCACGGCTTGCCGGTTCGGCGGCGGAGATCGGCGGCACCCGGTGGAACGTTTGCGCCAATCCCGGTGGCACGCCTGATTGCCACCCTTTCACGCGGCATGAGTTCTTTCTCGCGCTCGAGGAATCGGGCTCCGCCACGGCACAGACCGGGTGGCAGCCCTGCCACCTGGTGTTTGAGGGCGACGGCGAGATCGAAGGCATTCTGCCGCTCTATCTGAAAAGCCACAGCCTCGGCGAATATGTCTTCGATCACGGTTGGGCTGACGCCTTCGAGCGCGCGGGCGGCCGCTACTATCCGAAGCTGCAGGGCGCCGTGCCGTTCACGCCCGTTACAGGTCCGAGGCTCCTCGTGGCCGCGCCTTCCAGGCGTGAAGAAACCTGGCGCGCGCTCTTGTCCACAGCATCCCGGATCGTGGACAGGTTGGGCGCATCCTCGCTCCACATCACCTTCATGACCGAACCGGAATGGACCGCGGCGGCGGCGTGCGGCTTTCTTCAGCGTACCGGTCAGCAGTTTCACTGGGAGAACAGGGGCTATTCACGCTTTGAGGATTTCCTGGGTGAGCTCTCCTCGTCACGCCGAAAGAATCTGCGCAAGGAACGCGCAGCCGTGCGCGAGGCGGGAATATCCTTCGCATGGCTTTCGGGCCGCGACATCACCGAAGCACATTGGGATGCATTCTTCGATTTCTATATCGCGACGGGAAGCCAGAAATGGGGCACGCCCTATCTTACCCGCGAATTCTTCAGCCGCGTGGGCGCAAGCATGGGCGATTCCATATTGTTGGTATTGGCGCTGCGCGGCGAAGAGCCAATCGCCGGCGCTCTGAATTTCTTCGGTCAAGGCGGGCTGTTCGGACGCAACTGGGGCGCCAGCGAATTCGTCCCCTTCCTCCATTTCGAGACCTGCTATTATCAGGCAATCGATTTCGCCATCACGAAGGGATTGGGGAAGGTGGAAGCAGGAGCCCAGGGACCCCACAAATTGTTGCGCGGCTATACACCCGTCGTCACGCGGAGCGCGCATTTCATTGCGCATCCTGGCCTGCGCCGCGCGGTTGCGGCATATCTCGGCGAAGAGCGCGAGGCCGTCGCCAATGAGATGTCCGAACTCGGGGATCTCGCTCCGTTCCGGAAGGGAGGCTGATCACAAGATGTCCTACGACCCGAACAACGTGTTTGCAAAAATCCTTCGCGGCGAGCTGCCGAGCGTTAGAGTTCACGAGGACGAAAATACGCTCGCGTTCATGGACATCATGCCCTCGGCGGACGGCCACACCCTCGTCATTCCCAAGGAGCCTGTGGAAACGCTCTTTGATCTTTCGAGCCCCGCCGCAGCAGCGCTGATGCTGACGACGCAGCGTGTGGCGGCGGCGGTAAAGGCGGCGCTTGCCTGCCCCGGCCTGATGCTCGTACAGCTCAACGGCGCGGCCGCGGGCCAGAGTGTTCCGCATCTTCACATCCACGTCGTGCCGCGTTTCGAAGGATCAGACCTCAGGCTTCACGGGCGGGCCAAAGCCGAGATTGATCAGCTGGAGAAGATCGCTGCGCGGATACGACAGCATCTTTAGCCCGGATTTCTCAAATATGAGGAGTGCATCGGAGCCCTGAATCGTCGAAAGTCCTTTTGCGAAAACGATTTTCGAGTGATTCGAGAGGAACCCCGATGCCGACAGAGTGTAGCGCGGACGTGTTCGGGTTTGCACCTGTGGAAGGGCGCAAAGTTGTGGCCGGATTTGACGGGGGCACGATCACGTCGAATGCAGGTGCGTTGCTTCTGGGGCAACTGGATCGGGGGCACGGGTTGATCCGCCGGTTTGCGGGCTGTTTCACGGACCGCCGCGACGGGCGCTATGTCGAGCATCGGTTGGAGACGCTGGTTGGCCAGCGGGTGTTCGGCCTGGCGCTGGGCTATGAGGACCTCAACGATCACGACGAGCTGCGCAAGGACCCGATGTTTGCGGTGCTGGCGGGCAAGCTCGCGCCGGTCCTTCGTTCCGACTGCGAGCCGGTCGCCGGCAAGAGCACGCTCAATCGGCTGGAGCACATGCCCAAACGGCACGGGGCGAAGTATCACAAGATCGATTGCGACACCGAGAAGGTCGATGCGCTCTTCGCCGATGTGTTCCTTGAGGCGCATGAGAAGGCGCCCCGTGAGATCGTGCTCGATCTGGATGCCACCGACATTGCGCTGCACGGCCGTCAGGAAGGGCGCTTCTTCCACGGCTATTACGACCATTACTGCTATCTGCCGCTCTATGTGTTCTGCGGCACGCATCTGCTTCTGGCACGGCAGCGGCGCTCCAACATCGATGCCAGTGCCGGCTCGGTGGAGGAGATCGCCCGCATCGTGGGACGGATACGCGCCCGCTGGCCGCGTGTCAGGATCATCCTGCGCGCCGATTCCGGCTTTGCCCGCGAGGCGCTGATGGCGTGGTGCGAGACGAACCGGGTCGACTACGTCTTCGGTCTGGCCCGCAATGAAAGGCTGGAAGCGATATTGTCCGACAGCATCCTCGAAGCGACCCGCCAATGCGTCGCCACGGGCAAAGCCGCACGCGTGTTCAAGGACTTCCGCTACCGCACCCTCGACAGCTGGAGCGCCGATCGCCGCGTCATCGGCAAGGCCGAGCACACGCTTCAAGGGCCCAATCCGCGCTTCGTGGTGACCTCACTCAAGCCCGCCAGGATGGCGGCGCGTCCGCTCTACGAAGACCTCTATTGCGCCCGCGGCGAAGCGGAGAATCGCATCGGCGAGCAGTTCGAGCTGTTCGCCGACCGCGCCTCATCGGCCACCATGGCGGCCAACCAGTTGCGCCTCACCTTCTCGGCGATGGCCTATACCCTGATCGATGCGTTGCGCCGCATCGCCCTCAAGCATACTCAGTTCGCCAAAGCCGCGGCCCCCACCATCCGCCTGAAGCTCTTCAAGCTCGGCGCCCAGGTAAAGATCAGTGTACGCCGCATCCACTTCGCCATCGCCTCGGGCTGCCCCAATCAGGCCGAGTTCGCCATGGCGCATCTCTCTCTCAGACAGGCGTTCGGCTCGGGATAGCCGCCGACGCATCACCACTTCCACCATGCGCCTCGGCCGGCGCAGGTATCCGCGCGCCTGCTTCTGCCAATTTTGCCATCATGCCCATCCGAAGACACGCGGGCGACGAACTTATCGTGCCAAAGCTCTCCCACCATGCCCCACTTCCGTCAGCGCGCGCCAAAATCCCACCCAAAACCCATCAGAAACCGGTATCGTTTGAGAAATGCGGGTTAGCATCACCTTGACGGAGGAGCCTGTCCCCCGTGATGCCGCCGATTGTTCCATCTCCACCTCTTCGCGGTTGCGGCGAGGGGGCATTGTAATTACGTCTTCGGTATCTCCAGCCTTGTGATCTGCGCCGACACGGTGCCCCAGTCGACATGGGCCCAGAGTTTGAGCGGGACGAGGTAGCGACCGTTCGGGGCGCCGGTTGCCTGGATTTCGGCGATGTCGGCATAGACGGTGGGGAAGGCCGCGCCTTCTTTGAGGATTTTCGGCTTGAAGCCGGCGATCTGTTTGTAATGCAGGCGGCAGAGATGGGCGGGGCCGTTATAGAGCGCGCCGAGATTGACCGGTTCGTCGCGCACAAAGGCGAATTCGATGTTGTAGCGGCGGCGGCCGTCGAAGACCGGCGCCACCGTTCCGCACGGATTGGCACGATCCGCCGTGACGCCGGCAAGCACGAGGGTGATGGCGCTCATCGGGTCGACGGCCTCGCGCTTCTCCGCGTCGCTGACGGGATATTTGGTCGTATCGTAGGGCGGATCGGCGAAGGTCGTAACGCCGCTCTGGTCGAAAGTGACGAGCACGCGCTCTTTCTTCGACCCACCGCGGCGATAGAAGGAATCATATTGCTTCGGCGCGACCGTCGTGCCGGCAATGCGGCCGGATGACGACGCATCGATGATCGCCTGCCAGAACAGGCTTACGATGCCGCTGGTCTCGAAGTGAGAGGTTGCCGCATAGCCGCCAGCGGCAAAACGGGCTTCGTAGTTCGTTGCGCCGAAAGGGATGCTCCAGAAGGCGATGCTGTAGGCGAGACCGACCGTCGCTTGTGCCGATTGATGCGGGTTGGTCTCGCCCGCTGGCTGCGCCAACGCCGTTCCGCCGATCACGAGCGCAAGAAGCGCAGACGCCATACGCAACATGATAGTCTCCTGAACACGCGATTCCGCGGATGATCCAATTGTGACGCCGAAGACGGACATCGACAGTCTTGCCGCGCTTGTCGGTTCCGGCGATCGCAAGGCGCTCGCCCGCGCCATCACGCTCGCGGAATCCACCCGCAGCGCCGATCGCGAAGCGGCGGAGAAGCTCCTGACCCGGCTCCTTCCGCAAACGGGGAACGCGATCCGGATTGGCATATCCGGCGCGCCGGGCGCGGGCAAGTCCACCTTCATTGAAGCTTTGGGCGCGCATATCACGAAAATGGGAAAGCGACTTGCGGTGCTCGCTGTCGATCCATCCTCGTTGCGCAGCGGCGGTTCCATTCTCGGCGACAAAACCCGTATGACGATGCTGGCGCGCAACCCGCTGGCTTTCATCCGCCCCACGCCGTCCGGCGCCATTGCGGGGGGCGTGGCGCGGCGCACGCGCGAAACGATATTGCTCGCGGAAGCGGCGGGCAGCGAGGTCGTTCTGGTGGAGACGGTGGGCGTCGGTCAATCCGAGACCGCAGTCGCTGAAATGGTCGATCTGTTCGTGCTGCTCGTGGCGCCGGGAAGCGGCGACGATCTGCAGGGGATCAAGCGCGGTGCGATGGAACTGGCCGATCTGGTGCTGATCACCAAGGCCGACGGGGATCTGGCCGATGCCGCGAACCGGGCCTTCGGCGATTTTCGCGTGGCGCTCGCGCTGATGCGGCCGAAATATCCGGACATCCCGCCCGGGATCATGAAAGTTTCGGCGCTCAGGGGCGCGGCAATCGCGGAAAGCTGGTCGGAGATCGAGACTCTGGCCGGGCGGCTCAAGGCCAGCGGATATCTGCCGCGGTTGCGGACCGAACAGCTCCGCGGCTGGTTCTGGAGCGAAGTGCGGACGGCGCTTGTCGGGGCGCTGGCCGCTGATGCCGCGATGTCGGCCGAAGCGGCGGCACTGGAAAGCGCGGTCGTGGCCGGCCGGTCGCTTCCGGAAGCGGCCGCAAGGAGCCTGATCCGCGCCTTTCGCAAGGCTTGACGGCGTGAATCCGCCCCCTTAAGAGAGCCGCTCTTTCGGGCTTAAGAGGTAGGCCATGGCGCGCCGCTGCGAACTCACGGGCAAGGGCGTGATGACCGGTCATCACGTCAGTCACGCCAACAACAAGACCAAGCGCGTGTTTCGCCCCAATCTGCAGGACGTCACGCTCGCAAGCGAGGCGCTGGGCCAGAAGCTGCGCCTCAGGATCAGCATGAACGCGCTCCGGTCGGTGGACCGTTGCGGCGGCATCGATGCCTTCCTGCTCGACGCCAGGGACACCCATCTTTCCGAGCGCGCGCTGCGCTTTAAGCGGATGATCCAGAAGAAAACCGCCGCCGCGGCGTAGCTCTCCGCTCCGGCCGCGCTTCCTTTTCCCCATGCGACGCCTGGGGCGAGGAAAGTTATTGGCACACGGAGGCACGGAGCCGCAGAGGGATTCGACCACGAAGGGCATGAAGATAGCAAAGCAGATCGCGCGCGAAGCGCGCATAAGCTTGCTCTTCGTAGTAAAAGCTACGTCTCTGCGGCTCCGTGCCTCCGTGTGCCAATCCTTCTGGACGAAATGCCCGTAAGGCGCCGGTTGATTTATGCGCGCTTCGCGCGCGATCAGCTTCGTGCGCCTTTGTGCTCTCAGTGCTCTTCGTGGTTGGAATCACTTACGCCGCTCTCCCGCGGCGGCGCCTGCTGGGTTGCGCGTCTTCTTCGGCGAACAATGAAATGAGTTGGCTTGTCATGGCGCCGCCGAGCTGTTCGGCGTCGACGATGGTGACGGCGCGGCGGTAGTAGCGCGTGACGTCATGGCCAATGCCGATGGCCGCCAGCTCGACGGATGATTTCTCCTCGATCTCCCGGATGACATGCCGGAGATGGCGTTCGAGATAATTGCCCGTATTGACGGACAGGGTCGAATCGTCGACCGGCGCGCCGTCGGAAATCACCATCAGAATCCGCCGCTGCTCGGGGCGCGTCATGAGGCGCGCATGGGCCCAGATCAGCGCCTCGCCGTCGATGTTTTCCTTGAGCAGGCCTTCGCGCATCATCAGGCCCAGATTCTTCCGCGTGCGCCGCCACGGCTCGTCGGCCGATTTGTAGATGATGTGACGGAGATCGTTGAGCCGGCCCGGCTGGGGCGGCTTGCCGGCGGCGATCCATTTCTCGCGGGCCTGGCCGCCTTTCCACGCGCGCGTGGTGAAGCCGAGGATTTCGACCTTCACGCCGCAGCGTTCCAGCGTGCGGGCGAGAATGTCGGCGCACATCGCGGCCACCATGATTGGCCGCCCGCGCATCGAACCGGAATTGTCGAGCAGCAAGGTGACGATCGTGTCGCGAAAGTTCATGTCCTTTTCCCGCTTGTAGGAAAGCGGGTGCATGGGATCGATGACGATGCGCGGCAGCCGCGCGCTGTCGAGCAGCCCTTCCTCGAGATCGAATTCCCAGCTGCGGTTCTGCTGCGCGAGCAGCAGGCGCTGTAATTTGTTTGCGAGCCTGGCAACGACGCCTTGCAGGGCCTGCAGTTGCTGGTCGAGAAAATTGCGCAGGCGGGTGAGTTCGTCAACGTCGCAAAGATCGTTGGCGGCGATTGTTTCGTCGAACTGCGTGGTGAAAATCTCGTAGCCCCAGCCCTCCTGATGTGCGAAGGGCAGATCGGGCCGCCACGGCCTTGCGCCGGACTGATCTTCATCGGCATCGGCAGGCTCGGCCGTCTGCTCTGCCCTTATCTCGGCCGAACTGTCGTCGCTGTCTTCGCCCTCGGCTTCGGCCGTTTCGGTCTCGGACGGGTCGGGTTGGCCCGCCTGTTCGGTTTCCGCGCTGCCTTCTTCCGGCTGCTGTTCGGAATTGTCGGATTCATCGCCCTCGGATTCCTGGTCCTGGCCAAGATCTTCGGCGAGTTCGAGATCCTTGAGGATCGTCCGAGTGAGTTTCGCAAAGGTTTTCTGGTCCCTGCAGGCGCTTTCGAGCCGGTCGAGATCCGCGCCGGCGCGTTGTTCGACCCAGTCGCGCCAGCTGTCGACGGCGGCTTTCGCGCATTCGGGCGGAGGCAGACCGGCGAGGCGCTCGCGCACCAGGAGGCCAACGACTTCCGCAATCGACGCCTCTTTGCGTTGCGTCGTCTTGGCAATTCCGCTCGCCGCGAGACGGGCCTCGAGTTGCGCCGTCAAATTTTCGGCCACGCCTTTCATTGCGCGCGCGCCGATGGCTTCCACGCGCGCCTGTTCCGCCATGTCGAAAACGGCAGCGGCATCGGGCAGTTTCGGGCGAAATTGCTGATGCAGCGCGTCGTTGTGATAGGCGAGACGCATCGCAAATGCGTCGCCTTGGCCGCGAACGACGGCCACTTCCGACGGCGGCAGATTGCGCGAGGGCAGGGGCAATCGCGCCTTCATGCCTTTCAGTACGGCAGGCTCGGCGCTGAAACTGATTTCGAGGGAGGGCTCTCCCGCAAGCGACCGCACCGCGCTGGCGACCGCGCGTTTGAAAGGTTCGGCGGGATTATCGGACTTCATCTGGATTTGGACACGCCAAATCTTACGCGACCAGCACTTTGGCCGCGCTTTCCGGCAGCTCGTCGCCGAACGAGCGCTGGTAGAATTCCGCGACCGAGGCGCGCTCCAGTTCGTCGCATTTGTTGAGGAAAGTGAGGCGGAAGGCAAAGCCCACATCCTGGAAGATGTCGGCATTTTCGGCCCAGGTGATGACCGTGCGCGGACTCATGACCGTCGACAGATCGCCATTCACGAACGCATTGCGCGTCATGTCGGCCACCCGCACCATCGCTGCGATCAGTTTCTTGCGCTCGGGCGTATTGTAGGACGGCACCTTGGCGAGAACGATATCAACTTCGGCATCATGCGTCAGATAATTGAGGGTGGTAACGATGTTCCAGCGGTCCATCTGTCCCTGATTGATCTGCTGCGTGCCGTGATAAAGCCCGGTCGTATCGCCGAGGCCGATGGTATTTGTTGTCGAGAACAGCCGGAACGCAGGATGGGGGCGGATCACCCGGTTCTGATCCAGCAATGTCAGCCGCCCCTGAACTTCCAGCACCCGCTGAATCACGAACATCACATCCGGCCGGCCGGCATCGTACTCGTCGAACACCAGCGCCACGGGATGCTGCAGGCACCAGGGCAAAAGGCCCTCGCGGAACTCCGTGACCTGCTGGCCGTCGCGCAGCACGATGGCGTCCTTGCCGATCAGGTCGATGCGGCTGATATGGCTGTCGAGATTGATGCGGATGCAGGGCCAGTTGAGGCGGCAGGCGACCTGCTCGATATGGGTCGATTTGCCCGTGCCGTGATAACCCTGGATCATCACCCGGCGGTTGAAGGCAAAGCCGGCGAGTATCGCCAGCGTCGTTTCGCGGTCGAAACGATAGGCGGGGTCGAGATCGGGTACATATTCGTTGGCGCGGCTGAAGGCCGGAACCTCCATCGCCACATCGATGCCGAACGTTGCGTGCACATCCGCTTTCGTGTCCGGCACGAGTGCGGGATCAAGACCCTGCGAGTTTTCTGTCATGGTACAATGCGATCCGGCAGGAAATTTTGAGCCGCCTAGGTCAGGCCGGACGCCCGAAGCACTCCGTAGGCCTGGATAACCCGCTTCAGCCGCTCTTCGGCGCCGCGGTCGCCCCCGTTGGCATCAGGATGGAACCGCTTCACAAGTTCCTTATACCGCGCTTTTATCTGGTGCAAGCTGGCGTCGGATTCAAGGTTGAGGACGTCGAGCGCTTGGGTTTGCAGCGGCGTCAGCAGCCTTTGGGGCGGACGCGGATGTTGCGCGCTGGTCGCCTCCCCGGTGGTCCCGCCGAAGACGGTATGAAAATCGCGGAACCGGCGATGATCCCGGGATGCATGGCCATGCGCTGCGCGTTTGCCGAGCGGCCAGGTCGGGCGGTGTCCGGTCAGCGCATCCTCGACAAAGGCTTCGATCTCGGTCTGGCTCATGCCGCTGAAATAATCCCAATGTTCATTATGCTCGCGGGCATGCTCAAGACAGAACCACAGATGTTCGTTGAGACGGTCGCGCGCTTTTGGAACGCGAAAAGCGCCTTCGCCGGAACAGCCTTTCGCGGCGCATGGCCGCGCGGCGGCCGCGCGTACCGGCGCATCCGGTTTGATGCGGATGTCCTTGCCGAAGCGGGGCCGGTAGTCTGTGGTGCTCATCCAGGCGATTATGGGATCCATGTGTGAAAAAACAAGAAAACACCGCGCTTGACTTCTGCGCGCAACATGCAATGGGGAAAACCATGAGCATCGCCGACGACATCCGCAGGAAGCTCACCGAAGCCTTCCGTCCAAGTGAAATCACAGTGGAAGACGAAAGCGCGCGTCACGCCGGCCATGCGGGGTCACGCCCCGGCGGCGAGACGCATTTTCGCGTGCGCATCGTTGCGCCGGTTTTCGAAGGCATGAGCCGCATCAACCGCCAGCGGAAGATATATGACATTCTCGCCGAAGAAATGCGCACGCAGGTGCATGCGCTGGCGATCGAGGCGCGGGCGCCGGGGGAATAGGGAGTAGGGAATGGTGTTATCTTTGCTGCTCGCTATTCGCCACTCCCCATACCCTACTCCCCACTCCCTGTCTCCGGTTTCGGCGGCGGCGTGACGCGCAACAGCGTGATCTGATTGCGCTGGCGCCGCAGGATCTCGAATTTGAATCCGTAGAAAGCGAAACGCTGGCCGATATCGGGAATGGTGCGTGCCTCATGAATGACAAGCCCGGCAATGGTGGTTGCGTCCTCGTCGGGAAGGCGCCAGTCCAGCACGCGATTGAGATCGCGGATCGGCGTGGTGCCCTCGACCAGCCAGGAGCCGTCGGGCTGCGGACGGATCTGTGCGGGCTCGCTCGTCGCGCGCTCGTCGGGAATTCCGCCCAGAATTTCTTCAACGATGTCGGTGAGGGTGATGAGGCCCTTGAGCGCGCCATATTCGTCAACGACGAGCGCGAAGTGACGGCGCCGTTGGCGGAACGCCCTGATCTGCTCTTCGAGCGTGGTGGTATCGGGCACGAACCAGGGCTCTTCCATCAAAGCAAGGATGTCCCAGCCCGGAAACTGTCCGCGGCGCCGCGCAAAGTCGCGCATCACATCCTTGGTGCGCAGAATGCCGATGATGTTGTCGGGCGTGCCGCGCCAGACCGGAACGCGGGTGTGATTGGCGGCCATCAGTTCGTTGAACAGCGCGGAGATTGTCTGGTCGGCATCTATGGCGATCATGTTCTTGCGATGGATGGCGACATCGCCGATGGAGAGTTCGGCCAAATCCAGAATTCCGCCCAGCATGTCGCGATGCTCGCGCTGCACCGCGCCTTCGAGATGGGCGAGCTCGACCGCGCCGCGGATTTCTTCGTGCGGCGGCAATAACGGCCGTCCTTCGTTTTCCTGACGCACGCCGAAAACACCAAGCAACCGCCAAACGATAAACTGCACCGCATCGACGACCGGTCCGAGCAGCTTCACGACGGGCAGCAGGATTCGGCCGACGCCGAGTGCGAAACGGTCGGTGCGGGCTATGGCGAGCGTCTTGGGCAGCACTTCGGCGAACACCAGCACGACGAAAGTCATTCCAAGCGTGGTTATGAGCACCGCGGTGTTGCCGTAGCGCGCCGCGAGCAGCGAGGTCGCGAGCGAGGAAACGAGTATGTTGATGAAAGTATTGCCGAGAAGGATGGCGCCGATCATGCGCTCGCGGTCGGAGAGCAGCGCGTTGACGCAGCGGGCGGCATGGGAATGATGGTGCTCCAGCCGGTGCATCGTTGCAGGCGAGACCGCAGTCAGCGCTGTTTCCGATCCGGACAGAAAGGCCGAGATGAAAAGCAGCACGATGATGACGGCGATGCCCGCTGCAAGAAATTCTGCCATGGCGACTATCCTTCGCACCTGTTGGAATCGTTACCTTAAGGCGATTTTCAATCGAACGAAATCATCCCATCCTCACCCAGGTGTACCGATTTGGCGGTAATTGGCTCATGCGGAGGCACGGAGACGCAGAGATCGCATCGTGTCGGCGCCTCCGCGTGCCAGTTCTGTTTTGAAACAGCACCCATTGTCATGGGCACGCCGCGTGAAAGCAGCTGATTTCTTCAGGCGGAGAGGATGTTTATTACAGCCTCGGTCGGAACATCGCTGGTGGTGAAAGCTTGGCCCACGCCGCGGGCCAGTACGAAAGTCAGCCGGCCGTCCTTCGATTTCTTGTCGTGCATCATGTGGGACAGGAGCGTCCGGGCGTCGGGCCGCGGCCCGGGAATATCGCCGATCGCGGCCGGCAGCGAGAGCGCGCGCAGGTGCCGCTCCAGCCGTTGCGCGTCGCCGGGCGGCGCATATCCCAGTTCCGCGGACAGACGGAACGCCAGAACCACGCCGATGGAAACGGCCTCGCCATGCAGGAGCCGGGTAGAATAACCCGTGGCCGCCTCCAGCGCGTGACCGAAGGTATGGCCGAGATTGAGGAGCGCGCGCTCGCCCGATTCCCGCTCATCGCGGCCGACAATGCCGGCCTTGATGGCGCAGGAACACGCGATCATCTTTTCCAGATCGGCCGTGTCGCCATCGAGGGCGGCCCGCGCATGACTTTCGAGCCAGGCGAAGAAGGTGGCGTCGCCGAGCGCGCCATATTTCGCCACTTCGGCGTAGCCGGCGAGCAACTCACGGCGGGGCAGGGTGTGCAACAGCGCGGTATCGGCAATGACCAGTTTCGGCTGATGAAACAAACCCACCAGATTCTTGCCTTCTTTGGTATTGATTGCTGTTTTTCCGCCTACGGATGAATCCACCTGCGCCAGAAGCGTGGTCGGCAGTTGCGCGAAGCCGATGCCGCGCTTGAGCACGCCTGCGGCGAAACCCGCAAGATCGCCGACCACGCCGCCGCCGAAGGCCAGCACGAGTCCGTCCCGCTCGAGCCCGGCGGCGAGCAGTTCGCCCGTCAGCTGCTCCAATCCGTGGAAGCTTTTCGTTTCCTCGCCCGGTTCGAGTATGACGGGCCGCGCCGCGATATGCGCGGCGCGGAGCGAATCGAGCAGGCGCAGCAGATGCAGCGCGGCGACATTGCGGTCGGTGACCACGACGACGCCACCATTCGCGAGCGGGCGGATCAGTTCGCCGGCACGGCCCACAAGGCCCGCGCCGATATGGATGGGATAGCTGCGCGGACCGAGACAAACATCGACTCGTTCGCTCATGGGAGTTCCACGATGCCCCTCGCTGCCAGCGCCTCCACGATCCGCCCGACGGCGAGCGAATGCGGCCCCGCTTCGGTATCAACGACAATATCGGCCTGGGCGTAAAGCGGTTCGCGCTCGGCCAGAAGCCGCTCGAGCGTCTCGCGCGCATTGCCACCCTGCAGCAACGGTCTCGTATCGCGGCGCGAGACCCGGGCAAGAAGCAGGCTGACCGGCGCCCGCAGCCATACGGAGACAGCATCCTTCGCGATCGCCGCCCGCGTGGCCGCATCCAGGATTGCGCCACCGCCCATCGCCAGCACATGCGGAGGCTGGCCAAGGAGCCGCAGGATGACACGGCGTTCGCCGTCCCTGAACTCGGCTTCTCCGAAGCGGGCGAAGATTTCGCTGACCGTGCATCCCGCCGCCGTTTCGATTTCCGAATCGGCGTCGCGGAAGGGCGTTTCGAGGCGTCGCGCAAGCATGCGCCCCACCGTGCTTTTCCCGGCACCCATCATGCCGATGAGCGCAACCGTGCGTTTCAGAACGGCCATGGCTCCGCAATATACGGGGCGCGGCATTGCGCGCCAGCAACGGGCTTTACTTTCGCGTGCGGCGGCGCACAAAAGCAAATTGCAACCTCGAAAGGCCGCACATGGGCTGGAGCCTGCGCATCGCAATTGTCATCGTCGCATTGTTGATTCTCGGCGCCGCCGCACTCGCGATTTACGCGGGCACGATCTCGCCGCCGCACCGGACCTATGAGCAGGTTATTCCAAATGACCGCTTTCCCGGCTGAACCTGCTTGTTGCCGCCCTCGCGGGTTTTGGTGAGCGCCTTGAGCGCGATCGACGCCTTTCTGGACATGATGGCAGCCGAACGCGGGGCCAGCGCCAATACGCTCGATGCCTACCGGCGCGATCTTCTGGCATTCGATTCTTGGCTCGCTGGGCAGGATTGCTCAATACGGACGGCGAGCCGCGAGCAGGTGCGCCGGTATCTCGGTCATCTGCTGCAGCAGGGCTGCGCGGCGAGCACGCAGGCCCGGCGGCTGTCGGCGCTGCGGCAATATTTTGCATTTCTTTATACGGAGGGCTGGCGGGGCGACGATCCGACCGCTGCCATCGATGCGCCGCGCCGCGCCCAGGCCTTGCCGCGGACGCTTTCGCAGCAGGATGTGGCCGCGCTGGTCGCTGCAGCCCGCGACGAAGCGGAAAAATCGCCCGAGGGCGTCCGCCTGCTTTGCATGATCGAAATTCTTTATGCCGCCGGGTTGCGTGTTTCCGAACTCGTTACCCTGCCGCTTGCGGCGGCGCGCAGCCGCGATGCGTTCCTGGTGATCAAAGGCAAGGGCGGAAAGGAACGGCTTGTGCCCCTCAATCGGGCGGCGCGCGAGGCGATCGGGAATTATCTCGCGGTGCGCGCGGAGTTTCTTTCACCGTCCGCGCGAAGAGGCGAGCGCTATCTCTTTCCTTCGCGCGGCGCCGAGGGATATCTCACTCGCCAGCGCTGTTATCAGCTCCTCAAGGAACTGGCGCTGAAGGCCGGCATCGATCCAGAGAAGCTTTCTCCACATGTTCTGCGGCACGCCTTTGCGACCCATCTGGTCGAAGGCGGCGCCGATCTGCGCAGTGTTCAGACCATGCTCGGACACGCCGACATCGCCACGACCCAGATCTACACCCATGTCGCAAACGAAAGACTCAAGGCCACCGTCATCGCCGCCCATCCGCTCGCGCGGATGCGCACGGCAAAGAAGCATTAGCCGTGCGATCGATTTTCTTGCACGCAGACGGATTTCCCTCTGCCCGAACCGCAGGGGAATCGCATGGGGAGCGACGAAAGACCTGCATCGGCACGGTGTGTCCTTCGACAGGCTCAGGATGAGGGAAATAGTACTTGCGCCGGCGGTTGTGGCAAAAAGATTTCCCTCATGCTGAGCCTGTCGAAGCACGCAATACGCCGGTCCAGGCTGACTTGACGGACTGCCAAAGGCACAAGCGATAGCCCGGCGGTTCAAGGAAGAAGGAAAGGCTTGCACAAAGAAATGCAACACAAGAGAACGCGCAAGATGATCGGGTATTGCAGGTGAGTTTCGTCCAGGCCGCGCGGCGCGTGCCGCCAAGGCTTTACCGCTCCAAGCTGTTCGTTCCCGGCTCGCGCCCGGCGCTGTTCGAAAAAGCGGCTGCGAGCGCGGCTGATGCCGTGTGCCTCGACCTCGAAGATTCCGTCGCGCCGGCCGACAAGGAGCGGGCCCGCGACGACGTGGTGGCGGCGCTGCAGGACATCGACTGGAACGACAAATTCGTCACCGCGCGCATCAACGGGCTCGAGACACATTGGTGCTACCGCGACGTGCTGGCGCTGGTCGAAGAAGGCGGCGAGCGCCTCGACGCGATCCTCATTCCAAAGGTCGGCAATGCCGCGGACGTCTATGCGATCGACATGCTGATGACCCAGGCCTCGAAGGCCGTGGGACGCCGCAAACAGATCGGCCTCGAAGTCATTATCGAGACCGTTGCCGGGTTGACGAACATCGATGCGATCGCAGGTGGGTCTTCGCGGCTCGAGAGCCTGCATTTCGGTGCGGCGGATTACGCGGCGTCGCAGGGCATGCGCACCACGAATATCGGCGGCGGCAATGCGGACTATGTAATGCTGACGGACGGTGCGGCGCGCGAACGTCATTGGAACGATCTCTGGCACTATCCCCTGTTCCGGCTTGCGCAGGCGGCGCGTACGCACGGAATCGTGCCCATAGACGGGCCGTTCGGCGATTATGGCGATGCGGACGGTTTTCGCGCCCAGGCGCGGCGCACCGCCATACTCGGCTGCGAAGGCAAATGGGTCATTCATCCAAGCCAGATCGCGCTCGCTAACGAAATCTACACGCCGCGGGCATCAGAAGTGGCGCGCGCGGAAGCGATTCTGGCCGCGCTCAAGGATGCGCATGCAAGGGGATTGGGCGCCGTCGCACTTGATGGCGTGCTGATCGATGCCGCCTCGATCCGCCAGGCGGAGGTGATCGTCAAGCAGATGCAGATGGTACGAGAGCGCGGCAGATGAGTACGACGGTGCAGGCCTATCTCGATTTCGAAAAGCCGATCGCCGATCTCGAAGGAAAGATCGTCGAACTGCGCCGGCTTGCGGCGCAGGATCCCGCGATGCAGATCGACGATGAAGTGACGCGGCTGCAGGCGCGGGCGGAATCGCTCATCAACGACATCTATGCGAAGCTCACGCCCTGGCAGAAGACGCTCGTCGCGCGCCATCCCGCGCGGCCGCATTTCTCCGACTACGCAGCCGCGCTTTTCGAGGAATTCACGCCGCTGGCGGGCGACCGGTTGTTCGCCGAAGACCGTGCGGTGATTTCCGGGATTGGCCGCTTTCGCGGGCAGTCGGTTGCGATCGTCGGACAGGAGAAGGGCAACGACACGGCGAGCCGGCTTGCGCATAATTTCGGCATGGCGAGGCCGGAAGGCTATCGCAAAGCGCAGCGCCTGTTCGCGCTTGCCGAACGCTTCAGGCTGCCGGTCATCTCCTTCGCCGATACGCCGGGCGCCTATCCCGGCATCGGTGCGGAAGAACGCGGACAGTCGGAAGCCATCGCGCGCGCCACGGACGCCTGCCTTGGGCTGGGTGTTCCCCTTATCACCATCATTATCGGCGAAGGCATGTCGGGCGGCGCGCTCGGAATTGCAGTGGCAAACCGCGTCTACATGCTGGAGCATGCGATTTATGCGGTGATTTCGCCCGAAGGCTGCGCGTCCATCTTATGGCGAAGCGCCGATAAGGCGCAGGAGGCCGCCGCGGCCATGCGGATCACCGCGCAGGATCTCCTCGAGCTCAAGGTCATAGACGGAATCGTGCCTGAGCCCGCCGGTGGCGCGCAGCGCTCGCCGGGGCAGGCGATCCAGGCGGTCGGCGAAACGATCGAACGCGCACTCGACGATTTCGAGGATTTCTCTCCGGCGCAAATCCGCCAGCATCGCCGCGACAAATATCTCGCCATCGGCCGGAGCCTGGGCAGTTAGCGGTAGGCACTTTGCCCCGCATTCTGTTCAACTCAAGCCAATGCGATTCTTGTCGCTGTGCAACCAGCAACTTATGGTCCCGGCATGGGGCGTGACGATTCAAAAAGTGATCCGCAAATTGATGCCTTAATCGCCCGCTGGCAGGGCCGCGAGGGCGGCCAGGAGCGCGCGAACTACGCCCTGTTCCTGATCAAGCTCTGTGACGTTGGGTCTGGACCACCCGGACCAGGCCGGAACGACGCCGCCAACGCGCTTGGTGGGCACGACACGCGTGGCGCGTTATGAAGGGAAATATCCCCTCCGGCGAAGTCTTCGCGGAATATCTCAAATCGCTCCGCAAGACGCCGGTCTCGGACAAGACCGAACACACGGATCGGCCGGCTATGCAGGCGTTGCTGGATGCGTTCGCTGCCAGCGCCGGCCGCGACATTAAGGTCCAGCACGAACCGAAGCGCGTTGCTGAGAAGGGCGCGCCGGACTTCAAAATCACAAAGCCCGGTACCATTCTCGGTTATGTCGAGACGAAAGCCATCGGCGAAAATCTGGCAAAGGTCTTCAAGTCGGATCAGCTCAGGCGCTATCGCGAACTCTCGTCCAACATCGTTCTCACCGACTATCTCGAATGGATCTGGATCAGGAATGGCCGGATCCAGCAGACCGAAACTCTTTGCCACGAAACAGACCTCGAGAATCGCAAATTCCGTCTGCGTGAGGATCGGATCAAGGCAGTAGCCGAACTCCTCGAAGGCTTCTTCTCGACCGCGCCGGAGGGTATTGGCCGCTCACAACAGCTCGCACTTGCGCTTGCCGCTCGCAGCAAGCTGCTTCGCGATTATCTGACCGAGGAACTGATTCGGCAGGAAAAGGAACATCACGAAGGTCGCCTCTACGGACTCTTCAGGATTTTCCGCGATCAGGTGTTCCACGAACTCACACTGAAAGAATTTGCCGACGCCTTTGCGCAAATGCTGGCGTATGGGCTGTTTCTCGCGCGACTGAACGCAAAACCTAGCGACAAGATTACTCTGCGCAATGCCCGCGATCATGTGCCGGGTTCATTCCGCCTCATCCGCGAGCTGGTCGACTTTCTCGGCGATCTGGAACGCGATGAGTACCGCGAGGTTCGCTGGGTGGTGGAAGAGGTTCTGTCGATCGTGAACAGCCTCGACTTGTTCTCAATTCACGAAGACCTGTCGTTCCGGCAGCGCAAGGCGATCAGCCGAAGGATACGCGCATCCGACGAGGAGGAGCATCGCCTCTTCGAACGCGACCCCTTCATCTATTTCTACGAGGATTATCTGAAAGCGTACGATCCTGCGATGCGCAAGGGGCGCGGCGTCTATTACACGCCGCCGCCCATCGTGAATTTCATCATCCGCGCGGTGGACGACATTCTGAAGGACAGCTTCCAGATCAAGGACGGCCTTGCCGACCATAAGCGCGTTACAGTGCTCGATTTCGCTTGCGGCACGGGCACGTTCCTGCTGGAAGTATTCCAGAGAATCTTTGAAAACGTCGGCGGTGAGAAATCGGCGAAGGCCGATCTTATCGTGCGCGAGCACATCCTGAAGAATCTCTATGGCTTCGAATACCTCATCGCGCCTTATACGATCGCCCATCTGAAACTGTCGCAGTACCTCCAGGACAAGGGACATCCCCTCAAAGGGAACGAGCGGCTGCAGGTGTTTCTGACAAACACGCTGGAGCCGATTCACCCCGAACCGAATTTTCTGCTACCCGCAATCACGGAAGAGACGCGCGCTGCCCAGGAGGTGAAAGAAAAGCCGATCCTCGTCATCACAGGCAATCCGCCCTATTCGGGACATCGAAGAACAAGGGCGAATGGATCAGCGCGGCGATAGAGGGTTACAAGTTCACAATCGAGAAGGACCGCAGCGGGCGAGAAATCGAAAAGCCATTGGGCGAAAAAAATCCGAAATGGCTGAGCGACGACTATGTGAAGTTCATTCGGTTTGCACAGCTGAAGATGGACGCTGTCGAAGAAGGCGTTGTCGGCATCATCGCGAATCACTCATGGCTGGACAATCCGACGTTTCGCGGCATGCGCCAGTCGCTGATGCGGAGCTTCGAGCAGATTTACGTTGTCGATCTGCACGGCAATGCAAAAAAGAAGGAAATGGCACCCGATGGCTCGAAGGACGAAAACGTCTTCGACATAGAGCAGGGCGTCGCGATTAGCCTCTTTGTAAAGCGTGCCGGATTGGAGCGAGGCGTGTGGCGCGGCGACCTCTGGGGCCGGCGCTTAAGCAAATATGAGGCCACAGCGCAGGCTTCGTTGATGTCTGTCCCGTGGCAATCGTTGCGGCCAACTCGGTCCTTTTACCTCTTTGCAAAGCAGGATGCGGACCTGCATAGGATTTACGAAACCTACATTAAGCTGAGTGAATTGTGTCCAACAAATGTACTTGGTTTTCAAACGCATCGAGATGCGTTTGCAATCTCTTTTTCTGACTCTGAGATGCGGCGCAAATTGAACGACCTTGCCGATGGTGCGCTTAGTGACGATGAATTGATGAGGCGGTACGGATTGAGGAGCAATCGAGACTGGTCACTTTCAATCGCACGAGTGCTGGCGCGTGAAGGGAAGGCGACGAAACCGCAGCTGGTGGCGTATCGGCCGTTTGATGACCGGTGGAGCGAGTTCAGTGATCTCACCATGGATTACCCACGGCGTGAATTGCTGAACAACGTTGCCG
>Ga0335075_10004757_pt1 | contig 21139 bp, 22 predicted proteins | sample Lox_Sample_24_FD_206723 | JGI IMG/M metagenome (GOLD analysis project Ga0335075, IMG submission 206723) | Soil microbial communities from Loxahatchee National Wildlife Refuge, Florida, United States - Lox_Sample_2.4 | ecosystem: Environmental > Terrestrial > Soil > Wetlands | place: USA...
AATCCCAGAAGCACGAGCCCTCGGCCCGCGCGATCGCCAGCGGCCGCAGGCTCCGCTGCGCCGACCACGAGTGGAAGACGTGCGCCCGGTCCATGGCCAGGACCTCGGCGCCGCGTTCCGGGCCAGGGGGTTGTTCGCTCATGGCTGCCTCCAGCCGGCGTGACCGGGCGATGCGGGGGGGGTGGATGCTGCTACCGGTTCACCGGGAAGCCGAGGCTGACGCCGCCGTGGCTGGGATCCAGCCAGCGGGACGTGACCGCCTTCCCGCGGGTGTAGAAGTGCACGCCCTCGGTGCCGTGCACGTGCGTGTCACCGAACAGCGAGGCCTTCCACCCGCCGAAGGAGTAGAACGCCATCGGCACCGGGATCGGGACGTTGATGCCGACCATCCCGACCTCGACCTCGTGGGTGAACCGCCGGGCCGCGCCGCCGTCGTTGGTGAAGATCGCGGTCCCGTTGCCGTACGGGTTGCCGTTGATCACCGCCATCGCCTCGTCGTAGCCGGAGGCCCGGACCACCGAAAGCACCGGCCCGAAGATCTCGTCCCGGTAGCAGCCCATCGCGGGCGTGACGTGGTCGAGCACCGACGGGCCGAGCCAGAACCCGTCCGCCGCTCCCCCGGTGACCGGGTGGCTGCGGCCGTCCACGGCCAGCACCGCTCCCTCGGACACTCCGGTGTCCAGGTAGGACGCCACCTTGTCCCGGTGCGGCCCGGTGACCAGCGGGCCCATCTCGGACTGCTCGTCGTCCCCGGGGCCGACCTTCAGCGCCGGGATCCGGCTGGCGATCTTCTCGACCAGCTCGTCGCCGATCGGGTCGACCGCGACCACCACCGAGATGGCCATGCACCGCTCCCCCGCCGACCCGAAGCCGGCCGACACCGCGGCGTCGGCCGCCAGGTCCAGGTCCGCGTCGGGCAGCACCACCATGTGGTTCTTGGCCCCGCCCAGGGCCTGCACGCGCTTGCCCGCGGCCGTCCCGGTCTGGAAGATGTAGCGGGCCACCGGCGTCGACCCGACGAAGCTGACCGCGCGCACGTCGGGGTGGGCCAGCAGCGCGTCGACCGCGTCCTTGGCGCCGTGCACGACGTTGAATACCCCGTCCGGCAGCCCGGCCTCGGCCAGCAACTCGGCCAGCAGCAGCGAGGCCGACGGGTCCTTCTCCGACGGCTTGAGCACGAACGCGTTGCCGCAGGCCAGCGCGATCGGGAACATCCACATCGGCACCATGGCCGGGAAGTTGAACGGCGTGATGCCGGCCACCACGCCCAGCGGCTGCCGGATCGAGTACGCGTCGACGCCGGTCGCCACGTTCTCCGAGAACCCGCCCTTGAGCAGGTGCGGTATCCCGCAGGCGAACTCGACCACCTCGAGCCCGCGGGAGACCTCGCCGGCCGCGTCCGAGGCGACCTTGCCGTGCTCGGCGCTGATCAGCGCGGCCAGCTCCAGCCGGTGCTTCTTGATCAGCTCACGGAACGCGAACAGCACGTCGGCCCGCTTGGTCAGCGACATCTCCCGCCAGGCCGGCCAGGCCTGGGCCGCCGCGGCCACGGCCGCGCCGACTTCGGCCGCGGTGGCGAAATCGACCGTGCCGGTGACCTGCCCGGTCGCCGGGTTGTAGATGTCACCCCGGCGGCCCGCCTCGCCCGTCCACGGCTTGCCCCCAATCCAGTGGCTGATGTGCTTCATCGCGTTGCCTCCTCGTCGACCGCGCGCAGCGCATCGGTCAGCAGGCCCAGGCCCTCCTTGGCCTCGGCTTCGGTCAGGGTCATCGGCGGCGCCATCCGCAGCGCGTGCCCGAACAGACCGCCCTTGCCGATCAGCAGCCCGCGCTCGCGGGCCGCCTCCAGCACCCGGGCCGCCCGGCCCGGGCTCGGTGCCCGGGTGACCGGATCGACCAGGTCCACCGCGAACATCAGCCCCTTGCCCCTGATGTCGCCGACCGTGGCCAGCGGCCCGGCCGCGTCGCGCAGCCCGCCGATGATCAGGTCTCCCAGCACCGCCGCGTTGCGCTGCAGGTCGTGGGAGAGCAGGTAGTCGAGGGTGGCGTTGGCCGCCGCCGTGGCGATCGGGTTGCCGCCGAAGGTGGAGATGCTGTTGCCGGCCGGGGCGTCCATGAGTTCGCGGCGCGCCACCACCCCGCCGATCGCGAACCCGTTTCCCAGGCCCTTGGCGAAGGTCATCATGTCCGGCACCACGCCGTGCGCGCCGATCCCCCAGAAGTGCTCGCCGGTGCGGCCCCAGCCGGTCTGCACCTCGTCGGAAATCAGCAGGATGCCGTGCTCGCTGAGGACCTCCTGGTAGGCCCGCAGCAGCCCGTCCGGCGGCATCGTGAACCCGCCCACGCCCTGAACCGGCTCGGCGATCAGGCAGGCGACATCACCGGCCGTGGCGGTGGCCAGCACGTTCCGCAGGTCGGCCACGGCGGCGGCCATGTACTCGGCATCGGGCATACCGGCGAAGGCAGGCAGCTGGCGGTCGGTCCCGTGCAGGTAATGCACGGCGAACGGGGTCAGCTGCGAGGTCTTCCACGCCCCGTTGCCGGTGATGGCAACCGCCCCGAACGACCGCCCGTGGTAGCTGTTGCGCAGGGCCAGCACCTGGTTGGACCGCCGCGCGGCGGTCGCCAGCAGCAGCGCGGTCTCGTTGGCCTCGGTGCCAGAGTTGGTGAAGAAGACCTTGGCGTCATCGATGCCAGACAGCCGGGCGATCTTCTCGGCCAGCTCAACCTGGTTCCTGATCAGGTACAGCGTGGAGGTGTGCACCACGCCGGTGCCGAGCTGGCGCTGCACCGCCTCACGCACCTCGGGCAGGTCGTACCCGAGCATGCTGGTCAGGATGCCGCAGAAGAAGTCGAGGTAGGTACGGCCGCCGGAGTCGGTGACCCGGCTGCCCGATCCGCTGACGATCTCCAGCGGCTGGTCGTAGTACAGCGCTATCCAGTCCGGCATCACCCGCCGGTGCCGGTCATAAAGCTCGCCCATGCTGCCAGTCTGCCGTCCGCCCCGGTTGGGCGCCAAGTGACATCATGTAAATAAACGTCCCCTTGATGCTTACGCGATGTAACCCCGCGTTTTTTCTTGAACGTAACGCCCGGAGGCTGACCGCTCATGCTGCCCACCGTGGCCGAGATCCTGGCCCTCGACCCGCTGCGCCGTGGTGCGCCCCGGGTCGTGGCCGCCGCGGACGGGCTGGACGCGCCGGTGCGCTGGGTGCACGTGATCGAGCTGGCCGAGGCCGCGCACCTGCTCCGCGGCGGCGAGCTCGTCCTGTCCACCGGCATCGCGCTGCCCGACGACCCGGCCGGGCTGACCCGCTATGTGGCCGACCTGGCGTCGGTCGGGGTCAGCGCGCTGGCCGTCGAGCTCGGCTCCAGGTACGCCCGCAGCCTCCCGGCCGCGCTGGTGTCGGCCGCCTCGCAGCACCGGCTGCCGCTGATCGTGCTGCAGCGGGAGACGCAGTTCATCGAGATCACCGAGGCCGTGCACGCGCGCATCATCGACGCCCAGCTCGAGGAGCTTCGCGCCTCGGAACGGCTGCACCAGGTGTTCACCGACCTGGCCGTGTCCGGTGCGCCGGCCGGCGAGGTGGTCCGGCAGGCCGCGGTGCTGTCCGGCCGCCCGGTGATCCTGGAGAACGTCGCGCACCAGGTGCTGGCCTGCGAGGCGGCCGGGCAGGACACCGCGCGGCTGCTGGCCGGGTTCGCCGCCCGGTCCCGCATGGTCGCGCCGTCCGGGCGGACCGGCTACGACCCGGCCTCCGGCTGGCTGGTGACCGTGGTGGGCGCGCGCGGCGAGGACTGGGGACGGCTGATCATGGTCCACGGCAGCACCCCGGAGCCGCGCGACGTGGCGCTGGTCGAGCGCGCGGCCACTACCCTTGCTCTCGGCCGGCTGCTCGACCACCAGCGGGAGAGCCTGGAACGGCAGGCGCACCGGACGATCCTCGGCGCGTTCCTCGGCCACGGGTACGCCGACCCGGCGGACGCCGAGGCGCGGGCCCGCGCCCTGGGCGTGCCGGTCGCCGGGCGGCGGCTGCTGCCCGTGGTGATCCGGCTGGCCCGCGCGGGTACCGGGCCGGGCGGGCCGGCCGGGCTCGAGGCTCAGGCGCGGGCGCTGCAGGTGGCCGACGCGACCGCCGCGGCGTGCCGCGCCGGGCGCGTTCCGGCCCTGGTCGGCTCGCTGGACGACACCCGGGTCGGCGCGCTGCTGGCCCTGCCGCCGCGGGCCGGCCCGGAGGCGGTCCTCGGCCGCCTGGCCGGCCAGCTGCGCAGGCGGCTCGGCCACGATGACGTCATCGGCGCCGGGTCGGTGGTGGACTCGGTTCCCGAGGTGCAGCGCTCGTTCCTCGAGGCCGAGCAGGTCGCGGAGGTAGCCGCCCGCAGCGGTGCCGGGCTCGCCTTCTACCGGCTGCCCGACCTGCGGCTGCGCGGCCTGCTGCACCTGCTACGCGACGATCCGCGGGTGCAGGCCTTCGCCGAGCGGGAACTCGGGCCGCTGCTGCGCCACGACGCCGCGTCGGGAGGCCAGCTGCTGGCCACGCTGACCGCCTACCTGGAGGCGGGCGGCAACAAGGCGGAGGCGGCCAAGCGCGCGCACCTGGCCCGGCCGACCATGTACGAGCGGCTGCGGCGGATCGAGGCGGTGCTCGGCGTCAGCCTCGATTCCGCCCAGTCACGCACGTCACTGCACGTCGCGGTGATGGCCCAGGCGCCCGCGCGGGAGCCGTAAGCGATGATGGGGGTATGCCGCGAACCCCTGAGCAGTACCTGCATGGCCACCACGACAGCGTGCTGCGCTCGCACCGCTGGCGGACCGCGGAGAACTCGGCGGGCTACCTGCTGCCGCGGCTGTCAGCCTCGGCCCGGGTGCTCGACATCGGCTGCGGACCCGGCACGATCACCGTCGGCCTGGCCGCGAGGGTTCCCCAGGGCCAGGTGATCGGCATCGACGCGGCCGACGATGTGCTGGAGCTCGCCCGGCAGGAAGCCGGCCGCCAGGGCCGGGCCAACGTCCGCTTCGAGGCTGGTGACGCATACCACCTGGCCTTCGCCGACGCCTCGTTCGACGTGGTGCACGCCCATCAGGTGCTGCAGCACCTGAGCGACCCGGTCAGCGCGCTGATCGAGATGCGGCGGGTCTGCCGCCCCGGCGGCCTGGTCGCCGCGCGCGACGGCGACTACGGCGGGATGCTCTGGTTCCCCGAGGACCCGGAGCTGGCCGAATGGCGGCTGTTGTACCAGCGGGTCGCGCGGGCGCTCGGCGGCGAGCCGGACGCCGGCCGGCGCCTGCTGTCCTGGGCCCACGCGGCTGGCTTTGCCACCGTCGAGGCCTCGGGGAGCTCGTGGTGCTACGCGATGCCGGGCGACCGTTCCTGGTGGGGCGCGCTGTGGGCCGAGCGGCTGACCGATTCGCCGTTCGGGGACCGCGCCGTCGAGCACGGCCTGGCCACCCGGCAGGACCTCGGCCGCCTGGCCGACGCCTGGCTGCGCTTTGCGGCCAGTGACGACGGGTGGTTCCTCATCCCGAACGGCGAGATCCTCTGCCAGGTCCCCGGGTAGTCTCCGCCGGACGAAACAGGCGCGGGAAGTTCCCTACACGCTGGCTGGGGGCCTGGTTTCCGCGGGGCCGACGGCCAGCCAGTGGGTGACGGTCACCGGGTGGGCCGGGTCGGTCAGCTCGCGGACCCGGTCCAGCCGGTCCTGGTCGCGCTTGGTCACGCGTTCGTGCTGGCGCAGGTGCTCATCCCAGGACGCGACGACGAACTGCTCGAGGATGCGGCTGGTGTCGGCGGCATCGCGCCAGGCCCGCCACATGGTCGCGCCGGTGCGCCGGCGGCTGTAGCGGGTGCGCTGGAGCGCGGTCATCAGCTGGTCTTCCTGGCCGGGCCGGGCCCAGTACTCGACGCTGACCAGAACCGGGCCGCCCGGTGCCTGGTCCGGGGCGAGCCGCGGCACGGGCCATTCGGCGGCGGGCAGCAGCCCTGCGGGCGGGATCGGCTGGAAGCGCCGGGCCAGCCCGGCGAGCGGGCCGAGGGCCAGCCCGGCAGCCGCGATGGTCAGCGTGGCCGTCAGCCCCGCGTGCGCGGCGGCCAGGCCCATGACCGCGGCGCCGACCGCGTTGCCGCCCTGGAACACCATCAGGTAAAACGACATGCCCCGGGCCTTGACCCACTGCGGCAGGGCTAGCTGGTACAGCGAGCTCAGGGTGGACAGCGCCAGGACCCAGCAGGCGCCCCCCGCCACCAGGGCCACGGCGGCCGCGGCGGCCAGATGGGCCCAGGCCAGCAGCAGCGTGGCACCGATCACCGCGCCGATCCCGACGCTGCCCAGCAGCAGCCCGTAACCCCCCGAGCCCAGGTGCAGCGCCGAACGCGCGGCCAGCGGAAGCAGCGCCCACACGGCGCTGGCGAAGAAGATGAACACCCCGCGCGGACCAAGATCACGCCCAGCACCGGGCTGGCAGCGACGTACCGGGCGCCGGCCCGGACCGCCTCGCCGACGTGCTCACGGGGCAGCGCATCCGGAGCCCGGGTGGAGTGCCAGACCCAGATCACCCAGATCACCGCGCCAAACGTGGCCGCGTTGATCAGGAACACCGTGCCGGCGTTCGTGGCGGCCAGCAGCAGGCCGCCGATCGCCGGGCCCACCGCCCGGGCCAGGTTCTGGTTCACCGAGCCGAGCGAGATCGCCTGCTGCCGCTCCGCCGGGGCAACGGGTCTGCGTGACCAGCAGGAAGTGCCGCCGGTCGACCAGGTCGCCGATCGTCCCGGCCATGATCGCGAACAGCACCACGGGCAGGCCGGCCGCCGTCTGCACCAGCGCCACGTACGTGGCCGACGTGGTCAGGCTCAGCATCAGCCACTGCGCGGCCACCGTCTGCATCCAGCCGCCGATGTTGCTGACGAACTGCCCGCCCCACATCGCCGCGAACATCCGGTGCCGGAAGGGCGACCACGCTGACATCGGGGCTGGGCCCGGTTCGCCCGCGGCACTGGGCTGGCCTGGGGCCGCCACCGACGGTCGGCCCATCGGCGTCCTCCTTCAGGCCTGACCAGGCGCCCGGCTCGTCAGCGCTGCCCTGCTTCCGGGGCGACGGTACGCCGGGTGATGCGCCATGAGTCTACGGGGCGCCCGGAAAATCAGCCGAAGTCCGGCGGCCGGCCCGCGTCGCGGAACAGCGGCGGGAGGTAGCGCAGCATGAGCACGGACCAGGTGAGGTGGGTGACGGCCGGGGCGAGCACCCCGCCGGTGGTGGCCCGCTGCCAGCCGAAGATGATGCTGGTGATCAGGCCGGCCAGGACCAGCGCCGGGTTGCCGGTGGCGGCGGTCGATGCGGCGTAGGCGAGCGTGGTGGTGCGCAGCGGCCGCGGCCCGGACCACAGCGCCCCGCGGAAGAACAGTTCCTCGGCCACCGCGCTGCCCGACGCGATGAGCACGACCAGCGGGGTCGACCCGGCGTCGGCGTAGCGCAGCGCGCCGGCGACGGGACGGCGCAGGATCCGGTGGCGGCGGGTGGCCCGCGCGGCGCCGTAGAACACGGCGAAGGTGGCGGCCCCGGAGACCACGGGGACGACGATAAGCGCACGCGCCGCGCTTCCGGGGCGGGGGCGCCAGCCATCGCCCCGCCACGGGATGGGGCCCGCGCCGAGCGCGCCGCCGGTCCAGGTGATGGCCAGGCCGGTGGTCAGCAGGTAGAACCGCGCCGAGCCGGCCCGGGCGGCGAACGCCGACCGGAGCAGCACCGCCGCCGCCAGCGCGGCCGCCCCGCGCCAGGCGGCGGGATGGGGCCCGGCGCCGCGCCGCGCGGTCACGAGTGGGCCTGCCGGGCCTCGCGCCGTTCGCGGAGCGCCGTGCGCACGGCGTCGTCGTAGGACATGGGCTGGATCGGGATCAGGTCCCTGATCGACTGGTCGTGCACGACTACCTCGTTGGTCATGGAGTCGACCAGGGCCCGGCCGGTACCGGTGTCGATGTCGGTGACCAGGGTCAGCCACAGCGAAGACAGCCACGGGGTGAGCAGCGGCACGGGCAGGAGAAGCAGCGGGCGGTGCTCGATGGCCGCGACGCGGCGCAGCATCGTCGAGTACTGGAGCACGTCCGGTCCCCCGACCTCATAGACCCGGCCCGCAGCCGCGGGCGGCTCCAGCACTCCGGCCAGGTACGTCACCACGTCGTCGATCGCGATTGGCTGCGTGCGGGTGGCGACCCACTGGGGGGTGATCATGACCGGCAGGTGCTCGACAAGCTGGCGAGTCAGCTCCCAGGAGATACCGCCGTGCCCGATGATGATCCCGGCCCGGATGACGGTGACCGGCACGCCGCCCGTGCCGAGCAGGTTCTCGACCTCGCGGCGGCTGCGCAGGTGGGCAGACAGGTTATCCGCCTCATCGCCCAAGCCGCCCAGGTAGACGATGCGGCGCAGTCCAGCCCGGGCGGCCGCCTCGCCGTACGCGGCGGCCCCGCTGGCGTCCTTGCGTTCGAAGTCCGCGGCCTGGAGCGAGTGCACCAGGTAGTACGCGGCCTGGCAGCCGGCCATCGCCGGCTCCAGGGTGGGAGGGTCCTGGACGTCGCCGTGCGCAGGCCTGCCCGCTCCCTGGTACCGGGCCGGGTTCCTGGTCATGGCGACCACGTCGTGGCCGGCCTGGTCCAAGGCCACGCACAACCGCTGGCCGACAAAGCCGGACGCGCCGGCCACCAGCACCTTCACCGGACCCCCCGGAGCCTTCCGCGGCCAGGCCCGCCGTCAGCGACCAGACCAGGCCGTCCCGGAACCAGGTGAACTCCCTACCCAGGAGCCTGGGGATGAACACCCGGCCGCCGCTGTCCAGGCAGGCGGGATCGGGCCAGCCTCGCCATCGCATAGCGCGTGGGGGGCTATCCGGCGGTTGCGGGCTCGCCGGTGTGACGCTCCCCAACGCACTGAAACGCTCCCGTGCAAGCCTTGCCATTTTACTTTGTATTTACCATCATGTGACCAGCTCTGTACCTGCTGAGGGTGGCCCCCCGCTCCGCCCCTGCGGCCACCGAGGCAGGCCTGCTGCCTTCGGGCCGCTGTGCGACGAAGGGAGTAGCAGCATGAGCGTTCGATTGTCCGTACGGTGGTCCCGGCTGCCATTAGGAGTCCTCGCGGTCGGGGTCATCGCCGGCCTGTCGCTGCTGCCGGTGACGGCGGCCGTCGCCAGCCACAGCAGTCAGCCGCCGAGCTCGCAGACACCGCTCCCCGTCCGTAACGGCTCAGCCCACGACCTCGGCGCCTACGACCCCGCCCAGACCATCCGGCTCGCGATCGGGCTGCGGCCCGCACATATGGCCGCCGAGCAGCAGTTCCTTCGCCAGATCCAGGACAAGCACTCGCCGCTGTTCCACCGGTACCTCAGCACGGCGGCGTGGACGGCCCGGTTCGGCCCCAGCACCGCGGCGCAGGGTGCGGTGGTTTCCTGGGCTCGCGGGGCCGGCCTGACCGTGACCCATCTGTACCCGAACCGCCTGGTCGTGGACCTGGCCGGGCGCGTCGGAGCGATCGAGAAGGCGCTCGGCGTCCAGCTCAACAGTTACCGGCTCGGTACCAAGACCTTCTTTGCCAACAGCCACGACCCGGTGCTGCCGAAGTCGCTGTCGGGCATCGTGGAATCGGTCGAGGGCCTGTCTGACCTGCAGACCATGTTCCCCGCGTCGCCCACGGTGCACGAGCCGGCTAGCCCGGCGTACGCGGCCGGGCCGGTCGTCACCAACGGCCCGCACGCAGCAGGGAACGGCAGCCGCGCGAAGCTGCAGGCGGCGCTGCGTGCCGATCACGGCGGGAAGGCCACGGCCGCTGGTCCCAACATCACCAATGGCGCCTACGACCCAACGGATATCTACAGCTCGGAGGCCTACGACTACTCGGCGCTCTACAACCAGGGGCACTGCTGTAACCCGCTGGGCAACTCGGGCAGCTCACCGGCGCAGTCGTCGATCGCCATCGCCACGTTCGGCTCGCAGCAGATCAGCGACATCACCGGGTTCCAGACCCAGTACCCGTACCTGGCCTACAACGTCCAGGAGGTGTACATCGACGGCACCCCGTCGTGCTGCGACGCCGAGGGGACCATGGACGCGGAGTGGTCCACCGCCACGTCCAACAGCTTCGGCTCGTACCAGGACACCGCGAAGGTGTACCTGTACGACGGCGCGAACTTCAACGACTCCACCTTCACCGACATGTACAACCAGATGGTCTCCGACAATGCCGCGCGTGTCTTCAGCACCAGCTGGAGCTGCACCGAGCCTCCCTACGGCTGCAACTCGACCGAGATAAGCACCCGGGACGCCATCTTCAGTGAGATGGCCGGGCAGGGCTGGTCCCTGGTGGCCGCCTCAGGGGATCGGGGAGCCTATGACAACTGCGCCAACCTGGCGGTCAGCTTCCCGGCCTCGGACCCGAACGTGATGGGCGCCGGAGGGACCACGCTGAGCCTCAGTTCCGGGCCGCTGTACACCAGCGAGGTCGCCTGGTCTGGCGGGCCGGATGGCTGCAGTTCCAACGACGGCGGTTCCGGCGGCGGCTGCAGTACCGTGTTCGCCGCGCCGTCGTTCCAGAGTAACGAGCCCTGCGGCAGCGGATCGCGGGCCGTGCCCGACATCGCGCTGAACGCGGACTGGTACAACACCCCGCAGAACTACTACTTCGACGGCAGCCTGTCCGGGAACGGCGGCACCAGCATCGTCGCACCGGAACTGGCCGGGTTCCTGGCCCAGGAGGATTCCTATCTCCTCTCCGAGGGGAGCATCTGCGGCTCCGGCACCTCGGCCTGCGCGCCGTTGGGGAACGCCAACTACCCGCTCTATGAGTCCGGGATCGACGGCGCCCCGCACAACCCGTTCTACGACATCACGTCGGGCTGCAACAGCAACAACATAGGCACCGGCTACTGCGCGGGCACCGGGTACGACCTGGTGACCGGGTGGGGCTCGGCCAACATGCTCCAGCTGGCGTGGGCATTCAACTGGCACCTGCTGGCCGACGACGGCCGGCCGGCGGTCACGTTCTCCGGCCCGACGCCCAGCGTTTGGTACAAGACCGACCAGACGGTGGGTGTCACGGTGGCCGACAGCGGCGGCGGCTTCCCGGCCAGCGGCGTGGCCGGATTCAGCGCCGCCTGGAACTCCGACCCGGGTGATCCCATCAGTGAGGCAACACCGGGCACCGGCAACCCGTTCTATAACGGTCCCGAGTTCGTGAACGACACCGCCGGCTCCTTCGACCTGGGCGCGGAGGGGCAGGGCTGTCACACGCTCAACGTCGAGTCGTGGGACAACATGGGCCTGCAATCCGGTGACGTCACCGACGGCCCGCTGTGCTACGACTCGGTGGCGCCGGTCATCACCGCGAAGCCGACCGTCAAACTGCAGAACGACGTCGGCCCGGTCACGTCCACGGATCCGATTACGATCTCGTGGAAAGGCACCGACGCAACCAGCGGCATCAAGAACTACACGCTCTACCAGAGCACGAATGGCGGCGCCTACAGCAAGATCGCCTCGCCGACCGCGGCTAGTTTCAGCGAGAAGGTCGCGCCCGGTAACACCTACCAGTTCAAGGTCACCGCGACCGACAACGCTGGCAACACCGACGCGGGCCAGGCGAGCGTGGCCTACAAACTGTCGCTGTACCAGCAGAACGCGAGTCAGATCACGTACTCCGCCGGCTGGACCAAGCAGACACTGAGCGGAGCCAACGGCGGATCCGTCGAGTACGCCACGGCGGCCGGCAAGACGGCGACGTTCACCTTCACCGGTGTCCAGGTGGCCTGGATGTCAACCCAGGGCCCGACCCGCGGCTCGGCCACGGTCAAGCTGGACTCCGGTACGGCATCGACCATCAACACGGACACCACCTCCCCCCATACGGCCGAGATCGTGGATGTGGCCACGGCCGCGGCCAACGCCTCACACAAGCTGGTGATCACGGTGCTCGGCACGTCCGGGCACCCGCGGATCGACGTCGACGCGTTCGTCGTCCTGTCCACCTAGCCAGTACCAGGGCACCGGGGCCGGCCGGCACCACGCCGGCCGGCCCCGCCCGCCGTTTTGGTCGGCGCCGGCGACAGTCGGGCCGGACGCGGCGTGAAAGCGGATTTGGGTCACACCTGACTACACAAGAGTTACTTTTGGCGGGCCAGTCCTCGGGTTTCTCTCCGGGAGCCGGGACCATGCCGGCGGACCGGCGGTGTCAGCACGGCCGCGAGGGCGTTGAGGGATGCCGGGACCAGGGCGTAGTAGGCCCATACGCCACGCTTGTCGCGGGTGAAGATCCCGGCGTCAACGAGGATCTTCAGGTGATGGGAGATGGTCGGCTGGGTAAGCCCCAGCGGGCCGGTCAGCTCGCACACGCAGGCCTCGCCGCCCTCGTGCGCCGCCACCATCGAGACCAGCCGCAGCCGGACCGGGTCAGCCAGCGCCTTGAGCATGCGGGCCAGGTCAGCGGCCTGGCCGACGGTGATCGGCTGGCGCAGCAGCGGCGCGCAGCACTCGCCGGCCAGCGGCCGGGACGCCGGGGTGATGGCGGCTGCGGCGGTGGTCACCTGGCCAGTATACCGACTAAGCATTGACACCCGTCTATGTCTCAGGCAGCGTAGGCATCGACAAACGTCTATGCCTTAGGAGTGATCGTGATGACCGGCGACACGAGCGCTGCACTGCGCGAAGAGGTCCGGACCAGGTATGCGAAGGCGGCCCGTGCGGTCCTGGAGCCAAAGCCTGGTGTCACTGCGTCGTGCTGTGAGAGTTCGCCCGGGGATTCGTGCTGCGGCGGTGCCGGCTCGGCCGCCCTTGACTCGGCCGACTGTTTCGGCGGTCCCCTGTACGGCGAGGGCGAGACCGACGGCCTGCCGGAGGAGGCGGTGCTGGCCAGCCTGGGCTGCGGCAACCCGCTGGCGGTCGCGGACCTGCACGAGGGAGAGCGGGTCCTGGACCTGGGCTCGGGCGGCGGCATCGACGTGCTGCTGTCGGCCCGGAGGGTCGGGCCGTCCGGGTTCGCCTACGGCGTGGACATGACCGACGACATGCTGGCCCTGGCCCGGGCCAACGCGGCCAAGGCCGACGCCCAGAACGTGGAGTTCCTCAAGGGCGAGATCGAGGCCCTGCCACTGCCCGACACGGCAGTCGACGTTGTCATCTCCAACTGCGTGATCAACCTGTCCACCGACAAACCCGCGGTGCTGGCCGAGATGTTCCGCGTCCTGGTCCCGGGCGGCCGGATCGGCATCACCGACGTGGTCGCCGAGGACCACCTGCCGCCTGCTGACCGGGCCGCGGCCGGGTCCTATGTCGGCTGCATCGCCGGTGCGCTGTCCCGCCGCGAGTACCTGGACGGGCTCACCACCGCCGGGTTCGCCGACGCGTCGGTGACCTTCACCACCGAGGCCGCCCCGGGCATACATTCGGCGATCATCCGCGCCGTCAAGCCCGCCAGCGCATGAACGCAGCCGTGGCCAGGCGGCTGGCGGCGGAGTTCACCGGCACCGGCCTGCTGGTCGCGGTGGTGGTCGGATCGGGTATCGCCGCCACCCGGCTGACCCCCGACGGAGCGCTGCGGCTGCTGGTCAACTCGGTGGTGACCGCGCTCGGCCTGGCCGTGCTGATCGTGGTGTTCATCCAGGCCGGGGGCGCGCACTTCAACCCGGTCGTCACCGCGACGGACTGGCTGCTGGGCCGCCGCACCCCGCACCGCTGCGGCATCGGCCAGGCCGCCGCCGTCATCGCCAGCCAGATCAGCGGGGCCATCGGCGGGGCCGCGCTGGCCGACGCCATGTTCGCTCAGCCCGTCCTCAGCCCGTCCCACCATCACCGGGGCGGGGGGCCGGTCCTGCTCAGCGAGGTCGTCGCCACCGCCGGGCTGATGCTGGTCATCGTCGCCCTGGCCCGCACCGGCCGCCTCCAGCATGTGGCCTGGGCCGTGGGCGCCTGGATCGGCGCCGCGTACTGGTTCACCGCCTCCACCTCGTTCGCCAACCCCGCGGTCACCATCGGCCGGACCCTCACCAGCACCTACGCCGGGATCGCCCCGGCATCGGCCCCGGCGTTCATCGCTGCCCAGATTGTCGGCGGCGCGCTCGGCACCACGCTGGCCGTCATCCTCTACCCGGCCCGGCCCGGCCCGGAGCGCGCCGGGCAGCCCACCGAACTCGCTGGCTTATCCCGAAAGGCACGTCCATGGCCGGCATCCCCGAGGTGCTGTTCGTCTGCACCCACAACGCCGGGCGATCCCAGATGGCCGCCGCGCTGCTCGGCCACCGGGCCGCCGGGCGGATCCGCGTCACCTCGGCCGGATCCCAGCCCGCGGACCAGCTCAACCCCGCGGTCGTCCAGGCCATGGCCGAGATCGGCCTGGACATCGCCCGCGAGTTCCCCGAACCGCTGACCACCGACAAGGTGCAGGCTGCCGATGTCGTGGTCACCATGGGCTGCGGCGACGCCTGCCCCATCTATCCCGGCAAACGCTACGAAGACTGGGACCTGCCCGACCCCGCGGGGCTCTCCGTCGAGCAGGTACGGCCGATCCGCGACGAGATCGCCCGCCGGGTCGCCGCGCTCACCGAAGAACTGGCCAGAGCCAGCGCAGACGGGTGAATCCGCCGCGCCAGCACACTTTCTGATCTGCCCTGGCTCATCGCCGTGCGTGGCACAGGGCCCGGATCGCCGCCAGGTCGCTGGGCGAGGCCAGGCCCGCATGGTAGAGCCGCAGTTCGGTCGCGCCCGCAGCGCCGACCGCCTGGGCCTGCTCGGCCAGCGTGTCCGGCCGCCCGCCCAGCCCAGCCACGGCGAGCAGCGAAGCGGCTATGCGGGAACCGGGTGGCGCGGCCGCGGCCACGCTGGTCACCAGCGGCACCGCGCGGGCCGGATCCCAGCAGGACAGCACGATCCCGTCGGCGCCGCCGGGCCCCAGCAGCACCGCCGGGTCGTAGCCGGGGTTCGACCCGGCCGCGCGCGGGTCCGGGTCGGCGTGCACCAGCACCGGTTTGCCCGGGGCCGCGGCGCGCACCGCCGCGATCACCTCGCGCATCAGGCCCTCGGCGAGTGCGGCGCGGGCACCAAGCAGCGCGGCGGCCACATCGGCGGGCAGCAGCTCATCCGGGTCCACGGGAACGGCCGGGGCCGCCCCGGTGGCGCCCCAGCCGAAGGCCCGGTCGAGCGCCGAGCACACCGCGGCGCGCAGTTCCTCCGGGTCGGCCCCGGCCCGGCCATAGGCACCGGCGCACGCCGGGCAGAAGCACACCGACAGCAGGAACCGTGCCGCCGGGCCCGCCGCCTCGCCGGTCTTGTCGTGCGCGCTGCCGTGATCCAGGCCATACCAGCCACAGGCCTCCAGCTCGATCGCATCGGCCTCGCCGAGCGTCGCTACCTCGGCCGCCAGCGCCGCCGCGTAGTCCCGCACGGCCGGCGTGCCGATGCAGAGCGCCCACGGGTAGCTGTCCCCGTAGGCGTTCCGCACGCAGCAGGACCGGCCATCCGCGACCGCACCGCAGCCATGCGCCAGCACGGCCCAGGCGTTGACCCGCAGGCCCGACGCGCGCAGCCGGCCCGCAGCCCGTTCAAAGGAACCGGCCGGGCCGGCCTCGGCCGGGCGGAGCGGCGCGCCGCGCCAGCGGGCCACGTCGGTGCGGTAGTACACCGAGGCTTCCCTGGTCACGATGCGGTGCCGAGGATGGAAGGGGGTGACGGCGCGCACCCCGTGGTAGGCGGCGGCCAGGGTTACCTCGGCCAGCCCGAGCCCGGCGATCCGGTCCGCGGCTCCGGGGTCGGCGTCCACGTCCCACGGGTAGAGGTTGGCCGACACCAGCACGAGCCGCCTCCTTTGCCGCGTCAAGATCGTACAAGACACCGCCGGCCGTGCCGGGAGATGATGGGCGCATGGACGCGAAGCCCGTCAACCTGGCCGGCGCGCTGGCGTCGTTCGACGACGTGTACAGCCCGCGGATCGCAGGCCGCGTGAACGAGTACGACATCAAGATCGCCCACGCCAAGGGCGACCACGTCTGGCACGTCCACGAAGAGACCGACGAATTCTTCCTGGTCCTGGACGGCCGGTTCGACATTGCCCTGCGCGACGCCGACGGCACCGAGACCACTGTCGTCCTGCACTCCGGCGACATCTTCGTGGTGCCCAGGGGCATCGAGCACAAGCCGTCGTCGCCGGGCGGCGCGATCCTCATGTTCGAGCCGTCGGGAACGGCCACCACCGGTGACCGGCACGAGGGCGAGATCCCGGATTACGTGGACAGCACCACCGGTCACGAGCTGTCCTGAGCCGTCCTGCCCCCGGACCGGCTCAGGCCGGGATCTCGGCGTCCTTGCCGGGCAGGGTGAACTCGCCGCCCAGGTAGGCGAGCACCGGGTCGGCCGGGTCCGGTTCGCCGTGGGCGGCGATGACCCCGGCGGCGTACGCCTCCGCGTCGTCCCGGGGCTGGTAGCCGAGCGCCCGCGCCTCGTCCAGCGACACCCAGCCGCCGCGGGTGTTGGCCGAGACCCCGAAGATCACGCGGAATCCCGGGCTCGGGACTGACAGGCAGGCCTCGAACAGCCGCCCGGCGTCGTCCGGGGACAGCCACGTGGACAGTGCGCGCACCGTGTGCGGGCGCTCGCCGCAGGTCAGGATCCTGACGCAGATCGCGTCCAGGCCGTACCTGGAGTGGTACAGCGAGGCCAGCGCCTCCCCCACCACCTTGGACACCCCGTAATAGGTGTCCGGCGCCGGGAACTCGTACTCCGGCACCGGGAAGTCGGCGCGGGGCCGGAAACCGGCCGCGTGGTTCGACGAGGCGTACACGACCCGGCCGACCCCGGCCCGGCGGGCCGCCTCGAACACCGCATAGGTCCCGTCGATGTTGACCTCGCGGATCTGCGGCCACGGCGCTTCACTGGCGATGCCGGCCAGATGGATCACCGCCGTCACGTTCTGGCAGGCCTGTGTCATCGCATCGAGATCGGTGACCGAGGCCGTGACCGCCTCCTCACCGGGACCCGCCGTGATCGCGGACGTGTCGAGCAAGCGCAGCGTCCGGCCGGGCTGGGCCAGGCGGGTGCGCAGCATGGTTCCGATACGGCCCGCCGCCCCGGTGATCAGAATGATCTGCATGCCCGTCACCGTAGTGCACCGCCGCGGTGGCCAATAAGGGCGAGCCGGCAACCTTTCCGCCCCCCGATACGTCTCACTGCGGACCCAGCCGGAAGGAGGCGCGCGTGAGCCCGGCTGACGACGAGGCGTTCGAGGCGTTCGTCCGCGCGCACGGGACGACGCTCGTCCGGCTGGCCGGGGCTCTGACCGGCAACCCCGACGTCAGCGAGGAGGTTGTGCAGTCCGCGCTGGAGCGGGTGTTCGTGCGGTGGCGCCGGCTGGACGATCCGCTGGCCTACAGCCGCCAGGTAGTCGTGAACCTGTGCCGCGACCGGGGCCGCGGCGCCGGCCGCCGGGAGCGGGTGGGACTCCCCCGCACCGACTCGCCCGCTCCCGACGTCATCGGAACCCGCGACGACCGGGACCAGCTGGTGCGCGCGGTGCGCGCCCTGCCGTACCGGCAGCGCGCGGTGCTGGTGCTCCGGTTCTGGCACGACCTGACCGAACAGCAGGCCGCCGACGCCCTCGGAATCCGGGCCGGCACCGTGAAGAGCCAGACCAGCCGCGCCCTGCAGCGGCTGCGTCAGCTACTTGACACCCCGGCCACCCAGGTGACAGGAGGCCGCCATGACCCACCCTGACCTCGACGTGCGCCGCATCCGCGAAGCGTTCGACCGGGACCTGTCCGGTTACCGGGCGCCAAACGATTTTCCTGAACGGGTACGCCACGGCGGGCTGCGGCGGGCCAGACAGCGCCGGGTGCGCCGGGTGACCTGCGTCGGCGCGGTGGCCTGCGCCGCGGCGGTGGCCCTGGTGGCGACCGCCCCGTGGGCGGGCGGCCCGCCCAAGTCGCGCACGCCTCCCGCGGCCGCGCCGCAGCGGCTTCCCTCCGCCGCGTCGCTGGGCAAAGCCATGCTCACCGCCTTCGACGCCGCCAGCGGTGACATCCTCTACAGCACCGAGGTGGACACCAACAAGGGCCAGCTGGTGGACACCTACCTGGACTGGAACTGGCCGGCCCAGCCGGTGCCCGGCCAGCAGGCCAGATGGCGCGAACGATTCGCCGAGCAAACCGTCCTGTTCTCAGGCAAGCCGGTGTCGCCGGTCGAGGACTTCACGGTCAGCTACCTCAGCCCGTCCCAGCAGGCGACCAACGTCCCGGCCCGGGTCACCATGGTCTGCTACGCCGGGAGCAAAGGCTGCGGTATGGGTGACACCGAGGTGCGCGCCAGGACCTGGGCCAGGTACGGCCAGCAGGTCCCCGCGTTCGCCGTGGCCAGCGGCGTTGGCGCAGGGGGCATGTTCAGCCCGGCCACGCTGGCCCAGGGAATCACCAAAGGGCAATGGCGGGTCCTGCGCCGAACCCGGCTCGACGGGCAGCAGGTCATCGTGCTGAGTGAGACGTCCAAGGGCACGATCTCACCGCTGCCGTTCCTGCTGTGGGTGAGCGCGCGGACCGGGCTGCCGGTGAAGTACGCCTCGGGCAGCGGCGGAAGCACCTCCTCAGGGATCTTTGCCTACCTGCGGCCGACCCGGGCCAACATGGCCTTGTTCCGGGTGCCGATCCCCCGCGGCTACCCACGGTCCGATCCGGTCAAGGGCTAGCTCAGGAGAGGGGCGGGGGGTGCGCGTCGGCGCTCGCGGCCAGCCCTGGATCCCACTCGCACACCGCGCATGCGTGCCGGAACGCCGAGCGGGCGAATTCGAGGGCCACGGCGTGCGGGTCGGGCTGCGTGCGGACGTCGTCCCACTCGAGGATGTACTCGCCCAGGGCGGCGTCCCACCGCGCGGCCGGCGGGGCGAGGTCCGCGCCCGCGAAGCCGGGGGGCGCCGGGTGGGCGTACGCGTAGAACGCCGCCGTGGCGTGCCGCCCATCACCGGGCCACCAGCCGACGGCGACCTCCTGGGCGTCCATCGCGTTGCGCATGATGAAATCCCCGGACGGGGGCTCGGCTGGCCATCCCGAGAACAGGCTCACGGCCAGGTCGAACGAGCCCCACCAGGCGTTGACCGGCGTGGACCGGCCGCGATAGGGAGCTCGGTAGGCGGCGAGCGCCAGCGCGGCCTGGGTGGCCGCGGCGAAGTAGCCGTCGACCTGCTCGGGGACGTAGTGCGCGTGGTCGTAGTCCTCGCTGAGCGGCACGCCCCACGGGACTTCCTGCGGGGTGGGGTCGATGTCCACCGGGCCGGCGACGGCGCGCACCGCGTCCAGCACCTCGCGGGTCACCTCCGCGACCGGCCGGTCGGGGGTCAGCGGAACCCGCTTGGCCACCCCGTCGCTGTGCTCGATGACCGCCTCGTGCACGCGCAGGTCGAGCGCGACGACCACGGAGCCCGAGCCATCCGGCGCGGGCAGCGGGGCGGTTTCCCAGCCGCGCGCGGTCAGCCGCAGCGCCGCGTGCTGCAGCTGCGGCTCGGGCGGGGCGAGCTTGACGGCCAGCTTGCCGAGCAGCTGGGTGTGGGCGTGCAGCGTGTCGCAGGTCGGGCGCCACTGCTCGTAGGAAAGCGCGGGCCACGGATTAGGCATAGCGGCACGGTATTCCGCTGCGGCCGGATGCTCAACGCACCGCGCTGCGGCGGCCGGGCAGACCTGGTTGGATGGCGGCGTGCGGATCGCGACCTGGAACGTGAACTCGGTGCTGGCCCGGCTGCCCCGGCTGGTGGACTGGCTGGAACAAGCGGCGCCGGACGTGGTGTGCCTGCAGGAGACCAAGGTCGACGCCGACGCGTTCCCGGCCGACTCGGTCACGCCGCTCGGGTACGCGGTGGCCCACCACGGCGAAGGGCGGTGGAACGGCGTGGCCGTGCTGTCCCGGGTGGGGCTCGAGGACGTGGCCCGCGGCCTGCCCGGCGATCCCGGTTTCCCGGACGAGGGCACGCTCGAGGCGCGGACCATCGCGGCCACCTGCGGGCCGGTGCGGGTGCGCTCGGTGTACGTGCCGAACGGCCGCACACCCAGCGATCCGCACTACGCCTACAAGCTGCGCTGGCTGGCCGCCCTCCAGGGCGCGGTGGCCGGCGACGCCTCGGGCAGCAGGCCGTTCGCGCTCATGGGTGACTTCAACATCGCCCCGACCGACGCCGACGTCTGGGATCCAGCGGTCTTCGCCGACTCCACCCACGTCACGCCGGCCGAGCGGGCGGAGCTGGCCAAGCTGCGCGACACCGGGCTGACCGATGTGGTGCCGCGGATCGCCAAAGGCCCGCACCCGTTCACCTACTGGGACTACCGGGCCGGAGCGTTCCACAAGGGCATGGGCATGCGGATCGACCTCGTCTACGCCAACGCCGCCCTGGCCGGCGCGGTGTCCGATGCCTGGGTCGACCGCGAGGCCCGCAAGGGCAAGGGCCCGAGCGACCACGCCCCGGTGATCGTCGATCTCAGCCTGTGACCGGGCCCACGTCGATGTAGACGGTGCCGTTCTCCAGCTTGACCGGGTAGGTGCGCAGGTCGGCCAGCACCGGAGCGCCGAGCGCCTTCCCGCTGGTGTAGTCGAAGCGGCCGTTGTGCATGGGACACTCGATGACGCCGCCGTCGACCAGGCCGTCGCACAGCAGCGTCTGCTCGTGGGTGCAGTGGCCGTCGGTGGCGTGGTAGGTGTCGCCCGGCGAGCGGTAGATCGCGTACGCGTGGCCGCCGTGGCCGAACCCGATGACGTCCTCGGGGTCGATGTCGCCGGCCGCGCAGGCAGCTATCCACTCCGCCATCGGGGTCAGGCCGCGGCCACGGCGGTCAGCGGCAGGCCCCGGCCGTCGTTCAGCGGCGTCGGCACGTTGAACGGCGCGGCGCCGGGCGGCAGCTCGCGGCGCACGTAGTACTCCTCGTCCCTGAGCTGGCGCAGGATCGCCGGGATGATCTCCTTATAGGCCGCCCATATCGACGGGTACACGGGCGGGCAGTCGCGGGAGACCTCCCGGTGCAGCTGCGGGAGCCGGTAGTACGGGACGAGCGGGAACATGTGGTGCTCGATGTGGTAGTTCATGTTCCAGTACAGGAACCGGTTGACCACGCACATCTTCACCGTGCGGGTGTTGAGCCGGTGG
>Ga0335075_10004758_pt1 | contig 21137 bp, 14 predicted proteins | sample Lox_Sample_24_FD_206723 | JGI IMG/M metagenome (GOLD analysis project Ga0335075, IMG submission 206723) | Soil microbial communities from Loxahatchee National Wildlife Refuge, Florida, United States - Lox_Sample_2.4 | ecosystem: Environmental > Terrestrial > Soil > Wetlands | place: USA...
TCCCGGCGGGTCGGCGAGCTGGACGAGGAGATGGTCTACGAGTCCCGGGTCGGCGACGTGTTCGTGCTCGGCGCCAGCTCCTGGCGGATCGAGGACATCACCGCCGACCAGGTGCTGGTCTCGCCCGCGCCAGGCCAGCCGGGACGGCTTCCGTTCTGGCATGGAGACGCGCCGGGCCGTGAGGCGGAGCTGGGCCGGGCCATCGGCCAGTACTGCCGCGAGCTCGGCGCGGCCAGCCCGCAAGACGCCGCGCAGCGGCTCCGCCGCGACGGCCTGGACGAGTTCGCCGCCGCCAACCTGGTCAGCTACCTGGCCGCGCAGCGCGCCGCGACCGGATACCTGCCCGACGACCGGACCCTGGTGCTTGAGCGGTTCCGTGACGAGCTCGGGGACTGGCGGCTGGTGCTGCACAGCCCGTACGGCGCCCGGCTGCACGCGCCGTGGGCGCTGGCCATCGCGGCCCGGCTGCGCCAGCGCTACCCGGACATGGACGTGCAGGCGCTGCACACCGACGACGGCATCGTGATCCGGGTCCCCGACGCCGACGACCCGCCGCCAGCCGGGATCACGATGCTTGACCCGGACGAGGTGGAGCCGCTGGTGACCGCCGAACTCGGCGCATCGGCCCTGTTCGCGTCCAGGTTCCGGGAATGCGCGGCCCGGGCGCTGCTGCTGCCCAGGCGGCAGCCGGGACGGCGGACCCCGCTGTGGCAGCAGCGCCAGCGCTCCGCGCAGCTGCTGTCCGTGGCCAGCCGGTACGGGACGTTCCCGATCGTGCTCGAGACGGTCCGCGAGTGCCTGCAGGACGTGTTCGACGTCCCCGGCCTGACCAGCCTGGTGCGTGACCTAGCCGCCCGCCGGGTGCGGCTGGTCGAGGTGGAGACCAGCGCGCCGTCCCCGTTCGCCCGCTCGCTGCTGCTGGCGTACGTGGGCGCGTTCATGTACGAGGGCGACGCGCCCCTGGCCGAGCGCCGGGCCCAGGCGCTGGCGCTGGACTCGTCGCTGCTGGCGGAGCTGCTCGGACAGGCGGACGCGCGGGAGCTGCTCGACCCGGACATCGTTCAAGATACTGAACGGGACGCCCAGTACCTCTCGCCGCGCCGCGCGTGCCGTGGCCCCGAGGCGGTCGCCGACCTGGTGCGCGCGATCGGCCCGCTGTCGGCCAGCGAAGTCGGGGAGCGGTGCGCCGAACCCGGGTCCGCGCCGGGCTGGCTGGCCGGGCTGGCCGGGCAGCGGCGGCTGATCGAGGTGCGGGTCGCGGGCCAGGAGCGCTGGGCGGCGATCGAGGACGCCGGCCGGCTGCGGGACGCGCTCGGAGTGGCGCTGCCGCCAGGCGTGCCCGACGCGTTCGCCGAGCAGGTCCCCGACCCGCTCGGCGACCTGGTGGCCAGGTACGCCCGCAGCCACGGGCCGTTCACCGCGGCGGCGGTTGCGGAGCGCTACGGCCTGGGTGTGGCGGTGACCACCGACGCGCTGCGCAGGCTGGCCGCCGAGGGCCGGGTGGCCGAGGGCGAGTTCCGGCCCGGCGGGCGAGGCACCGAGTGGTGCGAGACCGAGATGCTGCGGCTGCTGCGGCGTCGCTGCCTGGCCAAGCTGCGCCGGGAGGCCGAGCCGGTGCCGACCCAGGTGCTGGCCAGGTTCCTGCCCGCGTGGCAGAACGCGGCCCGCTCGGCTGGCGGCTCCCGCGCCCGGCCCGGACCCGATGCGGTGTACGACGTGATCGAGCAGCTGGCCGGGGCCGTGATGCCGGCCTCGGCGGTGGAGACGCTGGTGCTGCCCGGGCGGGTGCCCGGCTACTCCCCCGCGCTGCTCGATGAGCTGACCGCCGCGGGCGAGGTCGTGTGGTCGGGAGCTGGCGGCCTGCCCGGCGGCGACGGCTGGCTGGTGCTGGCGCCCGCCGACGCGGCGCCGCTGCTGTTCCCCGAGCCGGGCGAGATCACGATGACGCCGCTGCACGAGGCGGTGCTGGCTGTTCTGGACGGCGGCGGGGCGCTGTTCTTCCGCACGCTGGCCGACCGGGTGATCACGCAGCTTCGCGCGGAGGGTGATGCGTCCCCGGGCCCGACCGACCAGGCCGTCGCCGCGGCGATCTGGGATCTGGTCTGGGCGGGCCGGCTGACCAACGACACGCTCGCCCCGCTGCGCACCGTGCTGGGCTCGGGCCGGCCAGTGGCCGACGCCGGCCCGGTGGAGGCGGCCCGGGCCGTCGCCGATGGGCTGGCGGCCAGGCCCGGCCGGCCGGCCCGCTACGGGCGGGGTCCGGGCCGGAGCGGCGGGCGCAGGCCCAGCTTCGGCCGCGCCGCGCTCCCGTCGCGCGGCGGGCCGCCTACGGTCAGCGGGCGCTGGTCGCTGCTGCCGGAGGCCGAGCCGGACCGGACCAGGCGGCTGCATGCGCTGGCCGGCACGCTGCTGGACCGGCACGGCATCCTGATCCGGGGCGCGGTGGCGGCGGAGAGGGTCACCGGCGGGTTCGGCGCGCTGTACCCGGTGCTGCGGGCCATGGAGGAGGCCGGCCAGTGCCGGCGCGGCTACTTCGTCGAGGGCCTGGGCGCGGCGCAGTTCGCCCTGCCCGGAGCGGTGGACCGGATGCGGGCCATGGGGTCGCCAGCTTCCACCCCGCTGCCGCCCGCTGGCCTGTGGGAGACACCCCGCCGGGAGCCGCCGGGCACCTCCGGTGGCCCGGCCGCGGTGGTCCTGGCCGCGGCCGACCCGGCGAACGCCTACGGTGCCGCGCTGCCCTGGCCCGCCCGGCCCGACGAGACCCCGGGCGGGCACCGGCCCGGCCGCAAGGCCGGAGCGCTGGTCATCCTGGCCGACGGGCAGCTCGTGCTGTACGTCGAGCGCGGCGGCAAGACCCTGCTGTCCTGGACCAGCGACCCGGCCCTGCTCGGCCCGGCCGCCGCGGCGCTGGCTGGTGCAGTGCGCGACGGCGCCCTCGGCCGGCTCACCGTGGAGCGCGCCGACGGCGGCGGCGTGTACGACTCGCCGCTGGCCCGCGCGCTCGAGGGGGCCGGCTTCCGGCCCACCCCGCGCGGCCTGCGCCTGCGCGGCTAAGCCCGGTTAGGCGGAGCCGTCCTGGGCGCTGACGCATCGGACCGTGATCCGCTTCTGGTTCGCGTAGTCGCCGCAGTTGTCCGTCCGGGGGTTATCGCGCAGGAGGCCGGCCCAGTCAGAAAGCCGCTCGACCCGGTAGCCGTACGCCCCGGCCATGGTCCGGATCGCGGCCAGGTTCGGGCAGCCGACCAGGACCGACGGGCCATGGCTGTAGGTATCGGCCCCGGCTTTCCCCTCCTCGTCGGCATCCTCGGTTAGGACGTGCACGTTCGGCACCGGTCCCATCATGTACGGGCTGAACGTGTCGATGATCAAGTACCGGGCATTGGCCCGGCGGATTCCGTACAGCAGCTCGTTGTAGCGCAGCGTGTGGTACAGGAACCCGAGGCACAGCACGACGTCCGCCTCGAAATCCTGTGTCTTGAGCACCTCGTGCACGTCGCCGGTGACGAAACGGGCCCGGTCCGCCCCGTAGCCGTAGGCCCCGAGGTTCTCCGTCGCCGCCTTCACCAGTTCTGGCCGGACCTCGATGCCGGTCACCGACCGGGCCCCGTTGGCGAACGCCGCGAGCGACCAGCGGCCGTCGTGGCTGGCCAGGTCGAGCACTGACGCGTCAGCAAAGATGTCCTGGTTCTCGGCGAATATCGCCTCGTAGCGCAGGTTCAGCCGGGTGGTGGTCGGAGCGGTGCTGCTCGTTAAGTAGAAACGCGGGAATTGCTCGAAGAACCACGAGGCCGTGCGGGACCCCGGGGCCGAATCGGCGGCAACGACCGCGCCCGCATCCCGGGGCGGGGCAGCGTGCCGCCGCAGGCTTCTTCGAGGACGCTCAATGCGCCACGCAACTCCGCGCAACGCCCGGGCCGTCTGCTGGGTCACCGACATGCGCGCACCTCGTCCTGGGTCATCCCACCATCATCGGCATATTTCATGGCAATGGCATACCGCATGACGCGCGCCGCCGTCGCCAGGAAGCAGCACGCGGAACCCGTGAAATCATGACCAGACCTGCGGCGCGAGAGGATCAATGCGATGACCGACCTGTCCGAGGCCATCAGGCAGGGGTGGGCCGACGCCCGGGGGGACGACCCCGAGCGCACGGTCGGCTACTTCCGCGACCTGCTCGGGCAGCATCCCGCCGACGCCCGTGCCCTGTTCGAGTACGCGGGCGCGCTGGACTTCGCCGACCGCGAGGCCGAGGCCGCGCCCGTCTACGAGCAGGCCTTCTCGGCCGGCCTGGACGGCGACGACCTGCGCCGCGGCCTGATCCAGTACGGGAGCACGCTGCGCAACCTCGGGCGCTTCGACGAGGCGGTGTCGGTGCTGCGCCGGGCGGACGAGCAGTTCCCCGGGCACGACTCGGTCGCGGCGTTCCTCGCCCTGGCCCTGACCAGCGCCGGACGATGCCGCGAAGCGGTGGCCCGGCTGCTCAACCTGGCGCTTGACCGGGTCGGCGGCGAGGATCTCGGGCAGTACCAGCGGGCACTGCGCCAGTACGCCGCCGGCCTGTCCGAATGACAATGACGCCGGATATTTTGCGCGGGCTTTTCCATCCCCGGCCCGCCGAATTACACTCTGCTCGCCGAACTACACTCTGCTCGCCGAACTACACTCTGCTCGCCGAACTACACTCTGCTCGCCGAACCATCCTGCCCGCCGAACTACCGTGCTGGCCGAATTACACCCTGCCCGCGGCATTCTCCCGGACAGGCGATCGGCCGGACCGCCTTGACGAACGGCCCGGCCGTAACGCCTCTACGAAGATCGGATTCGGATCCTGACCCGTTACCTGCCCTGACGCTGGCCGCGGAGCTTACCCGGCCGCCTGCTCATCGCCATGACGACGATTGCGGCGACAACGGTCAGCGGTATAAGAATCATCCGCATTTTGCTCACGATCGAAACCCCCCCGATTACGATATGAATCGTACGGCTGGCGGATACCCATCAGGGACGCCGGCAAACCGGCCGGGCCATCGGCTGTTCCCGCTGGTTGATGCGTGACCGGCACCATCGCCGGGGCTTCCGGCGCAATTCAGCGTCGCAAATTACGATCCTGGTCACCCGGGGCTGGCCACCGAGGCGAGCAGTCCCTCGCGGGCCTGGTCAACCGCGGCCAGGATCGCGCCGCACAGCACCGGGTCGCCGGTCACGATGGTCGGCACCACCTGCGGCCGGGCCGGGCTGATCCGGCCCACCTCGGCGGCGACCCGGCCGGCCAGCGCGGCGCCGCCGGACAGGCCCACCTCGCCGCCGAGCACCACCAGCCCGGGGTCGAGCACCACGCAGATCGAGGCCACACCGGTGGCCACCCGGCCGGCCAGCTCGGTAAGGAATGCGCTGCCCCGCTCGTCGCCGGCGGCGGCCGCCGCGCTCGCGGCGCGGACCGCCGCCCCGGAGGTGGCCTCGGCGAACCCGTAGCTGGCCGCCAGCGGCACCAGCGTCTGCGCGCCGATCAGGGACTGGAACGCGCCCGTGGCCGGGTGACTGACGTCCACCGGCAGCGGCACTCCCGGCACCGGCAGGTAGCCGATCTCTCCGGCCGCCCCGGCCACACCCCGGTGCAACCGCCCGCCGAGCACGATCGCCAGGCCGACCCCGATCCCGATCCAGACCAGCACGAAGTCATCGATCCCTGACGCCGCCCCGGTCGCCCGCTCGGCCGTCGCGGCCAGGTTCACGTCGTTCTCGATCCTTACCGGCTTGCCCAGGTCGCTGCGCAGCGCCTGGAGCACACCCTCATGCCAGGCGGGCAGGTTGGCCGCCAGCCGCGGCTCGCCAGTGCGTGGATCGAGCACGCCGGGGGTGCCGATCACCACCGCCGCCAGCGCGTCCGGCGATACCCCGGCCGGGCGGCAGGCCGCGGCGACCGCGCCGCGCACGAGCTCGACCGGGTTCTGGCCGTCGTTCGGGTCCACCGAGACCTCGCTGATCACGTGGCCGGTCACGTCGGCCACCCCGGCGCTGATCTCGGCGTGCTCGACGTGCAGGCCGGCGACGTAGGCGGCCGACGGCACCACGCCGTACAGCGCGGCGTTCGGCCCGCGACCACCCGCCTGCTCTCCGGCCACCCGGATCAGGCCGCGCTCCTCGAGCCGGGCCAGCAGCTGTGACGCGGTCACCTTGGACAGGCCGGTGTGCTCGCCGAGCTGGGCCCGCGTCAGCGGGCCCCCGGTCAGCAGCAATTCGAGCGCCGCACGGTCGTTCAGCTCGCGCAGCAGGCTCGGTGTTCCCGGCCGTCGCTCCATGCCTCCCCCTCCCCTGGCTATGGGTACCGTACGGCGGCCGGGCCCGGCAAAGCCGGTGCGGGGGCGGCCAACGGGTTGTGTCTCAATCTGGCAACGGAGTCTATCTTATAGGAAAGTTTCCTGTTAGTTTCGCCCCAGATCCCATCAGCCTTCGGTCGCAGCGGACGCGCCGCCGGTGGACGTGCCTGCGCGAGAGTGGCCCGGAAGGAGACCGAACAGTGAAAGTTACCAGATCGGCCGCGGCGATCTGTGCTGCCGTGGCGCTCGCAGGAGCCACGGCGGCCGGCTGCGGCTCGAGCAGCCCAGCGTCGCCGGCCTCGGCCGCGGCGCCCGCCAAGCTCACCGTGTGGCGCATGGGCGCGTCCGTCCCCTCCCAGGTCACCTGGATGAACGGGATCGTCGCGCAATTCCACAAGCAGTTCCCGCAGTACAAGAAGACCAAGGTGGTCGTGGACTGGATTCCGTGGACGGACAACGTCACGGACTGGACCAACGCGCTGACCAGTGGCAAGGGCGGCCCGGACATCACCGAGCTCGGCAACACCGAGACACCGGAGATGGCCACGCAGGGCGCGCTGGCCGACGTAAGCAGCGAGGTCAAGGCGTGGCACTACGGCTCGCAGCTCATCCCGGGCAACCTGGCCAACGACACGGTCAACGGCCAGAACTACGGCGTCCCATGGTTCGGCGGCGTGCGCGGGATCTGGTACAACAAGGCGCAGTTCGCCGCGGCTGGGATCACCGCGCCGCCGGACAACTGGTCGGCGCTGGTGACCGACGCCAAGAAGCTCATGGCGAAGTACCCGGGCACCTACGGCCTCGGCGCGCCGAGCGACTACGACGACGCGATCGTCAGCTTCATCTGGGGAGCGGGCGGCCAGGTCGCGGTGCAGAAGAACGGCAAGTGGGTGGCCGAGCTGAACACTCCGCAGGCCGAGGCGGGCATCAAGTTCTACGCCGACCTGTACCTGACCGATCACGTGTCGCCCGCCAAGTACATCGGCGAGACGGAACTCGGCACTCCCGGCGCCACGTCGGGCGGGTCCGACGAGGACTTCGCCGAGGGCACGCTGGACATGTACATCGACGGCCCGTGGGCTGAGTCCTCGCTGCAGGCGGTGAGCACGAAGAACCAGGCCGAATGGGCATCGTTCCCGATCCCCAGCGAGAACGGCCCCAGCCCGGCCCCGGCCTTCGCTGGCGGTTCCGACCTCGGGGTCTGGGCCAAGAGCCCGAATAAGACGGCAGCCTGGGACCTGATCACGGTGATGGACAGCCCGGCCAACGCGACGACATTCGCCAACCTGCAGGGCTTCTTCCCCGAGTTCACCTCCGCGCTCTCCGGCAGCAAGTACTCGGGCAGCGCGATCATGTCCGGGTTCGCCAAGGCCGCCGCCTACACCCAGATCTCGCCGCTGAACTCGAAGTACTGGGCGACGGCCGACTCGACCGACGCCGTCATCCCCACGATGATGAAGTCGCTGATGGAAGGGGCCAATTTCTCGGCCACGGTGAACAAGGCCAACACCGAGCTGCAGAACGTCCTGAACACTGGTTCTGAATCCTGATCGGCTAGCTCGTCGTCCCGGCCGGCCAGCCGATGGGGCGGGCTGGCTGGCCGGGATCTCTACTTCGCGCGGGAGGGACCAGCATGGCTGAGACAGCGGTGCAGCTCGCCGGGACCGAAGCCCGCGTCGCGGGCAGCCGGGGGGCAGGGCAGTGGGGCAGCTTCGTCCGGCGGCACCGGATCGCGCCCTACCTGCTGCTGGTGCCCGCCCTGGTGGGCATCGCGCTGGTGTACTTCTGGCCGCTGGTGCAGATGGCGCTGTACTCGTTCCAGAACTACGGGCTGCCGCAGGTCACTGGGGCGGAGCCGGTCCAGTGGGTTGGGTTCGGCAACTTCACCGCCACGTTCGCCGACCCGGAGTTCTGGATCTCGCTGCGGATCACGGTCATCTTCGCCGCCGTGGTGGTGCCGGTCACCCTGGTCGCCGGCACCCTGGTCGGCCTGCTGCTGCACCGGCTCGGCCCGAAGATGTCGATGTTCGTGTCTACCGCCGCGCTGCTCGCCTGGGCCACTCCCCCGGTAGCCGGGAGTGTGCTGTTCTACTGGCTGTTCAACCCGGACGGCGGGCTGGTCGACTGGACGCTGAGCAAGCTGCCGCACTGGCTGGTGGGCAGCACCGACTGGGCCGGGTACAACTGGACGACCACCGGGGCGCTGCCGGCCTACACGGTGCTGACCGTGCTGGTGGTCTGGACGTCGTTCCCGTTCATCGCGGTGGCCACGCTGGCCGGGCTGAAGACCGTGCCGGCCGAGCTGTACGAGGCGGCCCGGATCGACGGCGCCAGCCCCTGGCGAGTGTTCTGGCGGATCACCTACCCGCTGCTGAAGCCGATCTTCCTGGTGCTGCTGCTGCTCTCGGTGATCTGGGACTTCAACATCTTCACCCAGACCTACCTGCTGACCGGCGGGCTGGCCAACCGGAACGAGTTCAACCTGGGCCTGTACATCTACGACAAGGCGTTCTCGTTCCCGCCCAGCTACGGGCTCGGCGGCGCGCTGGCCATCATCTACACGGTGATTCTGCTGGTGGTGACGGTCGGCTACGTCCGTTCCTCGGTCCGGCAAGGAGCCCTGACATGATCTCCACCCGGGTCAGCGCCCGGACGGCGAAACGGACCAGAAAGATCGCGCTGAACTGCCTGGGCGTGCTGGTCGCCCTGGTCACGCTGTTCCCGATCTTCTGGATGGTGGCGACGGCGTTCAAGCCGTCCCAGGAGATCTACTCGCTCACTCCCAGCCTGCTGCCGGCCCATCCGACGCTCGGCAACTTCCGCCAGGTGATCGGCGGGCAAGCCTCGGGCATCGGGACGGTATGGCTGTTCTTCCGCAACAGCCTGGCCGTCACCCTGGCCGCGGTGCTGATCTCGTCGCTGGTGTCCCTGCTGGCCTCGGTCGCGGTGGCCAGGTTCAGCTTCCGGTTCCGGGCCACGTTCCTGATCATGCTGCTGATCGTGCAGATGATCCCCGGCCAGGCGCTGATCATCGCCCTGTTCCGGGAATTCGACCAGCTCAACCTGTTGCAGAACCTGCTCGGGCTGATCATTGTGTACGCCGCCCAGGCGCTGCCGGTGTCGATCTGGATGCTGCGCAACTTCGTGGCCACGGTGCCCAGGGAACTCGAGGAGGCGGCGGCCATCGACGGGGCCAGCGCGGTGAAGATCTTCTGGCGCATCCTGCTCCCGCTGATCGCCCCCGGCCTGGTGGCCACCAGCATCTTCGCGTTCATCACCGCCTACAACGAGTTCATCGTGGCGCTGACGTTCCTGGGCCAGGACCACGCGGCCTATACCCTGCCGATCTACGTGACGTACTTCTTCGGCCGCGGCGGGGCCGAGTGGGGGCCGATCATGGCCGCCTCGACCATGTACACGATCCCGGTCGTGATCTTCTTCCTGATCATCCGGCGGCGCCTGGTCGGCGGCCTGGTGGCCGGGGCGGTGAAGGGGTGACCCTGTCGCCCCGGGAGGACGACCCCCCGGAGCCCCCCGGGACGGGTGCGGGCCTGGCCAGGCTGGCCGACGCCATCCTCATCCCGCCGTTCGCCGGCCAGGCCGCGCCGGACTGGGTGCTGGCCGCGCTGCGGGACGGCCTCGGCGGCGTGACCGTGTTCGGGCCGAACATCACGGACCCGGCGCAACTGGCCGGCCTCACGGCCCGGCTCCGCTCGGCGGCGGCCGAACCGCTGATCGCGATCGACGAGGAAGGGGGCGATGTCACCAGGATCGGGCACCGGGCCGGGAGCCGGTACCCGGGCAACGCGGCCCTCGGCGCCGTCGACGACGTGGCCCTCACCCAGGCCGTGTATCACGCGCTCGGCGCCGACCTGGCCGCCCTGGGGATCAACGTGGACCTGGCGCCGTCGGTAGACGTGAACACCGCCACCGACAACCCGGTGATCGGCACCAGGTCCTTCGGCTCCGACACCGGCCTGGTGGCCAGGCACGCGGCGGCCGCGGTGACCGGGCTGCAGGCGGCCGGGGTGGCCGCCTGCGCCAAGCACTTCCCGGGCCACGGCAGCACGCGGACCGACACGCACGAGTCGGCCGCCACGGTCGACGTCTCGCTGAGGCTGCTGGCCCGGCGAGACCTGCCGCCCTTCGAGTCCGCGATCGCCGCGGGCGTGCGCGCGATCATGCCCGGCCATCTGCGAGTTCCCGAGCTGACCGGTGACCTGCCGGCGTCCTTGTCGGCGGCCGCGCTGACCGGGCTGCTGCGTGGCGAGCTCGGCTTCACCGGCGTGATTGTCTGCGACGCGCTCGAGATGCGGGCGGTGAGCGGGCCGTTCGGGATACCGGAGGCGGCCGTGCTCGCCGTGGCGGCCGGTACCGACCTGATCTGCCTCGGGCGCGACCAGGGCCGGGCCGCGTGCCTGGCGGTGCGCGATGCCCTGGTGGCCGCGGTCACCGCCGGGCGGCTGCCCGCGGCACGGCTCGAGGAAGCGGCCGGCCGCGTGGCCGAGCTGCGGGCCTGGGCGGCCGCGCGGCACGCGGCCCATCCCGTCAACTCATCGGCGAACGGTGTGGACGTGGGCCTGACCGCGGCGCGCCGCGCGGTCCGGGTGGCCAGCCGTCCCGCTCGCCCGCTCAGCCGGCCGGTGCTGGTCGAGGTGGTGCCGCCGGTCAGCATCGTGGTCGGAACGGTGCCATGGGGGCTGGCGGCCTGGGTGCCAGACGACAGCATCGTGCGAATCGCGGCCAGCTCGGCAACCAGCGACCTGGCCGCCGCGGCCGACGCCGGGCTCGCTGCCGCCGAAGGCCGGCCGCTGGTGATCGTGGTCCGGGATGCGCACCGGTATCCGGGCGCCCGCGACCTGGTGACCAGGCTGCTCGCGGCGCGGCCGGACGCGGTGGTAGTCGAGATGGGGCTCCCGATCTGGCAGCCGCCCCAGGGCGGCTACGTCGCCACCTACGGCGCGGCGCGCAGCAACGGGCTGGCAGCCGCCGAGATCCTCGGCCTCGCGCCCGGCCAGGGGAATACCCGCCGAAATCCCGGCCTCGCGCCCTGAACGTGCCCGTTTGGGGAACCTGAACACGCGCCGACCCGTGTGCCGATCACCGGTGCGACGCCAATTGGCTGCATAATGCTTCACATGCGTTTGTCCGCACGCGCCGACTATGCTCTGCGTGCTGCCATCGAACTCGCGGCCGCCAGCGGCGGCGGCCACGTGACCGCCGACCAGCTGGCCAGAACTCAGGGCATCCCGGGCAAATTTCTCGAGGCCATCCTGACCCAGCTCCGCCGGGGCGGCCTGGTCCGCAGCCAGCGCGGCCCGGACGGCGGATTCTGGCTGGCCCGGCCCGCCTCCGACATCTCGCTCGCCGACATCATCAGGGCGATCGACGGCCCACTGCTCGGCGTGCGCGGCGAGCGGCCCGAGAACCTCGGTTACATCGGCGCGGCCGAACCCCTGCAAACCGTGTGGATCGCGCTACGAGCCAACGAGCGGGCCATACTGGAAGACGTCACCCTGGATCACATCGTGTCCGGCCATCTGCCCGAAAGCGTGGTCAGGCTGGCCGACGATCCGCGCGCCTGGGCCTGAGACGCCCGGATCCGGTCCTGAGAAATCTCAGACGGGCACCATGTCCTGTATGTCGCTGATGTGGTGCGCGACCTGCTCGAACTCGGGCTGGCCAGCCGACACGGCGAACCTGGTCCCGCTCACCGTCGGCACCTTCCCAGCAGCGGCCGGCTCGGGCTCAGTCCCCGGCTCCGGCACCCTGGCCACATCGGGCGACAGCACCCGCACGCCGGTGAAGACCGGCTCGCTCTGCAGCTCGGCGAGGGCGAAGTTGTCGGACACTTCCCTGAGCAGCTGCGACATGGGCGCGCCGAGGGCTCCGCAGATCGAGGCCAGCAGTTCAGACGAAGCCTCTTTCTGGCCGCGCTCGACTTCTGACAGGTATCCCAGTGATACGCGCGCAGCGGCGGAGACTTCGCGGAGCGTGCGACCCTGCCGGAGACGCAGCCGCCGCAGCGCGTCACCGAGCAAGTGACGAAGCAGGACCATCGCCACACCCCTTTCCCGAGGCCTTCCGCTGATCCTCCCACCGTACCTGTCCTTACAGACAGTGCGGGAGAGGGCATAGCCGCGTGTTCGCTGTCGTAACGCTGTAATCATATGTTCTCTTCCCGCAACGTGCTGAGCAGCAGGCCGAGCAATCGCTCCACGGTCGCCACCCGGATCTGGTGCCGGTCGCCGGAGAGCGCCAGGGACTGCACCACCGTGCGCCCGCCCGCGCTGACCGCGATATACACCGTGCCCACTGGCTGGCCGTCCTGGGGGTCAGGGCCGGCCACGCCGGTCGTGGCGGCGCCGACCGCCGCGGCCAGGCGGTGCCGCGCGCCTTCGGCCATCGCCGAGGCCACCGCCGGGTGCACCGCACCATGGCGATCCAGCAACGCGGACGGAACACCGAGCAGCGAGGCCTTCAGGTCCGTGGCATAGGTGACCAGGCCGCCCCGTACGGCCGCTGAGGCCCCAGGGATGGCGGTCAGCGCCGCGGCGAGCATCCCCCCGGTGAGCGACTCGGCGACCGCGATCGTCTCGCCCCGCGCGGTGAGCAGCTGGATGACTTCCCGGGACAGGTCACCCGCCTGGACGGAACTCACCCGCCATCTCCGCCGCAGCCCACCTGGGCGGACGCGCGGCGCAGCCGGATGGCCCGGGCCACATAATCCGCGCCGGTCACCACCGTCACGACCAGCGCGGCCGCCATCACGACCCAGCGGGCGACCCCGAACGGCCCGGGCAGGATGTACAGCGCGATCGCGATCACCTGAAGCAGGGTCTTCGCCTTGCCGCCACGGCTGGCCGCGATGACGCCGTGGGAGATGACCCAGAATCGCAGGCCGGTGACGGCCAGCTCGCGGAACAGGATCACGGCCGTTACCCACCAGGGCAGCTCGCCCAGGAACGACAGCACCACCAGCGCCGAACCGGTGAGTGCCTTGTCCGCGATCGGGTCGGCGACCTTGCCGAAGTCGGTGATCAGGCTGCGCCTGCGGGCCAGCTCGCCGTCCAGGAAGTCGGTGACCGAGGCGATGCCGAACGTCACACAGGCCGCGATCCGCGGGCCGTCACCCCCGGCCAGCAGCAGCACCACGAACACCGGCACCAGGCACAGCCGGAGCACGGTCAGCGCATTGGCCACATTGACCAGGCCAGGCGCGGGAACACCGCCGGCCGTGCCGACTCCGCGCTCTTCCGCTGCGCCGGCGTCAGGCCGGCTCAAGGCGTTCCGCGCCTCTCACCGGCTGGGCGGGGATAACCAGGAGATCGGCGCCCTCGGTACCGGTCACCACGGCCCGGACCATGTCGCCCACGGCCAGGGGGTCACGGGACAGCACCTCGGTGGTCCCGTCGACCTCCGGGGCCTGGTGCCCAGCACGGCCGCCGTACCGGTCCTGGCCGAGCGACTCCTCGACGAGGACATCCACGACCTGGCCGATGCGTTCGGCGGCCCGCTGGGCCATGAGCTCGTCGGCGAGGTCGGCGAGATCCTCGACCCGCCGCGCGATCTCGTCGGCCGGGATTTTCCCGGGCAGCGACGCCGCCTCGGTTCCGTCCTCGTCGGAATAGCCGAAGATCCCGATGGCATCGAGCCGGGCGTCGGCCAGGAACCGGTGCAGCTCCGCCACGTCGGCGTCGGTCTCCCCGGGAAAGCCCACGATGAAGTTGGACCGGGCGCCCGCCTCCGGGCACGCCTGCCGGATCTGGTCGAGCAGCCCGCAGAAGTGCTCGCGGTCACCAAACCGCCGCATCGTGCGCAGCACCCGGCCGCTGGCGTGCTGGAAGGACAGGTCGAAGTACGGGACCACGCCCGGGGTCGACGTCATCACCTCGATCAGGCCCGGCCGCAGCTCGGCGGGCTGCAGGTAGCTCACGCGCACCCGCTCGATCCCGGGCACCGCCGCCAGCCGCGGGAGCACCGCCTCCAGCAGCCTCAGATCGCCCAGATCCTTGCCGTAGGAAGTGGAGTTCTCACTGACCAGGAAGAGCTCCCGGACGCCCTGAGCGGCCAGCCAGCCAGCCTCGGCGACCAGGTCCTGCGGCGGGCGGGAGACGAACGCGCCCCGGAACGTGGGGATCGCGCAGAAGCTGCACCGGCGGTCGCAGCCCGAAGCGATCTTCAGTGGCGCCACCACGCCGCCATCGAGCCGCCGTCGCACCACCCGCGGCCCGGACGCCGGGGCTATCCCGGGCGGAAGATCCGGCGCGACGGTCCCGTGCCCGGGGAGATGGCCGCCGGCGGCCGGCCGGGCGACCGGCGATACCGGGAGCAGGCGCCTGCGGTCGCCGGGCTCGTGCGCGGGCCAGCGCTGGCCGTCCAGCACCGCGTCGAGCTTGGCACCGATGTCGCCATAGTCGTCAAAGCCGAGGACCTGAGCCTCGGGCAGCGCCTCGGCCAGCTCGGAGCCGTATCGCTGGGCCAGGCACCCGGCGGCGACGACCTTGGCGCCGCCCGATCCGGCGCTGAGCAGCTCGTCGATCGACTCCTGCTTGGCCGCCTGGATGAAGCCGCAGGTGTTGACCAGGACGACGTCGGCGTCGGCACTGTCCGCCACGGTCCAGCCCGCCGCCTCGAGCCGCCCGGCGAGTTCCTCCGAGTCGACCTCATTCCGCGCACAGCCCAGCGTCACCAGGCTCACGCTGCGCCTCCGGTACCCGCTCGATGACACACCGGCAGACTACGGTAACCCCGCCCGTGCGACGGCACCGGCAAGCACCGCCAGCAGCGGGCTAGCGGGTCAGCTCGCGGTCTTCTGGTTGGTCCCGAGGCTGAGCGTCACCGGCTGGGTGGATCCGGCGGGCACCGGGTCTCTCCCGTTCACGCTCACCGAGACGCCTCCCGGATTGCCCAGCATCAGGCTCACCGCCTGCTTCTCGGTCCAGTGCTTCGACGTGCCCGCGTAGACGATGCCCTCGTAGATCTGCCGTCCGCTCGCGGTGGTGAGCTCGACCCAGCAGTTCTCGGTGGCCGACAGGTGGATGATCACGTCGTTGTCCAGCGTGACCGGCTGCGGCGAGGACGTCGGCTTCGGGCGAGCCCGGTGCCTGGCCCCCGACCGGTGCGTGGTGGTACCCGGGTGCTGCGAGCCGGAGGAGGAAGCCGCCGGCTTGGCCCGGGAGCCCGACGACACGACGTGGTACACGACGAACCCGACGAGCACCGCGAGCGCTACGACCATGGCCGCGCTCCAGTTTGGCCGGCGCCGTTCCCGGATCTTGATCGGAGTGGCGGGCTCGAAGACATCGGCCGCCGAGATCGCCCGCGGCGCACCCTGGGTCTGGTCGTATTCCCGAATGAGCGGTTCCGGGTCGGCCCCCACCGCCCTGGCGACGCTGCGGATGTGCCCCCGGGCATAGAAATCGCCGCCGCACGCGGAATAGTCACCGCGCTCTATCCCCCGGATGATCGTCTCCCGGATGCAGGTCCGCTGGCTGACCTGCGTAACGGTGAGACCAGCCTGGCGCCGTGCCTCCGCCAGGGTGTCACCGATGCTCACGCCATTCCTCCACTTCTTGCTTACTGCATACCGCCCGGGGGAGCGGACTGCCGCCGAGATTTCCTTCGCGATCCCTACGTGAGGGACCGGTCACCAAGTGTAGACATCTGCCTGCCAACCGGCGAGGCGCCGGGCGCCATTAACGGCACTATAAGTATCCCGCGTCCCTACCCTGACTCTGACCCCCGAACCTCCGCGCCGGCTGCATTGGCCATGCGGGAACTGCGGATTAGCTCTCAGGGCCGCCGCGCAGGGAGGCCAGCAGCGCTCCGAGGTCGTCCGGCTTGACCAGGACGTCCCTGGCCTTGGAGCCCTCGCTGGGCCCGACCACGCCCCGGCTCTCCAGCAGGTCCATCAGCCGGCCTGCCTTGGCGAAGCCGACCCGCAGCTTGCGCTGCAGCATCGAGGTGGAGCCGAACTGGGTGCTGACCACGAGCTCGGCCGCCTGCAGCAGGTACTCGAGGTCGTCCCCGATGTCCGCGTCGATCTCGCGCTTGGGGCCGTCCTCCGCGCCGACGTCCTCGCGGTAGGTCGGCTCCGCCTGCTTCTTGCAGTGCGCGACGACCTCGCGGATCTCTGTCTCTCTGACGTACGCGTTCTGCAGCCGCAGCGGCTTGCTCGCGCCCATCGGCAGGAACAGCGAGTCGCCCTGGCCGATCAGCTTCTCGGCGCCCGGCTGGTCCAGGATCACCCGGCTGTCGGTCAGGCTCGAGGTGGCGAACGCGAGCCGGGACGGGACGTTGGCCTTGATCAGCCCGGTCACCACGTCCACGCTCGGCCGCTGCGTGGCCAGCACCAGGTGAATGCCGGCCGCGCGGGCCAGCTGGGTGATCCGCACGACCGAGTCCTCCACGTCACGCGGGGCCACCATCATCAGGTCGGCCAGCTCGTCGACGATCACCAGCAGGTAGGGATACGGCTCATAGACCCGCTCGCTGCCGGGCGGCGCGGTCAGCTTCCCTGAACGCACCGCCTTGTTGAAGTCGTCCAGGTGCCGGAACCCGGACGACGCGAGGTCGTCGTAGCGGCGGTCCATCTCCCCCACCACCCACTGCAGCGCGTCAGCGGCCCGCTTAGGGTTGGTGATGATCTGGGTGATCAGGTGCGGGATCCCCTGGTAAGCGGCGAGTTCAACCCGCTTCGGGTCGATCAGGATCATCCGCACTTCGTCCGGGGTGGCCCGCAGCAGGATCGACGTGATCAGCCCGTTGATGCACGTCGAGTTGTGCGTGGGAATGCAGGACCGGCTGGCCAGGTACAGACGGCTGGGACTGTTGACCTCGATGCAGCGAACCGGAACTGACCGGACCGGCCGTACGTCCACGATGTACCGCTGCCGTGCTGAGCTGGCCGGTTTGATGTCTCCTTGCCGAGCCAGCTTGCGGCTCAAGCGAAAGACTGGCTCGTGCGGCCTGAAGGAAACGCTGTAAGCAACCGACCTACCCTGTGTCCGGCCCTTGCACGGCTTGGTTAGCAAGGTGGCCTTAAAGCCAAGCCCGACTACCAGGTCCAGGGTGTCGCGGGCTAGCAGCTGATTCGTGACGGTGAAGACAACGTAGCCGCCGCGCCCGCAGTATCCGTCGGTGTCGAGCAACCCCGCGAGCAAGGCGCGCCGCTGCCCGATCGAGGCCCGTAGATACAGCTCTGGGATGTGCTTATTGCCCAGCACACCGAGTTCCCGCAGTCGGCTCAAGATGCCGGTACGAGCCTGATGCCACGCCGAACCGGTGCCCCGCTCTGCGATCCCGTACTGCAGCCGTGCCTTGTGCTTGGTCACCGCGTATCCATCGGCGCTGATCGCCTCGATGACCTCCTGGTCGGCGCTGGAGATACGGGCACCATCGGAATGCCCGTCACCCAGCCACGCCCCTAGCGTGTACGGAGCCACCGGCAGGGGGCACTCGGGGTAATCGAGAGGCCCGCATACCGTGATGGAGTGGTTCGCCCGCCCAAGGTCGCGCAGCGAGGCGGCCATCTCTGCTGTGGTGATCGGCTCGTCGCCGAACCGGCGCCGACGACCGGACCCGCCCGGGGTACTGACGCGTTCCGCCAGCGCCTTGTAGACCAAGTGCTGTGAGTAGGTAGGCGCCCAGAACCCTACGGTGCGGCCCTTGCGGCGGTACGTCGACCGCGCGTTCCGGCCCTCATGCGGAAGCCCACTGACAAGGACGTAGAGCACGTTCCGGAACTGGCTGCCGACATCGGCCAGCACTTCTGCCGTCGTCACCAGCCGGTCCGGCTCACTGAGCACCCGCGCGGCCCGCTCGTTCACATATGCCACATCGGAAGCCGGCCAGTACGGCATGCCCCGCAGCACCTTGCCGCGCTGGCCGCGTCGCGCAGCCGTGTCCGTCTTCCACAGGTGCTCCGCGTCGGCCACGACGACGGTGCCATCTGAAAACTCAACCTCGTAGCACGGACGGCCGTGCATTACCGGCGTGGCGGCCATCACCGTGCACCTTCGGCCGCGCTCGTCGAATACCTCGCCGCCTACCTGGATCTCACCCATGGTGGTCCAGCCCTGCGGCGTCGGGATCGGCGTCTCGAGGGCGAGCGCCTTCCCTGCGCCAGTGGCCCCCGCTATCAACATGTGGGGCATCTTGGCGATGTTGGCCACCACATGCTTACCTTCGACGTTCTTGCCCAGGCCGACGACCAGCGGGTGGTGGTCGCTGGCCGCCGCCTGAGAGCGCAGCACGTCGCCCAGGCTGACGATCTCCCGGTCCGTGTTAGGGATCTCCACGCCGATCGCGGACCTGCCCGGGATCGGCGACAGGATCCGCACGTCCGCGCTCTTCACCGCGTAGGCGATGTTCTTGGACAGCGCGGTGACCCGCTCCACCTTGACCGCCGGGGCGAGCTCGATCTCGTACCGGGTCACGGTCGGCCCCCGGGTGAACCCGGTCACCTGGGCATCCACCTGGAACTGCTCAAGCACCCCGGAGAGAGCCTCGACCATGAGGTCGTTCGCGCGGGTCCGGGCCTTGGGTGCTGTCCCGGGCCGCAGCAACGCCGCGGGCGGCAGCGTGTAGGTCGCATCGCTGGCCCCGGTCAGCATGAGCTGCTCGGGCTTCGGGTTTTTTGCGCTCCCCGGCGTGGCCTTGGCGCCGTCCGGTCCGGCCTCGGATCCGGGCCAGGGGTCCTGCCACGGCGCCTCGGCCGGGCTCCCCGTGCCCGCAGGGCTGAACGAAAGCGCGTCGCTCGCCGCGGCGTCGTCGGCCGCCGGGCGGGCCGCGCCCGGCTGGCCGGCCCCGGCGCCCTTGGGCAGGATGCCGCCGATCAGCGGCGTCTCGTAGGGCAGGTCGCGGGCGCCGGCCTCGATCGCCTCCTGCTTCTTGCGCCCGCCCTTGGTCAGCTGGCCCCGGGGGCGACCGGAGCCTTCGGCCTCGGGCGCTTCGGTCTCGTCGGCGTCCTCCTGCGGCCCGCCGCGCACGAAACCATGCAGCTCGGCCAGCCGGCCCGGCACCCGGTGCAGCGGCGTACCGGTGACCACCAGCAGGCCGAAGCCGGCCACCAGCGCCAGCAACGGCGTCGCCACCCACGGCGTCACCGCGGCCACCAGCGGCGCCGACGCCGCGTACCCGATCAGCCCGCCCGCCGCCCGCATCGCGGCGGCGCCGTCGGCCGGCCGGGGCGTGCCGTGGGCGATATGCACCAGGCCGAGCCCGCCGATGATCAGTGCTGCCCAGCCGATGATCATCCGGGCCGTGTCCGCGTTCCGGTCCGGGTGCCGCAGGTAACGCCAGGCCAGCAGGGTGAGCAGGATCGGCACCACCCACGCGACCGAACCGAAGCCACCCCGGACCACGGCCCAGAGCCCGCGCCCCACGGGGCCGCCGAGGTGGAACCAGGTGACCGCGATCATGACGATGGCCAGGCCCAGGGTGGCCAGCCCGGCCCCGTCCCGGCGATGCGCCGGATCCAGGTCCCGGGCGTTGCGCCCGATGGCCCGGGCCGCGGCCCCGACGGTGTGGGCCAGGGCCATCCACAGGCCGCTGATAACGCTGGCCACCCAGCCAATCAGGATCACGATCGGGTTGGTCGGCGGCGGCGGACTGTACCGCCGCCCGCCCGGGCCGCGGTTCCCGGCCTTCGACCGGCCACGCGGCGCAGGCTTGCGGGCGGACCCCTTGGCCGGCCGCTTACCGGCCGGCATCGAGCGCGACCGGCCGGTGGCACCGCTCTTTGAGCGCGGTGCGCCGTCTTTAGAGCGCGCGGACCTGCTGGGCGCACGAGTCGCCATGATCTCCACGGTACCGACCCGTCAACGATGAGCGAAGCACGCCGAATGGCGTGTCGCTAACAGCGAAAATGGCGCGCTCCTCACCGAGCGCACCGGGCGGCCACGCGGATTGTGCGTTCTCTTGACGATCGTCGGCGAAACGACATATCGTCGGAGCCGGATAGCGGGAGGCGGCGTGCGCATCGCGGTCGTGGGCGGCGGGCCAGGCGGGCTGTACTTCGCTGCCCTGGCCAAGCAGCTTGCCCCCGGCGACGAGATCACCGTGTGGGAGCGGAACGCGGCCGACGACACGTTCGGCTTCGGCGTGGTGTTCTCCGACGAGACGCTGGGCGGCATCGAGAGCGCCGACCCGGTGATCTACCGCACCATGGAGCGCGAGTTCGCCCGCTGGGACGACATCGACGTGCACGTCAAGGGCCAGGTGATCACCAGCGGCGGGCACGGCTTCGCCGCGCTGAGCCGGCGGCGGCTGCTGCAAATCCTCCAGCAGCGCTGCGCCGATCTGGGCGTGACCGTGCACTTCCGCGTCAGCGCTCCGGGTCTGGACGACCTCACCGCCCGCCACGACCTGGTGGTGGCGGCGGACGGGGCCAACTCGGCGACCCGGGCCGCCTTGGCCGGGACGTTCCGGCCGGTTCTTGACGTCCGGCGGTGCCGGTACATGTGGCTCGGCACCGACCTGGTCTTCGACGCGTTCAAGTTCTACATCGAGCAGACGCCCCACGGGGTGATGCAGATCCACGGCTACCCCTACGACGCGACCGGCAGCACGTTCATCGTCGAGATGCACGACTCGGTCTGGCGCCAGGCGGGATTCGACCGGCTGGCGGGCCCACTCCCGCCGGGCCAGTCCGACCAGGCGTCGATCGAGAAGATCCGCGAGCTGTTCGCCGGCGTGCTGGACGGCCACGCGGTGCAGGCCAACAACTCCCGCTGGATCAGCTTCGGCACGCTGCGCTGCGAGAACTGGCGGCACGGCAACGTGATCCTGCTCGGCGACGCCGCGCACACCGCGCAC